>Ga0210409_10001837_pt1 | contig 26655 bp, 23 predicted proteins | sample IncBWH17MmetaG_FD_161649 | JGI IMG/M metagenome (GOLD analysis project Ga0210409, IMG submission 161649) | Forest soil microbial communities from Barre Woods Harvard Forest LTER site, Petersham, Massachusetts, United States - Inc-BW-H-17-M | ecosystem: Environmental > Terrestrial > Soil >...
TGGAACGGCGGGGATGTCGTCCGCCTTTGGTGACGCCGCCGGTGCTGCTCGCAACGCTGGGGTCAATTTTGCGTTGAGGGGACCCTCGCTGACCTTGATGCTGCGGAACTCCGGGCGATACCCCGGCCGCGCGAGCGTGAGCTTGTGTTCGCGGAGCGGGTCCGCTTCGTGACCCTCGTAGAGGATGTCGCACGGCGTACTGCTACACAGTTCGATGCCGTTTTCTTTGACGGTCGCGCCGTCGGGATCCGTGTTGATGCGCACCTTCACGGGCCCGAGGACCGTAGGCGCTGGCGCAATGGCCACCCTCGCAGATGCGGCAGCCGGAGGGGAGCTTGCTACGATCTGAGCGGAGGTGGAGACCACCGCCCGAGTCGAGGCCCGCCCGGAGTCCGGGCCGATATGCTGCACGGCCGCAAAGCCGAGCCACCCGGCGACCGCCACGACGCCGACGGCTGCCGCGACGAGAGCCGCCTTCGAGCTGCGCCTTGTGGGGCGCATCTGCGAGCGGCGCGACGCGGAGCCCGAGAGGGATGCGCGCTCCGTCGGCTCCAATCCGCTGAGGGACGTCATCGTCGCGGAGGTCTCCGGGAACCCGCACCGCCTGAGCGACGCAAGCACCTCGTCCATGGATCGCAAGCGTCGCTCGGGATCCTTCTCCATGCAGGCGGCGACTGTTTCTTCCAGCGCGCGCGACACGGAAACGGCCGGATTCATCTGGCGCATCGTCGGAGCGGTGTCATGCACGTGCGCCATCAAGATGTTCACGCTGTTATTGCGATCAAAGGGCACCTTGCCAGTCAGCATCTCGTACAAGATGATGCCGAGCGAATAGATATCGGTGCGCGCGTCGACGCCGTCGCCACGAATCTGCTCGGGGGCCATGTATTTCGGACTCCCCATGAACATTCCTGTTTGCGTCAGATCCTCCCCCTTTCCGGCGACGTTCTTCACGAGGCCGAAGTCGAGCACCTTCACGAAATCGGCCTCGTCGCCGTGCATGGTCAAAAAGACGTTTGCCGGCTTGAGGTCACGATGAACGGCCCCCAGGGAATGAGCTTCCCGCAGCGCGCGGCATATCTGACGCGCGATGTGAACGGTTCGGCCCTCCGGCAAGCATCCGGCCTCGCGGATGGCCCGATGCAGGGTTTGCCCCTCGAGGTATTCCATCGCCATGAAATAGACGTCGTCGTCCGCGCGCCCGTAGTCGAAGATGGTCACCGTGTTCGGGTGCGTGAGCTTCGATGCGACGCTCGCCTCGAGAAAGAAGCGCTTGTGAAATTCGGGGTCGTGCTCGCCCGCATAATCGGGATTCAGCACTTTGAGCGCGCAGATCCGCCCGAGCGGCGCTTGTTCGGCGCGGTACACCTTGCCCATACCCCCTCGGGCGACGAGCGCGATGACCTTGAAACGCCCGCCGACGACCCGGCCGACGAGCGGATCTGCGGTCGCAGTGCCCTTGGAAAGTGCCGCCGAGGCTCGATCGGTCATGCTCAGAGAGTTCCTCTACCGCCTACCCGCGCCGGTCGGAAATAGCCGTCTTGTCACGATGCCTTGGCCTCTCCCCACCGAGCCATAGTACCTTGCTCCTGCCATGATTTCCTCGATCCCCAAGCCCGGGTCCCTGCCTGCCTCCGCCCGGCTGCATTTCGCGCGGCTCGCAGTGGCCTTTTGCGCGTTTGCGGCCGCCTTCCTGAGCCTCTCGGTCGCACGCGCCGGGGCTGGCAACTTTTCGATCAAGACGCCGGAGGTCACCGAAAAGAACGGGGAGTGGCACCTCAAAGTGCGAATCGACTTGCCGCGGCCGCCCCCCATGATGCACGCGCCAATGCGCTTCACCTTTTCGAAGGAGGCCGTCGACGAACGCGCCATCATGTCCAAGGGTGCCGAACCGGTCCATCACCGCATCGTGCTCGAGACCGCTCAGAAGCAAATCGTGAGCCTGGACGTGGACTTCGCCGACGCGAGCGGCAAGGTGTTCAAGAGCACGTATTTCGAGTTCGATCTCAAGCGCCAGGACCAGTACTTCGAGGCTGGCGAGTATCTCGTGGGACTGTCCGGACCCGACGGGGACGTCGGCTCCAATCAGAGGCTCACGCTCAAGGGCGACAATCCGCCCGTCTACCGCGGCGCGATGGAATTCACCGAGAAGCCCGGCAAACAGAAAAAGGGAGTGGCCATCCAGTCTGTAAGCAGCGGTCTGGACGGCGGAGAAGAGACTGCCCAAAACGACAAGCCCGCGGCCGCGAACGTGGTCACTGGAGACGTCGCGCCGGTAGGAACGGCATCCGACATGATCCCGAAGAACTCCTACAACAAGACGGCCGAAGAGGAGACCGTGCGCGAGCACCCGGGATGCGGCTGCTTTGCGGCAGGTCGCATGGGGAGCTCGCTCGCGGGCGCCATGGCCGCAGGGCTCGGCCTGGGGTTCGTCCTCTCCCGGCGCCGGCGACGCGCGTGACGCCTGCGCAAGCGATCGAGCAGGCAAAACGCGGACAACTTCTGCCGGTTTACGTCGCCCTCGGGCAAGAGCGACTTCTGCGCGACGAGGTGGTGGCTGCGTTGCGTGCGGCGTCCCTCGGGGACGCCATCGCGGCGTTCAATGAAGATCGGTTTACGGCAGGCGAGGCGGACATCGATTCGGTGATCTCGGCAGCCCGCACGGTTCCGCTGATGGCGCCGCGTCGATTCGTGGCCCTTCGCGCCGCAGAGCGATGGGAAACGACCGAAGGGGATAGCTCGCCGCTGGACCGCATCGCCGAATACGCGGAAAAGCCGGTCCCGTCGACCTGCTTGGTCGTCATTGCCTCCAAGCTCGACGGAAGGCGAAGGCTCGCACAGCAAGCGCGCCGGCAGGGATACCTGGTCAGCTGCGACTCGCCCGAGGAGCGCTCCCTGCCCGGATGGATCGTCGAGCGCTGCGGCGCAAAGGGACACGCGATCGACCGCGACGTCGCCGAAATGCTCGCCGCAGTGGCCGGCCCCGAGCTGTCGACGCTGGACGATGCCATCGAGCGGCTGAGCCTGTACGCGGGTGCGGGCACGCGCATCGACGCGGAGGCGGTGAGCGCATGCGTAGCCCGCGTGCGCACGGCGGACACTTGGGCGCTGGTCGACGCGGTGGGCGCGCGCGATCTCGGTCGGGCATTGAGAACGCTGGCGGACGCGTATGATCCGCGTGAACGCGGGCTTCCGCTGCTGGGTGCGCTCGCTTGGTCGCTCCGGCAGCTCGCGCGCTATCAGGCGGCGCTCGAATCGGGCGCGTCTTCCGGCGAGGCCGCGCGCCGCGCCGGAGCCTCCAGCACGTACCGCGCGCGCGAGCTGGCGGCGAGGGCTCGCGGGCTGGGCCGGCGCGACATGGAGCGCTGGCTTCTGCTCCTCGCCGACGCGGATGTGGCCCTCAAGAGCTCCAGGCGTCCGTCCGACAACATCCTGGAGGAAATGCTGACGAGGTTGTGCCGGTAGTGGGATGAGCCCCTGGCTCAAAGAGCCCGCGCAGAAATGATGGAAAACGGCCTTGGCAGCTCTCAGAAGGAGGAACACGGGGAACAAGGAACCGGAATCGGAACGGGGAATGAGAAGGCAGGCGAGGCTCAGCGAGTGCGGGCTGTGCGCGCGGAGGCGACCAGGATGGCGATGAGCTCATCGGTTTCGCGGAGCACGGCAGCATCGGGCAGGGTGGTGAGCTTGTCGATGAGCCTCAGCCAGTACAGCGTTTCGCCCAATTCCTTGGCAGCCACTGCGACCTTGTGCACGAAGTCAGCTCGGCTCTCTGCGTGCCGGGCCTCCTGATAGTTTGCGCCGGCCGACGTGACAGAGCGGACCAGTTGCTGGGCGACGTGGCGCGTCAGCACGCGTGACGGTTGCCGCTCGGCGAGGCGCACGACGGCGGCCGCGAGGTCGAGCAGACGTTCGGCGATGTCGCCTCCACGAGCGTTCCGATCTCGCATGTCCGCCCATCGACCCAACGCCGACCGAAGTTGCTCGAGACATTCCAACTCCCGTTCCGATTCCTGTTCCTTGTTCCCCGTGTTCCTCCTTCTGGCAGGTGCCAACCCAAGGTGTGAAGGTCACCCCAGCCGCGCCCTATCTCCACGCAGCTGCATGGAAAAACGCCGCCCCTACCGGGCGCGGGGAACGTATTTGACGCTGGCGCGTCTAATCCTTAGGTTGTAACTCGACACAGTACATTAAAGATGGAGATTGAGATGCACGTCCCCCGAGGGGTGATCCGGCCTCAAGCCCCGCGCGCCGAGTGGCTGGCCGAAGCCACCCTGCCTACGCGACACGGCCATTTCGTTACTCAAGTCTTTCGAAGTTCGGCAACCGCAGACCCCGACGCGCCCCCGCGCGAACATGTCGCGCTTGTACTGGGCGAAGTTCGCGGCAAGGAGAGAGTGCTCGTGCGCGTTCATTCCGAATGTCTCACGAGCGAGGTGTTCGGGTCGCTCAAGTGCGATTGCAAAGACCAGCTCGATGCGGCGATGGCTGCCATCGCACACGAAGGGGCGGGCGCTTTGCTCTACTTGCGACAGGAAGGGCGAGGCATTGGTCTTGCCAACAAGATTCGCGCGTACGCGCTCCAGTCGCACGGGCACGACACGGTCGACGCCAATCGGCTTCTTGGCCTGCCGGACGACGCGCGCCAATACGAAGTTGCCCGCGACATGCTCGCCCACCTCGGCATTGCAAGCGCGCGACTGATGACGAACAACCCCGCCAAGGTCACGGCTTTGCGCAAACTGGGGGTCCACATCGTGGGCACCGTGCCGATCATCGTCCCACCGAACGCGCACTCCGCCCGCTATCTGGAGGCCAAGCGCCTTCGGATGGCTCACGACCTGCCCGCCGTGCCGCCTCGTGCTGCCCGCGCCGCCGCGGCAGGCGATGCGGAATAATGCGCATCGCGCTCACGCACAACCTACGCGTCTCGGATTCCGAAGAGGAAGCGGAGTTCGACTCGCCAGAAACCATTGCCTCCATCGTGCGGGCGCTCTCCGGCGCCGGGCACCGCGTCGAGCCGATCGACGTGACAGGACCCGCTTCGCTTCTGGTGACGCGGCTCGAAGCCTTTGCTCCGGACATGGTGTTCAACTTGGCCGAAGGCCATCGGGGCAAGACCCGGCGGGCGTTTTATCCGGCGCTCTTCGAGGAGCTGGGGATCCCTTCCACCGGGAGCGACGCGTACACGCTTTGCGTGACGCTCGACAAGGCGCTCACGAAAAAGCAGCTTGCGGGCTGGGGCGTCCCCAGTCCGCGCGGGCGGTTCGTCACCCGCGTAACGCTGGACCGAGGGGGCCTCGACGAGCTTCCTTTCCCGGTCATCGTCAAGCCGAACTTCGAAGGGTCGAGCAAGGGGATCACCGACGACAACGTGGTACGAGATCCGGTCGCGCTGTCGCGTGTGTTGAGCGACCTTCTCGCCAAGTATCCTGACGGAGCCCTCGTCGAATGCTACGTGCCGGGCATCGACGTGCGCATCGTGTGCGTCGACGGGCTGCCGGAGCTGCCCGCCGTCGAGGCGATAGTCCACCCCCAACATCGCCGGCGCGTGGATATCATCGACTACCGGCTTGCCAACGTCGATACACGCCTCGTCGAACGACGATCCCCGGCTTGCCTGGAGCCGAGCGTGAACGAGCGCTTGCACGAACTGGCGCGGCTGACGCGGTCGGCGTTTGCATTGCGCGACGTCGCCGCACTCGATTTCCGCGTGGGAGCGGACGGACAGGTATGGTTTCTGAGCGCCACGGCCATCCCGAGCTTCGAGCCCGGGGGCGCTCTGTTTGCTGCCACCCGCGCGGTCGGCGTCGACTACGACGCCACGCTGCTGGCCGTATTGCGCGCCGCCGCTCTCCGCCACGGCCTGGTCTCGCTTTTGGACGCGGCTCGCCCGCGGGCGGCGCGCGCTCGGCGAACGAGCCTGCGCGTCGGGCTCGCATTCAACATGAAGCGCATCGATTCACAGACCGGCGACGATCGCGAGGCCGAATACGATGCGCCCGAGACCATTCAGGCGATCATCGCGGCCATCGAAAGCCACGGGCACACTACCGTCCCGATCGAAGCCACCGCCGATTTCCCGCGCACTCTAATGACGTCGAATGTCGACGTCGTTTTCAACATCGCCGAAGGCATGGTCGGGCGAAGCCGCGAAGGCCAGGTCCCGAGCCTGTGCGAATTGCTCGGGGTGCCTTACACAGGAAGCGATCCGGCGACGCTCTCGATTTGCCTGGACAAGGGCCTGTGCAAGCGTCTGCTTTCCGACGTCGATACACCCGCTTACCAGGTGCTCGTGACCGGACGCGAAAAGCTTCGGCCCTTTCGCTATCCGGTCATCGTCAAACCCAATCAGGAAGGAACCAGCAAGGGGATCACGAAGAAAAACGTCTGCGACGACGAGCGCTGCCTTCGTGAACGCGCGCGCGAGCTCATCGAACGCTATGGCCAGCCCGCGCTCGTGGAGGAATACATAACCGGCCGCGAGCTCACGGTCGGGCTGCTCGGCGAGCGCCGGCCGCGCGTGCTGCCCCCCATGGAGGTAGTGTTCCTCACGCAGGCTGAAAGGCCAGTCTACGATTACGACTGCAAGCAAAACTGGCCAGACCACGTGCGCTACGAATGCCCCGCGAACCTGACGAAAGACGAGCTTCGTGCCGTGGAACGAACCTGTCGCTCGACGTTCATGGCGCTCGGATGCCGCGACGTGGCGCGCGTCGACTTGCGGCTCACCCGGGACGGTCGAGTGTACGTCATCGAGGTCAATCCGCTACCGGGATTGACGCCCGACTATAGTGACCTATGCCTCATCGCCAACGGTGCCAAGATCGATTATAGAACGCTCATCGGAGAGATCCTGAGCGGCGCGATCAAGCGATGGCAGAGCCGTCAGCGCGGTGTGGAGCGAAGCCTGGACACGCCTGAAGTCGCTGCCTCCAATTGATGCGTGCGATTCTCCCGACTTCCGGCGCCATCGTATTACTATTTGCGGTGTGCTCGGCGCGCGCGACCGCACAAACCCTTCCTTCGATCGACGTGCGCACATGGCGACCACCGATCGATCCGGAGGCCGGACTGCTGCTCGAGCCGGCAGCCGCACCCGGTCCGTGGCGATATAGCGTCGCCGTGTGGGCAAACTACGCGGAGGCACCGATTGCGTTGCGTAACAGCGCGACCGGCCACGTGGTGACACGACCCCTCGAGCACGCGTTCGCGGCCGACCTCGTCTCCGGGGTCGGCCTCGGCGACCGGACCGCAGTGGGTGTCGACATCCCGTTCTTTCTTTGGCAAAAGGGCGCGTCCTCGCTCCCCTCGACGATCGTGAGCGGAGGAACCGTCCCGAAGAGTGGCGTGGGGGATGTGGCTCTGCTCGGCAAAGTCGCGCTGCTATCCAACGATCGAGGAGGGGTGCGCGTGGGACTGGGGGTCTCGGTTTTGGGCGGCGTGACGCTCCCCTCGGGCGACCGTTCGAGCTTCATGGGCGATGGCTCGACGACCGCTTCGCTGTCGCTATTGGGCGAGTACGGGCTAGGAGTCGGCGCCGTCCGCGCAGCCGTCGGCTACAAGCTGAGAACCGAGCAGCACCTATGGCCCGACGAGCCCGGTGGCGTGACCGTTGGCGACGAAATCCCCTGGTCGATCGACTTTGTGGTGCGCCCCAAGGCATTTGCGCCCAGCCTCGACACGGGGGATCGCCAAGAATGGGAAGCGGGCGTTGTCGGCGCGCTACCCGCCCGACCCGTGGCGCCGTTCGGCTTGGGACGCCAAGGCGCCTCCGTCCTTTCTCCGGTGCTGCTCGCCGCGGCGGACCGCATCGCTCTCGGGCACTACCGCGATGCGTACTGCGTCGTCGGCGCGGAGTTCGGCCTCGACGACGCGATGGGCGTTCCGGCCCTTCGCGCGATTGCGGCGTTCGGATGGGCGCCGCGTTCCCATGACCGCGATTCGGACGGTGTTCCCGACGATGTCGACGAGTGCCCCGACTTGCCAGAGGACCGGGACGGCATTCAGGACGAGGATGGCTGCCCGGAGGACGACGCGGACGGCGACGGGGTGCTCGATGTACAAGACGCCTGCCCGCTCGTGCCGGGGGAAGTCTCGAAGGACCCGCGTACGAACGGCTGCCCACCGGCTACAAAATGAGATCGAGGGCCGTTCGTCTCGTGGCTGTGTTGCCGCTGGCCTTGGTCGCATACCAGGCAGCGGCGCAGCCGCAGCCGGCGCGAGGGCCTGCTCATTCCTTGAGCGCAGTGCCTACGTCGAACCGCTCTTCCGCGCCCAGCCTGCGTGGTCGATTCGGTCCGGACCTGGCGTTGCGCCTCATGGGATCCAGCGACCCGGATGAAAGGCTTCGCGGGATCGAACGCGTCGCCGGCGTGCACGCGCCGGAAGCGCTCGCGCTTCTCGTGCGAGCGGCCAAACCCACCATTGTGGGAGCGGCGGAGCCGCGCGCGCCGCTCGATGGAGTGGCTCGCAGGGACCCGCGCGCACTCCTGGTCGCGGTCCGAGGGCTCGCAGGGTTCACCGATCAGGAGCAGGCTCGCACAGCACTCGCGTCGATCGTTGGAGCGCCGACGCAATCCTTCGAGACACGCGTGGCGGGCACACCGAGCCTGGACCCGAGCGCCGACGACGCAGAGGGCGCCGCACGAGTCCTGCTGGCTCGGCAGGAGGCGGCGATTGCTCTTGCCGAATCGAGCTACCCTCTGGCTCTCGAGTCGCTCATCGCGCTCGCGCGCTCCGTGGGGCCCGGTCAGTCTCCCTCCCTGGATGCGCTCGCGATTCATCCACCTCCCTCGGCGCTGCTCGGCGGCGTCGTCCTGACGACGCCGGCGACCATCGCGCTTGCCATCACGGTCGGCGATCTTCGGTCGCTCGAAGCGATCGAGGGCGCCATGAATGCGAGCGACCCCTCGCTGCGTGCGGCCGCGCTCGCTGCCCTTGGGGCCGCCGGCGACTCCCGCATCGCCGATGCGGCGCGCGCCGCTCTGCACGACAAGGAGCCTCGCGTCCGTCTCGCGGCTGCGGACGCCCTCGTCCGACTCGGAACGCCCGACGCGGCGCGCGTGGTCGAGGCGCTCATCGCGGACGACGCCACATCGCTCGATTCGCTGGGCCTTGCGCAGCTCGTCCAAGGGGAAGGTTTGACGAAGGCGGTGGCCGCCCGCGCCGTGGCTTCTGCAAACCTCGACTTGAGGACCGCTGCTATCGCCGCGCTCGGCCGCCAGACGACACCCCTGGCCGTGACCGCGCTGACGGCCCTCCTGGCGGACCCCTCGATGCAGGGAGACGCAACCTGCGCCATCGCGAGATCGCCGAGCGCCGCCGCGATGCGAGCGATCGAAGCCATGGCGGACAATGACTCGTTGCGCCGTTTGGCGGCGCGCGCGTACCTCGTGCGACGCCTGTTGCGCGGAGATCAGAGCGTGCGACTCGACTCGCTCCTCAAGCGGCTGGTCGCGTCGGGGGACGGACGCGATCGCGCCATCGCGACCGAGGCGCTCGTCGCGTTTGGAGTGCAGCCGGTCTCAATGGGCGTGCAAGACGCAGACCCGCGCGTCCGTCGCGCTGCGGCCATGGGAGCAATCGCGCAATGGAGCGCGGCGACACGCCGAGCCGTGTTGGCGCGTTGGGCCGCGGAGACCGACGAAGTGACCAAGCAAGTGCTTGCGCTGGGCTTCTCTGAAGGCGATCCGGAGCGTGTCGCTCCGTCCGCAGACCTCCTCGGACGAATCCGCGCCGGGGAGGCCGACGCCCCGGTCGCTTCCCTCGCGCTCGCTCAACGGGACGAACCGCAATATCTGGCCGAAGTAGACGCGCTTCTGCAGTCCCACGATCCGGTGCTTCGCGCTCACGCCGCGCGAGGCCTGGGGACCAGCGCAGTACGCGATGCCGTGGGACGCCTTGCCCGTGGCTACGCCATGGAGGGGGATGTCGAATCGCGACGAGCTCTCATCGGATCACTCTCGCAGCGCGCCGGCGAGGAGGCGGCCGCGCCGTCGCGTCGAGAGACGCTCGAGCTGGCAGCACGGCTCGACCCCGACCGCATCGTGCGCTGGACCGCCGAACGCGCTCTCTCCGGAAAGGCGAACAACCGCCGGCAGGAGGTGCGGGATGTTGCTTGGCTGCGCCTCCTTCCTGCAACGGGGGCGTCTCTCCCCAAAGATATGACGGCCGCGCTCGTGGTGACGGGCGGCGTCGCTCTCCCGATCGCCTTCGACGACGATGGATATGCGCTGGTCCCCAGCGTTCCGCCGGGTGGCGCTCAACTGCGACTTGCCTCGCGCGTGCCCCCGTACCAGGCTTCTGACCCATGAACCGACCATCGCCCCCGCCATCGGCCGGCGCGAACCCTCCCCCCGAGGGTCCCTCCTTCGAGGAGGCCATCAAGCGACTCACCGAGATCGTTCACACCCTAGAGCGAGGCGACCTCCCGCTGGAGGAATCGCTGCGCCTCTTCGAGGAAGGGGTGAAGCTCTCGCGCGTGTCACAGGACCGGCTCGATCGGGCAGAAAAGCGCGTCGAGCAGCTTCTTGCCGTCGACGAGCAGGGGCGCCCTCGCACAACGGCGTTCGCGACCGATGCAACTGAAGAAGAGGACAGGGAGAACCGGTAGAGGCTCTTACCGCCCGATTGCCCCGCGAAAGACCCAGCCCTCGCCCGCGAAGCCGTTGCCCGGCTTGACGGGGTACCAGCCGTCTTTGACCGGACCCACGCGAATCGTTGTTCCGCGCGGCAGGCGCGCGATGATCTTGCCTGTCTTCGGCGTGTCCCTCACCAGGGCGGTTTCGTAGACGACCTGTGCCGTGCCTTCCGACGGATTTCCGCTCGAGTGCGCGGCAGGCGCCACCTCGACCGGCGTCGTGCGCTCACTACTATGCGCCACCGGCGCAGCAGGCGCAGCCGGCGGCGCTACTGCCGGCAATGCAGAGATGGCGGGGGACACGGCCGAGTGGGAGGCGACGGCCGTCGGTGCCGGCGTTGCCGCGGCCGCCGCCGAGTGGGAGGCGGGCGGAGGCGCCGGGGGCGTCGCCTCAATCGGCGCCGCGGTGGTCGACGCCGCGGACGAAGCTTCTGGCAAACTCGGCCCGAGACGCACCCCAGCGAGTCGTGGCCAGACGATCCCGACCAAAAGGCCAACGGCTGCGATGATCCCTACCGTCCTCCAGGGGGGTCGATCTTGCGCCGCGGTGGGCACCTCCACGACAAGCTGATCGGTGGCCTTGCGCGCGAGCATCGTGCCTTGATTACATCATACAGGTCGTCGACGCGGCCAAAACGCTGGCGGCTGCGCTCCCCTGACGGTGGAGCCCGCCAGCGATCCGCATCACCCAGCCCGAACGACGAGCTCGAGAAAAAGCGTTCCGCCCTGGTAGCTCTGCCCGCCGACGAAGAACGGCTCGTTCGCGCTCGCCGTCACTTCGAGCAACTTGAGAAACTCCTTCTTGCCCGCCCCGGCGATTTCGGCGCGAAGGTGGTAGCGCTGATCGCTGCTCCTCTCGGTAACGTCGATGAGCGTCACCTGCAGCGTGCGGCCATCGACCAGCGCATACGCTGCCGGTTTGCCCTTTTCGCAGGGCAGCTGCCGCCGGTCGAGCAGCTTGAAGACATTGTAGCGGACGAACGGCTGCTCCTTCGTAAGCTGTGGCAAGTCGCGTAGCTGCGGATCGATTGTGACCCCTCCGTCGCTCCGAGTAGCGTGAATCACGCTGATTTCCACGATCGTCGTCTTGCCCCCCGCCGCTCGCGCGAGGCCCTCGCCGAACATCCACGCCAATGCCAGCGCCAACACCCCGAGCGCCGCGAGCAAGCCGCGACGGCTCATTTTTCTCCTGCTTCGTCATCGATCCAGACGACGACGGTCGACGGCCTCGTCGGTGTTGCGGCCGGTATTTCGAAAATGGACACGTTCGCCAGAGAGTCAATCTCCTCGACCTCGACACTGCTGGCCATCGTCACGCCGTTCGGGACGTGGACGCTGGCGACCGGGGCCCGCCCGGCAGCATGCCCGCTGGAACGCAGATAGATCGCAACGGCAGCCGCAATGGCGAAAGCCGAGGTCACAACGACTTGCGCCACGGCGATCCGACGCACGCGTCGTTGCGAGGCACGGGACATCGGCGCAGGATCCGCCTCGATCCGTTCCATCACAGCGTCCGCGATCCCGTCCGCGGTGCGGGCCTGCTGCGCAACCGCGTCATTGAGCCACGTGCGCACCTGGGTAGACCGCATTGACTCGAGGACGCGCCGGGCTTCCTCGTCACGCGCCGCGAGGTTCTCGACCCGATCCTTGGCCTCCCCTTGCAGTTCACCGTCCGCGAGGGCCATGAGCTCGAGCATCGTCTCGTGCGACAAGCTCATTGTTCTCCCCCATCGGTGCTTCTCGCCTCGCGCGCCTTTCCTTCAGCCGGATGAGCCCCGATCTGTTCCTCGTAGCATTCCGCAAGGGCTCGCTGCAGCTTTTGGCGCGCGTGAAACAGCCGGCTCATGATGGTCCCCTTGGAAACGTCCATGACTTGGGCCATTTCCTCGTAGCTCAAGCCGTCGACCTCGCGCATGATGATGACGGCGCGATGGTAGCTCGGCAGCGCGTCGAGCGCGGCTTGAAGACGCGCGCCGATCTCGCGCCGCCGCAGCGAATCCAAGGGGTCTGAATGTTCGGGGCGACTCACGAAGGGGAGCTCTCGGTCCGTCCCCTCGTCGGAATCGAGACGCTCCTCTTCGAGGCTGCTCGTCTGCCGCCCCGGTTTTCGCATGAGATCGATGCTCAGGTTGGTCACGATTCGATAAAGCCACGTAAAGAAGCTCGAGCTTCCCTGAAAGCTCGAAAGGCTCTTGAACACCCGCAGGAAGGCGTCCTGGACGAGCTCGCGCGCGTCGTTCTCGTCGCGTACGAGCGCGAGCGCCACCGCGTATGCTCGCCGCTGATGTCGTTCGACGAGCCGTCGAAAGGCGCCCCTGTCACCGGCCTGGGCCCTTTCAATCAGCACGCGGTCCTCCTCGGCTTCTCTCGCCCTTTCGAGCTTCAAGTTGGACGCCACGGCCGCCGGCCTATTCACGGGCAGGGCACTCTCGACGGGCAGGCCATCGCCCGAGTCCGGCACGGGCGCTCGTCGAGGAGAGGGTTGGCGGCCCATCGGGGGTACCTCAGTTGCCTCTTGTTTGCCTTATTTGCCCGCTCGGTCGGCAAGTCGCCCCAGGGTCACGCCGAGATCGAACACCTTTCCCGCCCTTCGGACGCGCAGCGTCGCTGAACGCCCGACACCGGCGGTGCTGGCAAGCCATTGTAGCTGGGCCGAGCGCTCGATGGGCTGCCCGTCGAAGGCGACGATGACGTCCCCCGCCTCGAGTCCAGCACGAGCCGCTGGCCCATGCGGAGCCACGTCCTCGATCACGGCGCCGGAAATCTGCTCGTTTTCGCCCAGCTTGAGAGCCTGTCGGTCCTCGGCCGTCAGTTGGTGAACGTCGATGATGTGAACTCCGAGAGCGCTCCGAGTCACGTGGCCGTCGCGAAGAAGCATCGGCAAAAGCTGCTTTATCATGTTGATCGGAATGGCAAAGCCGATGCCTTGCGCATCCCCTCGAATCGCCGAATTCATCCCTACGACCTGGCCTTTGAGATTCAATAACGGCCCACCCGAATTGCCCGGATTAATGGACGCATCGGTCTGGATGAAATCGTAATAGCCGGCGGGGTCGAGGGGCACGTCCCGCTGCGTTCGGCCCTTGGCGCTGATGATTCCCGCGCTCACAGTGTGCGACAGTCCAAACGGGTTTCCAATCGCAACCACCCAGTCGCCCACCTCCACCGCGTCGGAATCCCCGAGCGGCAGAGCGCGAAGGTCCTTGGCGTCGATCCGCACGACGGCGATATCGGTTGGAGCATCCGTGCCGACGACCTTTCCTTGAAACTCCCGCTCGTCGGAGAGCTTCACCAAAACGGAATCTGCGCCCTCCACGACGTGATTGTTCGTGAGAATGACCCCGTTCTTGTCGGCCACGAACCCGGTACCGAGCCCTCGAACTTCGCGGGGGCGTCGGCGATGCGAAAACGGCGAGATTTCCACCTCCTCGCTCACGGTATTGATCGTCACCACGCTCGGATCTGCGGCGTGAGCGATGGGTGCGAAGCTGACCGGCTCGCCTCGAACGAAGACCGACCCTGTACTCGGCGGGGGCGCCAGCGCAAGCGGCGGCATCACCGCGCTGTCCGAAACGGCCAGTGCGACCGGCGGAAGCGACACACCGCCTTCGTCGTCGTGGGTGCGCGTCGGGCGGCTGCACGCAGCGGCTATGAGACCGGCCGCCACGAGGATGCCAGCCGCTCTGGCCATTACTGCGACTTGTTCAGCTCGACGTATCGCATACGCAGGTCGAACAGAATCTGCCCGAGGAGCCTCTCTTCGTCACCCGTGAGGTTTCCCTTCGTTTTCTCCTCCAGCATGGCGACGAGATCGATCGTCTGGCGGGCGAGGACCAGGTTCTTCTGGAGCGTGCCTGTCTCCGGGTTCGGCGCCTCGCCCAGGTGCACCAGCGCGGAGTGGCTTAGCGACAAGACGAAAGTTGCAAAGTCGACGTGCGGCAGCGCCTCCGCCGCGGGGCCCGCCGACTTATCCCTGTCTTCGACCAAGGCCCTCAGTCCTCACGCCGGCCGAGCGCCGGCTGCACCATGCCTGACGACTCTGCGTGATCGGTCACGTCGGGGAGCTGGGAGAGGTATTTTTCCACGTCCTTGTCGTCAAGGACCCCCTTTCGCAAATTGCGCTCGCGAACGCGCACGTCCCACTCCCAAGGGTTGATCGTTTTGGTGGTGTTGGTAGACACTTTTGGGGTCCTCCTTCGGTCAACTCAACCGTCGCTTGGCGAGGGCGAGTGGCATCGGCTCGTGCGAATGGTTGCAGTCGGAGCCGTGCACGTGCTGCTCCGCCTCGTCGAACTCGGTCGCGGCGCGCTGGATTTCCTCGTCGGTGGCGATGCGCACCTCGCGAACTTTGAGGTGATAGCGTAGCGTCATCCCGGCGAGTGGGTGGTTCGCATCGACGACCACCGTTCCCTCATGGACGTCGATGACCATGAGCGTCAGTTCGCCTCCATCGGGGGATTCGGCCACGAGTTCGTCGCCCACGTTGACTCGCGCGGGATCGGGGAGCTCGTTCCGATCGATCTCGAGAACGAGCTCGTCGTCGTATTCTCCGTAGCCCGCCTCTGCCGGAACGATCACGTCTCGCTCATCGCCGGCACTCATGCCAAAAAGCGCGGATTCGAGCCCTGGTACGAGCATGCCGTAACCGTGGACGTAACGAATCGGTTTTCCGCCGTCCGCCTCGCTGGCGTCGAGCAGGTCGCCGTCGTCGTCCCGTAGCTCGTAATCCACGGTCGCGTGCGCGTTCGGTGAAATAACGAGCGGTTTCACGTATGGCCCCACGAGGAGGACTGGGGAGGACTAGCGCGGGAAGCCGTTTTGGTCGAGGAAATAGGCTATAGGCTTCCCTCGGCATATGCGCGTGACCCTCGTGACGACGAGCTGGCCGGCAGAGCCCGGCGACCCGGCGGGACACTTCGTGCGAGCCGAGGCGCGCGCGCTAGAGCGGTCGGGACACGAAGTCGCGATCGTGTCCCCGACGCCGGGCGGCGCCTTCGGTTGGCCGGGCGTCACCGCTCGCCTGCGCGAGCGACCAGCGCGCGCGCTGGAGGCGGCGAGGTGGGTGTCAAAAGCGCGGGCGCAGATCGCGAACGCGACCGCGGAGCGGGTGGTCTCACACTGGGCGGTGCCGTGCGCGTGGCCGATCGGGGTTGCTGCGCGGAAGAGCGCGACGCTGGAAGCGGTGTCGCATGGGGGCGACGTGCGGCTTCTGACCGCAATCCCGTCCGCGCCGCGGCACCGCATCGTGAGCGCGATTGCATCGCGAGCAGAGCGCTGGCGCTTCGTGTCGGACGCGCTCATGGACGCTTTGCTTCGCACGCTCGATCGAGAGACGCAGGCCCACGTGAGGAGAATCGCGCGCGTCCAACCCGCCGCACTCGAGGTGCCCGACATGCGTGGTGCCGTGACGCAACTTCGCCGTGAACTAGGAGGAATGAGGGTGGCCGTGAGCGTCGGCCGGCTCGTCGACAGCAAGCGAGTGGACCGCATCATCGAGCACGTGGCCCAAGCGCGCGGCCTCGACGCGCTCGTCGTGGTCGGCGATGGCCCTCAACGCAACCGCCTGGAGCGGCTGGCGTGCGACCGAGGCGTCCGTGCCAGGTTCTTGGGCACGGTCCCGCGAGAGGAAGCGCTCGCGTGGATCGGCGCCGCCGCCGCCCTGCTTCACGCGTCCGAGGCAGAGGGGCTGAGCACCGTCGTTCGCGAGGCGGAAGCGCTGGGAACGCCCGTGGTGCGAGTGGGACGGTTCGGCGCCGCCGCGCGACCGTAGGAAGGCCCGATCAGCCGATATCCACGACCGGCGTCTTTGGAAACCTTTCGTCGCCCGATACCTCGGCTTCTATGGCCTTCATCACCGCGAGGACGACGGAATCCTTCCACGGGCGCCCCACCACCTGCACGCCGACCGGCAGCCCGACGCTCTTCGCATCGATTTCTTCTGCCTGCACCGTGAGACGATCGCGACCGGCAGGCCGCGTCGTCTCCCCGTCGCGCACTCGTGTCACCGGAACGACGCCAGCCGGAAATTGCATCGCATTGAAGATCATCGAATAACTCGAAGCGAGGGTGAACCCCTTGGATGCGCCATGGGGAAATGCGGCCGTTGCGTAAGCGGGGCAAACGAACGCTTCGACGCCGAGTCGGGCCATCTCCTCCAGGAACTCCGCGCGATAGATGCGCAATCGTTCCGTCGCCCGCCACAGCTCTGCGACGCTCTTCGCGCCGACGGCATCGAGAAGCAGCGCCAAACTCTCTTGTCCGGCGACGCGCGCCGCGCTTGACGCCACGCGTCGCAGGTGCGCCGGCAGCAACGTGAGACGACGGAGTCCCTCGAGCGAGGGGTCGACCGCGGCGCCGGCGAGAGCCGCGCGAATCTCCGCGCCTCCGTCGGCGCTGAGCGACCCCAGGTATGCGGCAAGAAGACCTCGCACGTCGGGCGGCCGAAACGGCAGAATCTCGCACCCACGCGCCTGAAGCGCTTTCGCGGCGCGTTCGACGGCGCGAGCCAGGGCCGCCGAGGCGGGAAGCATGCCATCGTCGGCGTAGGTCCCGATGCGCAGACCTCCCAGCCCGATATCGCCGTCCTGCCAGGCCAGCGGCGGGACACGAGGGTCCAGCTCCGAAGCCCGCCGCATGTCGATGGTCCGGAAAAAGAGGGCCAGGTCCTCGACCTCTCGAGCCATCGGCCCACCCATCGCCCGCACCGCCTCTTGACCCGGGTTCACGGTCTTGTAACCGCGCATGGGAAGCCGGTCGAGCGTCGGTTTGAAGCCGGCGATACCGCAAAAGTGGGCGGGGGTCCGGATGCTTCCCCCGATATCCGTTCCGACGCCGAGCGCCGACATCCCCGAGGCGATGGCCGCGCCCTCTCCGCCCGACGAGCCGCCCGGAGAGTGCGCGAGAGACCACGGGTTGGACGTTTGCCCGAAGACCGGGTTTCTCGCCTCGGCGTAGAGCATCGTTTGCGACAAGTTCGTTCGCCCGAGCACGACCGCCCCCGCCTCGCGAAGCAGACTCACCAGGGCTGCGTCTTGGTGCGCACGGCGCCCACGCCAAGAAGGAAGCCCGATCGTCGTGTCGTGACCGGCGATGTCGAAGCACTCCTTGAACGAGACGGGAATGCCATCCAGCGGGCCGCGCGCTTCGCCGTGCGCGCGCCTCTCATCGGCCGCGGCTGCGTCCGACATCGCCTGTTCGCGGAAGAGCTCGGTGAACGCGCGAACGCGCCCGTCGACTTCCTCGATGCGCTCGAAATGGGCGCGGACGACGTCGCGAGCGCTCACCTCACCTCGCGCGAACATCGCCGACAACGCCGTTGCGCTGAATCGCCACAGGCTCACGCCGAACTAGACTACTTCACGGGCTCTCCATACGCGTCTCGAAGATCGATGGGTCCCAGCGCCGACAGGTCTTTCTCGATTTTCGCCCGATCACCGGCAATCACCACGCGCATCGACTCGGGATGCAGCCATTTGGTGGCGACGCGCTGGACGTCTTCGGCGGTCACCGCCTCGATGCGCGCCGCCCGTACGGCGTATTCGTCGAGGGGGAGATCGTACACGGCAACATCCTGCAGCGCGCCCGCGACGTCCTCGACGCCCTCGAACCGCGCGGGCAGCGCCAGCTTTGCGTTCTCCCTGGCGTCGGCCAATTCTTCCTCGGTGACCCTCTCGTCGCGCATGCGCGCTATGTGCGCCAGCAGCAGGCGCACGGCGTCCGCCGTGTGCTCGGTGAAAATCGCACCTCCGGCCGCAAAGGGTCCCGCGCCGTGTCGCATCGAAAGACGCGAACGCGCTCCATATGTGTATGCTTTGGCCTCGCGCAGATCGAGGTTGATCCGGCTCGAGAACATGCCGCCCAAAATGGCATTCATGACCGATAGGGCGATCCGGTCGGGCGAGCTATATGGGGCGCCTTCCTGCGATGCGAACACTTGCGACTGCGCAGCCCCGGGCACATCGACGAGGACTACGCGCACTCCCGTCGCTCGATCGCGCTGCGCCGGCGCGGTAGACGCGCGTTCGGCGCGGGTTTCGCGGCTGCGCCAGCTACCAAAGCGCGCTTCGAGCATCGGGCGCAATACGTCTTGCGTTACATCACCGGCGACGACGATGGTCGTCCACGGAGGCTCCATCGCCCGCTTCCAGGCTCCCTGAATTTCTTCCCTTTTCAAAAGGGCGATGTCACCCGGCGCCCCTCGCAGGCTATGCCCGTAAGCGTGGGCGCGACCGAATAGGCTCGCGGCGAGCGCATTTTGCTCCATCGCTCCGGGGCTGCTTTTCTCCTGCTGCAGAGAAGCGAGCCACCGCTTTCGCGCTCGCTCGACCTCGGAATCGGCAAAGGTAGGGCGCAAGGCGATATCGGCCAAAAGGTCGAGCGATGCCGAAAGGTGAGACGCGAGCACTTTCAGGCGCACGACGCACGAGTCCCAGTCGCAAGACGCGCCATGATCCGCGCCGAGCGCCTCGTAACCATCGGAGATTTCAAGCGCCGTGCGCTTCCCCGCTCCCTGCTCCAGCATCGCCCCCATGAAGGCGACGGCTCCGGGCCGAACACCTGACAAGTCGCCGGCCCCCACAGCGGAAACGAGCCGCAGCCCAACGATCGGCATCTCGTGGCGTTCGACGAACAGTACACGCACGCCGCTAGGCATACGCCACGTCTCGATACGCGGTGGAACCCATTCGACAGCGCCCGCGGGCGCAGGCGCCTTCTCGCGAAAAGGCGCGTCCGGGGTCGCACTCGGCGTCGCACTGGGAGGCGGCGTGAACGCGCCCACAGGTGCGCTCGGCAAAGGCTGGACCGCAGGCGGGGGCTTCGTCGCGCACGCAGAGAGCGCGACAAGCGCGGCTCTCAGACAAAGTCGACTCATTGCGTACCCCGCTTCGCAAGGCGACCGCAGAGCGGTGCGCCGGGCGTCGGGCGCACGAAGGCAACGACCCTCTTGCCCGGTACTAACCATGCGACCGCCGCGTCTCGGACGCTTGTGGTCGTTGTGCTCTCGTAGCGCGCTAGCTCCTTCGGCAGGTATCCCGGGTCGCCGGTGTAATGCACGAACGTATTGATGGTGTTCGCTCGCCCGCCGACCCCCTCCAGCGCAAATGCCTCACCCGCAACGAACGCCGTCTGTGCCCGCGATAGCTCGCCGGCATCGATTCCGGACGCCCGCACTCGAGCCAGCTCCTCATCGATTGCAGTCAGAAGCTCCTCTGGCGTGTGACCGGGCTTCGCCGTCGCGACGATTTCGAACTTAGAAATAAGCTGCTGCGAGTCCTGGGTCGCCGACACGTCTTGCGCGATCTGGTCGTCATACACGAGGCGCTTGTACAGCCGACTCGTCTTCGTCGCCGTCAGCACGCGCGCGAGAACGTCGAGATCGGCGTCGCCGGAGGCGAAGTAAGGCGGGGTGAGCCAGGAGGCTTCTACGCGCGCCAGCTGGACCCCCGCTTCGATTTCGAGCCTTGTTTCATTCGTCGGTCCGAGTTGGGTCACCGGTGTTCTCGGTGGCGCTGCGCCGCCAGGGATCGGACCGAAGTACTTGTCGACAAGCGCCAGCGTGGCGTCGGGCTCGATGTCTCCGGCGATAACGAGCGTCGCGTTGTTGGGCACGTACCACGTCCGGAAAAACTGCCTGACGTCGTCGAGGTTCGCCGCGTCGAGATCCGCCGGTGATCCGATGGTGAGGTGATGATACGGATGCGAGGGCGGGAAGAGGGCTTCGTCGACGTATTTTACGACGAGCCCGTAGGGCGCGTTTTCGTAGTTCTGCCGTCGCTCATTTTTCACGACGTCGCGCTGGCCGGAGAACGTCTGCTGGTCGACGTGGTCCAGCAGGAAGCCCATCCGGTCGCTCTCGAGCCAGAGCGCAAGCTCCAAGCGGTTGCGCGGGACGGTCTCGAAGTAGTTCGTCCGGTCCCCGCCGGTGGTGCCGTTGACGTTGGACGCGCCGGCACTCTCGAGCTGCTTGAAATACGTGTCCTCGGCGACGTGTTTGCTGCCCTGAAACATCACATGCTCGAACAGGTGTGCGAACCCATGACGGCCCTGCGGCTCGTCCTTGGACCCGACGTGGTACCAGAGATTGACCGCAACAATCGGCGTGCGATGGTCCTCTTGGAGAATGACCTGCAACCCGTTCGCAAGCCGCGCCGAGCGGACCGGCAGGGCAATCTTCGCCGCGTCCGGGTCTGCCGCCAGAGCCCTGGGCGCCGTTAGCGCGGTATAAAGGACGATGATAAGGGCGAAGCGGGGACGGAGACGAGTTCGCACGAGGGCGCTACTCTAGCAGCCGGATGACATCCGGAGGACCCAGGACAGGATCGACGCGGCTCGCGATCGTCCAGCAGTCTCTCAACGACACACTCGAACGGCTGCGAGAGCTTCCCGCCGGCCCGCGCGTGCGTGAGCTCCGCGCAAAGGTGGACGGGTACCAGCGGGCGCTGCGAGCGTGGACGGTACGTCCGCCCAGCGAGGAGCAGCGTGCAGCGCTTCTCAAGCTGGTCCTCGAGCTGAACGTCGAGGTGATGGCGCTGGGGCGCGGCGGCAAAAGGGACGCGTGAACCGCACTCTGTCGGCCTTCGTTCTATTGCTTTCGGTTGCCGTTCCCCTCGGGTGCTCCGGCCGGCCGGCAAAACTCGTGCGTGGCCCGGCGCGTGCTCCCGGCCCCCAGGACGCGACATCCCGCTCGGCTGCGCCGCCGCCCAGCGACGACGGTCGCCTTCCCCCAACCGCCATACCACGCCGCTACGCGTTGGCTCTCCGGATCGATCCCAAGCAGCCTCGCTTCTCCGGCGTGACCACGATCCAGATCGACGTGCCGGAATCGACGTCGCACGTGGTGCTTCACGCTCGCGACATCGCGGTCTCACGCGCCCTGGCACGCACCGGCAACACCGAAATCGCCGCCTCCGCCCAGGGACGTCTCGCCCGCGGGGGTGTCGTGCCCGAGGAGCTGGTCCTCTCGTTTGCGCGCCCACTTCCCGCGGGCGCGGCGCAAATCGAGATTGCCTACGAGGCTCCCTTCGCGCCGGATCTCGCCGGCTTGTATCGGGTCGAAGAGTCGGGGCGCAAGTATGCGTACACGCAATTCGAGGTCGCAGACGCGAGGCGTGCCTTTCCCTGTTTCGACGAGCCAGCTTTCAAAACGCCGTATGATGTGGCCATTGCGTCGCCGAGCGAGGACCTCGTCGTCGCCAATGCGCCGGAAGCATCGCGAGAGAGCACGCCCGACGGCCTGACCCTGCACCGATTCACGACGACACGTCCTCTTCCAAGCTATCTGGTCGCCTTCGCCGTGGGCGACTTCGACGTCGTCGACTGGCGCAAAGAGCCGTTCCCCATTCGGGCGGTGACGACCAAGGGTCGCGGGAATTTGACCGGGCTCGCTCTCGAGGCGGCGACCGCTCTGGTCGGCAAGTTGGAGGACTACTTCGGGGTTCCGTACCCGTATCCCAAACTCGATCTCGTCAGCGTGCCCGATTTCGGCGCCGGGGCGATGGAGAATCCGGGGCTCATCACGTTCCGAGATACACGCCTCCTGCTCGATTCGCGGCGCGCCACGACGGCGGCAAGACGAGCGCAAGTCCAGGTGATCGCCCACGAGCTCGCGCACCAGTGGCTGGGCGATTTGGTGACCATGAAGTGGTGGGACGACATTTGGCTCAATGAGGGGTTCGCGACCTGGGCGGAGGCCAAGATCGTCGATCAGTGGAAACCCACCTTCGGGGCTACGCTCGAGCAAATTGCCGCCGTTCAATCTGTGATGGACACCGACGCGCTCAGCAGCGCGCGCGCGGTACGAGGGCCGGTTCGAACGACGAGTGAAGCCGAAGAAGCATTCGACGGCATCACCTACGACAAGGCGGCGGCCGTCCTGCGCATGATCGAGGGATGGCTCGGACCCGAGGTCTTTCGCCGCGGGCTCCAGCGCTACCTCTCCGAGAACGCATGGAAGAACGCCAGCGCCGGCGACCTGTTCAAAGCGCTCGACTTCGTTTCGACGCAAGGGGTCGGAAGGCTGGCGAGCAGCTTTCTCGATCAATCGGGCGTACCGGATGTGCTCGTGAACTGGACGTGCACCGGCGGCACCGGCAGGGTCGAGCTCAGCGAGTCCGAGTGGCGCCCCCTCGGCGCCCCTGGAGAAGCGCGGCCGCGCTGGACGCTGCCCGTATGCGTCGACACCGATGCGCTCAAAGGCAAGAGCTGCTTCACGCTCGGGCGCGATCCCATTGTCCGCGAAGTCGGAACCGGCTGCCCGGCCTGGGTCTACCCAAACGCCGACGAAGCGGGCTACTACCGATTCGTCGTCGAGGGCGCTCGTCTGCTCACGCTTGCGCGAGGCGCGCGGTCCCTCTCGCCACTGGACCGCCTCGGCCTGGTCTCCAACGCGTGGGCCGAGGTGCGCCAGGGGGCCATCGGCGCCGGCGCCTTCCTGGAGATGCTGCCGGCGTTCGACACCGAGACCAATCGATATGTCGTCGAGCAAGTCGCGTCCGCGTTGCGCGACATCGACGTCACCCTCGTCGAACCCGAGGCGCGCGAGGCGTTCCAGCGCTGGGTCGTGGCACGAATGACCGCGCGCAAGGCGACCATCGGATGGGAAGATGCGCACCCCAGCGACGCAAAGGACCGAGCGCAGCAGGAGTACCGCGCCCAGCAAGAAGACGACCGCGCAATGATGCGTGGGACTGTGCTTTGGGTGATGGGGGAGCTGGCGCGCGACGCGACAACCCTCAACGAAGCCGAGAGCTACGCGACAAAGTGGCTGACCGATCCGGCGAGCGTGAATGCGGATACGGCGGCGGTCGCCCTGAGCCTGGCGTCGATCATGGCGGGCCCGGCCAGACTTTCGCAGCTTCGCGCTGCGGCCCAAAGCGCGAAGACGCCCGAGGACCGAGCGCTCGCGATTCGGGCCATGGCGGCGTTCGAAGATCCGGCGATCCTGCGCAAGGCGCTCGACCTGGCGTTCACCGACGAACTCAAGCTTTCCGAGCTGCGCTACCTCTTCGGGTCGGCACTGACACACCGTGCGTCTTGGCCGACCCTGTATTCCTGGGAAAAAGACAACTGGGACAAGCTGCGCGCCCGTCTGCCCGGCACGCTCCGGCGGGGGATGCTCATCGACGTCGCAAGCACGATGTGCACTCGCGCCAGCCTCGAGGACGCGCGAAGCTTCTTCGTGCCTGCGACGCGGGAAATGGAAGGGATCAAGCGTCGGCTGGACGAAGCGCTCGAATCGGCGGGCCTGTGCATCGCCCTGCGCGAGCACGGCGCGGCCGAGGTGACGAAGTACTTGAAGCGGAAGTAGAGTTGTATACAAGCGATTCCGATGCGCTTTCATGCCCTCCTAGTCGTCTTGGCCGCACTCGCCGGCGCCGTCATCCCGCGCGATGCGCGGGCGGTCGGGACGCGCACGTTCGAGCTGGACTCCCTCGAGCAGCTATCGGGAGGTGACCTCGCGGGTGTGAGCGTGGGATCGGACGGCATCGTTCGCGCCGGTTGGACCCTCGGCAACGTCCCGCTGCCGCCGGACGCCGGAACGACCACCGCGTGCGCCGCGACCTTGCCTGACGGCAGCGTGCTCGTGGGAACGGGACCGGCGGCGGGCGGCAAGGTCGTGCGCGTGGTCAACGACCGGGCCAGCGTTTTCGCCGATTTGAAGGAGACCGCCGTCAGCTCTTTGGCGGTTGACAAGAGAGGCAACGTGTTCGCATCGACCACGGGCAACAAGGTGTACCGGATCGCGCAGGGCCGGTCCGATGTCTTCGCCACTCTGCCCGACGTCGAAAGCATCTTGGCGCTTGCCCTGGACCCGAGCGGAACGAGCCTGTATGCGGCGACGGGCTCGCCGGGCCGGGTGATGCGCATCGACGCCGCCGGCGCGTCCAGCCTTTACTTCAAGGCCGACGACCCGTTCGTGGTCTCGCTCGCTGTCGCCGACGACGGAGTGGTGTACGCCGGGACGAGCGGCAAGGGCGTGCTCTACCGCATTGCCGGGCCCGGCCGCGCAACCGTGCTTTATGACTTCCCCGGAGAGGAAGTGCGCGCGATTGCCGTCGGACCGAACCGGACCGTGTTCGCGATCGCCAACGAGACGACCAGCGGCAGTTCCAGTGAAACCTCCGAGTCGACGTCATCGCGGCGCAATGCAGGCGGTCGAACGGCCCCAGGGCCCTCCAGCTCCGCCCGCTCCAAACCCGGCAAGGGGTCGCTCTGGCGATTCGACGCGCAGCTTCGCCCCGAGCGCCTCATGCACCACGATGAGTTTCACTACATGTCGCTCGCTGTCGACGACCGCGGCGTAGCCTACGTGGGCACCGGGGCGGAGGGACGCGTCTATGCTGTCGACGATGCTCACGTCGTTTCCCTCATCGCGGACACCGATGAGCGGCAGGTCGCCGCCATCGCCGTCTCGCCGCGCAGCCGGCTCGTCATCGGGAGCGACCCGGCTGTCTTTCATCGAGTTCTCGCGGTTGGTGGCCCGGACGCCGTGTGGACCAGCAAGCCCCTCGATGCGGGGCTGCGCGCTCGTTTCGGTCACCTGACCTGGAACGGCACCGGCTCGCTCGAGGTCTCGACTCGGTCCGGGGACACGCAAACGCCTGACACGACGTGGAGCGCGTGGAGCAATCCGCTTGCCAACGGGGGCATAACCACCAGCCCCGGGGCACGGTTCCTTCAGATACGAGCCCGCCTGCGCGATCCGCTGGCAACCATCTCCGACGTGAGGATGGCCTTCTTGACAGAGAATCTGCGCGCCGTCGTCACCGAGGTGGCCGCCCGCCCGAAGACACCCGCACACGAGACCAAAGAGGGAATAGCCCAGAGTGGAGGCGAGCCCGCCAAGCATGACAGCGTCCTTCACGTGACCTGGAAGGTCGACAATCCCGACAGCGACGAGCTTCGCTACCGCGTCCAATTCCGCCGCGAGGGGGCTGCGCGCTGGATCGACGCAACGAAGGCCGAGGAGTCACTCACCAAGCCCGAGTTCGACTGGGATACCGCCGCACTCCCCGAGGGGAAGTACAGAGTTCGGGTCGATGCGAGCGACGAGATTTCCAATCCCCCGGACAGCGCCACCCGCCACGCGCTGGAGACGCCTCCGGTGCTCGTTGACAATACCCCGCCGGTGTTCCAGGCACTGGCCGTCCAGGGACATCGCCTTCGAGCGGAAGTCGTCGACGGAATGGGGCCCATCGCGCGCGTCGAAGCGGCCATCGACGGACGCCTCGAGTGGCGTCCGTTGCCTGCCGCGGACGGCATCTTTGATACGGCCGATGAGACTGTGGACGTCGACCTCACTCCATTGCTCCCCGCAGGCCCTGGAGCCCATATCGTCGCAGTTCGCGCCTACGACGGAGCGGGAAATTTCGTCGTTCGCGATGTCGAGACGCCCTAGTCAAAGTGGCGGTCTAAAACGGGAGGCGCCTCTGCGCCCGCGACCGCGGGAGGCAGGCGGAGCGCATGCTAATCTGCATTCCAGATGGCCGACCCCGCGAGGCGCCGCGCGACCTACCAAGACGTTCTCGCTGCACCCCCTCATGTTGTCGCCGAGGTCATCCACGGCGTGTTGCACACCCAGCCGCGTCGCGCGGTGCCTCATTCGCGAGCGGCCTCGAGACTGGGGGGCCACCTCGACGGGCCGTTCGATCGAGGTCGCGGTGGGCCCGGCGGGTGGATCGTCCTCGACGAGCCGGAGCTTCATCTGCACGACGACATTCTCGTACCCGATTTGGCAGGGTGGCGCCGCTCCCGCATGCCGCGAGTTCCAATGGAGGCTGCCTTCGTCGAGCTGCCCCCGATTGGGTATGCGAGGTCCTTTCTCCGAGCACCCAAAAGCTAGACCGCAGCGACAAGATGGACGTGTACGCGCGCGAAGGGGTGCGCCATGGGTGGCTGATTGACCCGATCGCCAAGCTGCTCGAGGTGTGGCGCCTCGAACACGAGAAGTGGATGCGAATTGGGACACGGACCGACGATGCCATCGTGCGCGCCGAGCCCTTCGACGCGGTGGC
>Ga0210409_10001838_pt1 | contig 26653 bp, 14 predicted proteins | sample IncBWH17MmetaG_FD_161649 | JGI IMG/M metagenome (GOLD analysis project Ga0210409, IMG submission 161649) | Forest soil microbial communities from Barre Woods Harvard Forest LTER site, Petersham, Massachusetts, United States - Inc-BW-H-17-M | ecosystem: Environmental > Terrestrial > Soil >...
GAGCCGTGCCGGCCTGGCTTTTCACGATCTGTATGTTGGGCCGCGGATTGACGGCGCCGTTTTGAATCTGCTTAACATATTGCGGCAGGCGGAACACGCCGTGCGCGTCCCCTCCCCGCGCGTCGGCCTCGGCCATCAAGGCGGCCACTTGCCCAGCGTCATCAGGGGGAATCCCCGCAGCCACCAGCCCCCGCGTGATGAATTCCACAATTTTTGCAATCTCAAAAAGCGGCTGACTCGCCGCGGCCTTTGCAGTTTCGCTCATCCCTCTGCTCCTCAATTGTCGAGAAATCCGATGGCTGATCTTTCCCGTTTGCGCGTAAGCGAAGCTTGGAATCGGTCCGCCGAAGCGCGCAAGATAACCGGTCAACAAGAGGTTATCTCATATATTGCTTCCTCGTGATTTCCTCTGTCTAAAAAAGCGGCCGCATTCTCGCGCCAACGGCGCGAAGGATACCGGCCCGGGGCAACGCCCCGGGGATCATACACAAATATCGTCGTCCGCCCTGAAAGGGCGGATGCTTCCCGCGCCCTTTCAGGGCGCGCCTCACTATATCGATCCCGAAAACCCAGGGCGTTGCCCTGGGCTGGCTTCCTTCGGCGCCTTCAGCGCCGGAGGATGTGGAGTTGACTAGTCTGCTTGAGATGAAAAGGGATTGACTCAGTACTGTTAGTCGCGGTATGCATTATTCAATTCTGGGAACCAACAATGAATATTAATATGCCATCAAAAGGCGAGATTATCGCTTTGACCAAAATAGCTTGGGTCAAGCAAGTTTCCATTCCGGAGGTTGCATGAAAAGCAAGCGATTTACGCGCGCTGCATTGTCGATCGGTTTCTTTCTGGTCTCGATCCCCCTCTGGGCGCACCACGGCGCTTCGGAATATGACATGACGAAGATCGTAACCCTGAGCGGAACAGTGAAGGAACTCCAGTTCGTCAATCCGCACACCTTGCTCACATTCACAGTGAAAGACGACAGTGGCAAGTCCAGTGAATGGGAAGGCGAGCTCCCCAGCCCGAATCTCCTGTCGAGGAGAGGCTGGAGCAGGAGCACTCTCAAGCCCGGCGATCAGGTCACCATCATCGGCGCCCCCGCCAAAAACGGTGAAAAAGGGATGCAAGTGAAAAAGTTGGTCTTCCCCGACGGCCACGAACTCCCCGGAACCGTCCTGCCCCCGGATTCTTCCAAATGAGAATTCCACGAATTGTTTCGCTCGCGTGTGCGGCGCTGCTCCTATGTTCGGCTCCTTTGCTGGCGCAAACTCCAACGGGGACGCAGAAGGCGGCGCATACCGGGGATTTGACCGGAGTTTGGTATCCCTCGTCGGTAAACACGTTCAACTTTATCTGGACCGACGCGCAGGGCCAGCACTTAAGCGCCCTTCCTCTTACTCCCTGGGGCCAGGAAAAATTCAAGGGCAACCATCCGATCGGCGGCGAATACACGGCGCTCAACTCCAACGATCCAAATTCTGAGTGCCTCCCCCCCGGCGTGCCGAACATCTACACCCACGCCTACCCCGTGGAAATCCTCCAGGTGCAGGGCCGCGCAATCATGTACTTCGAATACGGCCATTTCGTGCGGCAAATTTTCACGGACGGCAGGGATCATCCGAAAGATGCCAACCCGACATGGATGGGCGACTCCACCGGCAAATGGGAGGGAGACACGCTGGTAGTCGATTCCACCGGCTTCAACGACAAAACCTGGCTGGACGTCGCAGGGCACCCGCATTCCGAAGCTTTGCACATTGTGGAGCGCATGCGCCGCGCGGATCACGACACGTTGCTGATCGACATCACGCTTGAGGACCCGCAGGCCTACACGTCCGCCTTGAAGACCCAGCGAAAATACATCTTGAAGCCCGGCTGGAACATCATGGAGTACATCTGCGAAGACACCCGTGTGAAGTTCGATGATTTCGAAAAGAAAGTAGGCGCCAAAGGGACCAACGCCGCCGAGACAACGGTAGAATCAGGCTCCTCCCAATCCATCGTGGGCGATTGGAAGGGCACCATCACCCTGGCGGATGGCCGTTCGTTGCCCGCGTCATTTTCCTTTTCCGCCTCATCCAATGGCTTGCTGACGGTGCCCGACCCCTCTGTATCCATGAACCTTCAATTCCGGAACGTAGCGGTAGCGGCCGGTGGAATCGTCACAGGCCTTACATCCGATCAAGTGAATTTTCTCGGGAAACTTTCGCCCGATGGCAAGCAAATGACCGGAGACATCATCCTGCCAAGCGGAACCGGGCACAAAATCTCGATGAGTCGGCCTTGAATAAGGATTAAGGTTGGCGGGCGTGGCTAACGCTCAACTCAGGATAGGACGAAAATCTCCACTCTTCAAAAAAAAGTGAAGGGATGCGACGCCCGCAATAGTAATCTATAATAGTCCCAGTGGAATTCTGAACCCTGTTGGCCTTGGCTTGTTTTAGTGGCGAAAAATCTGTGTGAAGCTGATCCTGTGAGACTTTTCAATGGCACAAGATATCGGAAAAGAAAAAAAACAGGCTCACGACCTGATTGAGCGTCTCCCGCCGACGCAGCTCTCCGCAGTGGTCGGTCTGCTCGAAGCCATGCTCGATCCGGCCGCAATCGCCAACGCACCCGTGGAAAATGAAGAAATCACGCCTGAAACGGCGGAGGCACTGAACCGCGCCCGTGAATCGCTTGCTCGAGGCGAAGGCATCCCGCACGAAGAGATTCTCCGCGAGTTCGGCTTGACTAAATGACGGAATCGCCAACCCCTCAGCGCGTGGGGATCCTTTGGTCGCCGGAAGCCAGCGCCGATCTCCGCGCCATCGATCGCGATCAGGCCCTACAGATTCTCTACTGCATCAGTCGCTATCTTACCAATCGTATCGGTGACGTAAAAAAGCTGAAGCCCCCGCTCACCGGCTTGCGTCTCCGCTGTGGCGACTATCGCGTGTTCTTCGATCGCAAGGACAACAACATCGGAATCACCGCTGTCCGCCACCGCAAGGACGCCTACCGCTGAGGCCCATTAAATTCGACAGACTGCAAAGCCTGGCCCACACGCCCTGTACACTTCGTCACTACTCCACCAAATGGACTAAAGCGTATTGCCTATCAATGAGCGCTTCTTGGCCCACAAGCTCGGGTCTGGCATTGAATCTTGCGATCTGTACTTTGTAATAGCGGAAGTCCAAATAATCCAGCCGATTCCAGTCGAAGCACTCAAGAAAATGCAACTCGGCTTCCCCTTTGGTGATCTGATTCACTGGGTGATCCCAGTAGCCACTAGGTCTGCCGGGCCGTGGATTCTGAATCATGATTGGTACGGACTCACTCGATGGCACGATTTGGAGAAATGGGATAGGAATTCGGAAGATGTCGCCCGCGGGCCATTCTTTATGCAACTTCGCCAGGACGAGTTCGCTAAAGAGTATCCGTTGAATCTCATCGAACTGCCCGGCCGAATCCCAGTTTCGAAAATCGGCATCAGGCCAAAAGGCGGTGTTCGATACTGAGCGCGCAGACACCCGAAAGTGATCAAGGATGTTGCTGACATCTTTCATACCGCGCCTCGCAAGCATGGCGGAGCCACACTGTACCAACATTTACTGAATTCGCGATGGGTCTTCCGCGGATTTGTAAGAATTATAGGCTAGGCTTTACTTCAATCCTGCCTGCGCCAGCATTTCCAGAAACTGGCTTCGCGTGCGCATGTCAATGGACTGAGCGACCAACTTTCCGGTGCGGTCATAGACGAACGTTTTGGGAATTCCCTCGATCTGGAAGAGTTCGTTCACTTTTCGTCCCGGATCGAGCAGGATGGGATAGGTGACCTTCTGCTGCACGATAAAGGGCTTTACTTTGCCTGCGTCTTCGTCGGAGATGGCCAGGATCACCAGGCCTTGATCCTTGAATTGCCGGTAGAGGGTTTCGAGGTCGGGCATTTCCTTGCGGCAGGGCGGGCACCAGGTGGCCCAGAAATTCAGCACCACGACCTTGCCGCGCAGATCCTTCAGCGTCCAGGACTTTCCGCCCAACTCCGTCAGCGTGAAGTCGGCCTGCTGGCGGCGCTCGTTGTCGGCTTCAACCTTGGAGACGGCAGCTGCGAACTGCGAGTCGTCCAGCGACGCTTGCACGTGTTCGTAGCGCACGAGTTCGGCGAGTTCTACGTAGGGCCGGGGAGGCTGGCCCTTCTCCGCCGGAAGCGGTTGCTCGTGCAGCGCGGCAGCCAACGTTGTCGCCACCTCCTGCAACATGTCGTGGCCGAAGTCTCCCTCAGTAGAGAGCATTGCCAGACTGTTCGCCAGGCGCAGCTTATTCGGCGTTACAGGCAACTGTCGAATTTCGATGGCAAGCTTTTTTGTCGCCTGCCCCCTTACGTCATCCGGCAATGCGCGCAGACCGCCGATCTCATCCGCAATTGGTTTCTCCCGGTCGCTCCAGACGACCTTTTGTTCTTGCCCCTGCAAGGAAGCAGGATGCAAAAGAAGGAATCCAGCTGCAAATAGGTAGAGTCCGGCAGCGAGAATAGCCTTAGCCCTTACGCTTTGACACGAATAGCTCAGATTCATTCTCATGGGCATCTTACCGATAACTTTGACCGCTTGAACTCAAGAATGGATGCGAGCCAAGCTAAATTCGGGTTCAAGGGCTAAATCCCCAGTTTTTTTCAAGCCCTCCGACCTCTCCGCTGGGCGGGTGTGGGAAGACTCGGGTAGCACAGGCACTCTTGCCTGTGCGGTCTTGTAGGTCGATCACTACAGGACCCGATGGCAATCGCAAAACCCGCACAGGCAAGAGTGCCTGTGCTACGTGATATTCGTCTGCGCGCTCAATGCAATTTTCCAGCCGTCCCCGCGGTTCAGAAACACGCGCAGATTCCAGCTGGTCGGCTTCGCGGACGGATTTCGTCCCTGAAACGCCTGCATGATCACCACATTGCCAAAATCAAACATGCGCATGGAAAGCACCGACGACCCTCCCGAGCCGCCGTTCTCTCCATAAAGCTTGCGCTGCTCGGCCAATTCCTCCACATGCTGCAATTTGGGGATGTCCGATCGAGGCGTGAGCGTCTCGTGATTATCGTCGGCATGGGCGGCCCAGTCTTCCGGGTTCGGATGCCATTCGTCATTTTTCAAACGAAACCAGGTGGCTAAAGCCCCTTCTTCCACCGCGTTTTCGGGTTTGTAGGGCAGCGTCTTGCAGGGATTGTCGCAGACCTTGTCCGCCTCGGTGGGAGGACCGGGCGGCGCCGAGTAATCCGGCCTCTCCGCCGGAATGGGAATATTCAGATAGACGAAGGCCTGCCAGCCCGCCGCATTCTTTACCCAGAGATGCGCAAAGCGCTGATTGTGGTGAATCCCCAACTGCCGCTCGACCTGTCCTAGGAAATCGACAGTCCGCACATCCAACGCGCCTTCGTTGTCGGCGGCAAACTGGGCAAGGTCTTCGAGGACCTGCGCCTTCGTATGGATTCTGCCGTTGGCCTCGACCCACTGGAAGCGATCATCCAGAAGCGCCCCGGCTGCCTTCGCATCGCCCCTTGCAAGGGCCTCGGCCAAACTCTTGTCCGCCTGGCGGAACGCGGACGTGTCGTCTGCGGCGGCCAGCCCGCGGCTCGTTAGTGCAAGCAACGCCGCACCAAACAACAGCCCCACAGCGAGCGCAAGTAGGAAATAGCGTCTCATTGTAATCGTCTCCTCGATCCTGAAATGAATCGCGTCGGCCTTTGGCCTCGCGAAGGGGCGCCGCGTTGCAGAGCGCAGCCCGTCCCGCCGCACTTTTCCGCCCGGAAGGGCTAACGGCCGGATGATACCACTCCAGCCACGAAAGGCCGAAGGGCGTGTTTGGCTCTGCCGGGCGCCCGCCCCACGTCCCTCTTCCCTCCCCGGCCTTTAACCGACTGATTAATAGCAGGTGTTACTCATATGGTTATTATATTCGACGAATCCTGACCCAAGGTACTAGTAAAACGCTGGCCCTCCGCTTGATAAAGTTGGGCGAGTGATATGGCCGTAGTTGCCCGCCGGCCTGAATCGATTGGAGAATGATCGTGCGAAAAACCTTTTCCGCATTGTATTTGGCATTGTTTGCACTTTGCGCGTTTAGCCTGTTTGCCTTGCCCGCCCATGGGCAAGACAGAGACCGAGACGAAGACCGAGACCGGGTCAAAGGGGAAGCGGTCGCCCATCCGAATGGCATTGTGCAGGATTGGAGCCGCCGCCATGTGGTATTTCCGCGCCTGGGCCCCATCGAGGGCTTGATCGCCGTGCAGCGCGATCACCGGGCTCTCCTCAGTTGGCAGGAGGAGGCACGCAAGGATTGGCAACGCTCAAGATTGCCCCGGCGTCCCCGCGCCCCTCAAGCCGAGATGAAGCGTGACTGGAACATCAGCCTGGGAACCGGTTCCACGGCAGCGGCCATGTTCCCTGCAAAATTTGGTCTTGATGTCAACGCCACGGCGAGTTGCGCCAACGATTTCATCGTATATCCGGTGAATGTAGCCGGCAGCATAACTCAGCCGAACATCGTGGGTTTCAATAACCTGTATAGCGGCGGTTCGAAAGGCATAACGGGAAGCATTACCACTGGCAGTACGACTGTCACAATCACGGCGGGAGCCGTCGTCACCGCAGCGGATATAGGTCAGCCAATCACGGGCGCAGGCATACCAGCAGCCGACACGATCGCCACCGTCACGGGCAATCCCGGCACCAGCCTCACACTGGCAGCCGCGGCCACGGCGACCACTGCCGGGCTAGCGATCACCGTCGGCACCGGCGCAGCAGGCTTTTGTAATGGCCGCGTGGCGCAAGGCACAGCTGACAACCCACTCTTGGCTACTACGATGTGGTCATACGCTATTAGCGCTGCGGGCGGCACTGTTGCGACGTCTCCCGCTCTATCCATGGACGGAACCAAGATCGCATTTGTCGAAACGACGGGAGCCGCCGCTCACTTTCACGTCCTTGCCCCGAAGGCCGGGGACGGCCAGGACGCAGCTAATGCGCAAAACGTCTTGAAGCCTGTATTGATCAATAGCGGCTTTGACGCGACGGCGCCGGCTGCGGGCACAGGAGCTGTAACGGATCTGACTCTGGGGGCGACCAGCGACACGCTCTCCTCTCCTTTTGTTGATTACAATACAGATAAGGCGTACGTCGGCAACGATGGTGGCGTGCTGTTTCGCGTCAAGAACGTCTTCTGCGCCACCGCAGCCTGTACGGGTGGAGGGTCGCCGGCACCGAGCCTGGATGCCACATGGGGCGTTGCTGGCGCACTGACCATCGGAGGGTCTTGTACGGGCGCATCGGGGAAGCTGACCGGCGCCGTTCTCGATAGCAATACTGGAAACATCTTTGTAGGATGCGCGGACGGCAAGCTCTACGGTTTCACCTCAGCCGGAGTCGCAATCGCGGGTTCCCCTTTAGCCGTGGGAGACGGCACAGCCAATGGAGGGATTGTTGATCCACCAATGATTGACGCGGTCAACAAATTCGTCTACGTGGCGAGCGGTTCCAATGGGGGGGCCTCAGTATTGTTCCAAGCCAGCACGTCAAGCTTTACTGCACCGGCGCCGGTCAAGGCCACGTTGGGTGTAGGGGCAAGCCATCCTCTCCACGCCCCAGCTTTCAACAACGCATATTTTAACAGCGGCACCATAGCGAACTGGCTGATCTACGATTGGGCAGTTAATGCCAGCAACCAGGTAACGCTTTACGGAGTTACCTTTGCCGCCGGCCATGCCATGACTTCCGGCGCGGCAGCGAATAATTTTCCCATCGTGGGAAGCGTCGGTGTCGAGTTGTCGCCTGTCACCGAATTCCTGAATGGGGCTACCGATCAACTCTTCGTGAGCGGGCTCGTAAATGCGTCGCCAAACTTCATTGAAAACAACATCAACACGTTTCCAGCTGCCGTTCTTGCTTCTACGGCGGAGGGCACTGGCACAAGTGGAATCGTTGTGGACAATAACAGCGCCGACGCGGAAGCTTCCAGCATCTATTTCGGCGTTCTAGGCGCTGCAGCCCCCAACGGAAACAGTGCAGTTAAGCTGACACAAACCGGCTTGCTCTGACGATCGCTGCACGGACCACGGCCGGCTAATAAAAGCAAATTACATTCCTAACGGGGAAGCGCCTCTGATCCGATCAAGAGGCGCTTCCCCGTTCATTTGAGCGGCGGCTTTCTACTAGTGAGAAATGAAGGTATACATAAGGGCAAATGTTTGCCATCCGCTTCAGCAGCGCCCCGAAAACGCATTCCTCTGTCTTAATGATTCACCGCAAGTGAATGATAAAAAAGAGTTTAATGTGAGCTACCAGGCTCCCAACGGAATGATAATTGCTCATGAATCTCTTCGTGTTCTCACTTGATTGGGATTGGCCGACGTGTGCTCGGAGGGACGATTATCTTTTGGATCCCTCTAGATTCTCCTGATTTATGCACACTTATCCCCTGGAAGTGTCCAGTGGAACGGCCAGCACGAGCAGCTAGATCGGGAACGAAAACATTGCCATGACGGCTCCCAAAACTCCTGTCAGCCCGGGCGAGTACCAGGCCCTTGTCGTCGATTTTAACAACTCTGCCGTAGCCTATCCAGCCGACAAGACGATAATCGATCTTTTTGAGGCGCAGACGCGGAGAACGCCCAATCAAATGGCACTGGCATTCGAGGGGCAAAGGCTGACCTACGGCGAGCTCAACCGTCGCGCCAACCAACTCGCACATCACCTAAGGGGGTTGGGGGTTGGACCGGGTGTTCTTGTAGGGCTATTTATCGAGCGCTCCATGGAGATGATTGTCGGCCTCCTCGGCATCCTGAAGGCTGGGGCGGCTTATTTGCCCATGGACACCGCGTTCCCCCGGGAGCGGATCGCCTTCATGCTGGCGGATGCGGACGTGGCGTTCCTCGTCACGCAATCCAGCCTTTCGAACGCTCTGACGGCGGGTGCCGCCCGCCCCGTTTGCGTGGATGCCCTAGAATGGGCCTCCATGGAAATACCTGAGCAAAAAGAGGTTGGCCCGCGCCCGGAAGACCTTGCCTACGTGATCTACACCAGCGGCTCGACAGGCCGTCCCAAAGGCGTGTGCATCGAACATCGGAACATCGTCAATTACGCTTTGGGCGTCGCAGAACGTTTCCAGTTCATCTCCGGCATGAATCACGCGACTGTATCCACCATCGCGGCTGACCTGGGCAACACCGTGATTTTTCCGGCCTTGCTCACCGGCGGCTTTCTGCACGTTATTTCCCAGGCAAGAGCAGAGGACCAAGCCCTGCTTTCAGAGTACTTCATCCGGGAGAAGATTGACGTTCTGAAGATCGTTCCATCGCACCTGGCGGCATTGCAGACCGGAAATCATCCGGAACAGGTCATGCCCAGAAAGATCTTGATCGTAGGCGGTGAGGCCTCCCAGCTGGACTGGATCGAGCGGCTTCGGCTCCTGGCGCCAAACTGCGAGATTTACAACCACTACGGACCCACGGAAACAACCGTCGGCGTGTTGTCCTACCACGTGGGAGCGCAGCTGCCAAGCATACCGTCCGGCAAGCTCCCTTTAGGAAGGCCTCTCCCCAATAGCCGGGCCTACATCCTCGACGAGAATCGCCACCCCGTACCTGCAGGAGTGCCCGGAGAGTTATACATCGGCGGGCGCGGCGTAGCGCGTGGTTACCTTAACCGCCCGGAGTTGACCGCAGAGAAGTTCGTTCCCGATCCATTCAGTACCGATCCCGGCGCGAGGATGTATCGCACAGGTGACCGGGCACGCCATCTGCCGGATGGGAACGTCGAGTTTTGCGGCCGCGTGGACCACCAGGTGAAAATTCGCGGATACCGAGTTGAACTCGGTGAAATCGAAGAGGCCTTGCGCGAGCAGGCGGGAGTGCGAGACGCCGTGGTGTCGGCGTACGAAGACGAAACCGGCAACAATGAGTTGGTGGCGTACGTTGTGCCAAAACGGGCGAATCAATCCCTTTGGGCCGGCAAAGCGATCTACACCTTGCCCGATGGCTCGCCCGTGGCCCATCTGAATAAGAACGAGACCTCCTACATCTACAAGGAAATCTTTGTCCTCCAGGCCTACCTCAGGCACGGAATTACGATTCACGACGGCGACTGCATCGTGGATGCGGGCGCCAACATTGGCCTGTTTACCGTGTTTGCCAGCCGTGTGGCCCGGAATCTTCGGATCATTTCCTTTGAGCCCAACCCGGCAGCATATTCCTGTTTGAAGGCCAATGCCGAGGCCTGGGGCTCAGGCGTGAAATGCCTGCCGGCGGGGCTCTCCAATGAAAACAAAACTGCGGAGATGACCTTCTTCGAAGGGTTTTCCCTCCTGTCAGGATTCTACGCGGACGAAGCGACGGAACGCGAAGTGGTCAAGACGTACGCGCTCAACCAGGAGTCTGAATCCGGAAACAGCGGGGAGTTGGCCACAGAGATCGGGAAAATGCTGGAGGACCGCTTCCATGCCAGGACAGAAACGGCCCGGCTTCGCACCCTCTCCAGCGTGATCGCGGAAGAGGGCCTGGAGCGCATTGACCTGCTCAAAATCAACGTTGAAAAAAGCGAGTGGGACGTCCTGCAAGGAATCGGCGCCGGGGACTGGCCCAGGATTCGACAGTTGGTCATCGAAGTGGACCAGAAACAAAACCTGGGGCCCATCACCGCATTACTGGAACAGAACGGATATGAAGTTCTGGTCGAGCAGGATCCGCTGCTGAGAAAGACCGAATTGTGTTACGTGTACGCCATTCGGCCGTCCGCGACCGGCCAGCTCGTGCGCCAGCAGTCTGGCGAACAGCATGTCCGGTCCCTGCGGCCTGCAGACGAAGCAGTATTGACGCCGGCGAGCCTGCGCAAATTCTTGAAAGAGCGCCTGCCCCAATACATGATCCCAGCGCAGATTGCGCTGATGGAAAAATTTCCGTTGACGCCGAACGGCAAGATCGATCGCCAGTCGCTTCCCAGGCCCGCTCACGAGAACGTTCAGCTGCCGGCAGGCGATTTCGTAAGGCCGCGAACCGAGACGGAAAAGGCCCTGGCCTTGATTTGGTCCGAACTGTTGAAGGCCGACAACATCGGTATCCACGACGATTTCTTCGATTTGGGCGGCCAGTCCTTGCTGGCTATCCGGGCTGTGTCGAGGATTCGTGACGTGTTTGGAGTGGACATTACTTTCCAAACGCTTTTTGAAAATCCCACGATCGCCAGTCTTTCAGTGGTAATCACGGCCACCAAGAATTCAGGGACCGCTCAGCGGATCGAACGCCGCAAGCCGTCCGGTCCCGCTCCACTTTCCGCCGCACAGGAGCAATTCTGGTTCCTCGGCCATCTCGCCCCTGGCAGCCCTGTTTACAATTCGAGCGATGTTGTGGAATTCCATGGAGAGTACAACGCCAACGCGATGCACAGAGCCGTCCAGGAACTGGTGCGCCGCCACGAGATTCTGCGGACGGAATTTTCCCACAGCGGTGGACAACCGGTGCAGACCGTTTTGCCGGCAATCAACCTCCCACTGGCGGAGCTGGAACTCGGTTCCCTGGGAATCCAGGAGCGCGAACAGGAATGGATGCGCCTGGTGCGAAAGCAGGGGCGCGAGCCGTTCGATTTGTCGCGGGCTCCACTGCTTCGCGCGACGGTGGTTCACCTGTCCTCTCGCGAGCACCGGCTGCTGCTTACCATCCACCATATTCTCGCGGACGAATGGTCGATGGAGGTGGTTCACCAGGAACTCAAGCGTCTTTATGAGGCCTTTTCAAACAGGCGGCCGTCCCCTTTGCCTGAATTGCCCATCCAATATGCGGACTTTGCTTGCTGGCAGCGGGAGTGGATGAAGGGAGAGCTGCTGGAAAGCCAGATCTCCTACTGGAAGAAGGAATTGGCTGGAGCCCCATCCATCCTGGAATTGCCCGCGGACAAGCCTCGCCCGGCCATGCAAAGCTTCCGCGGCGCGACGGAGTTCTTCCGGTTGCCCGGAAGGCTGCTGGAGCAGCTCAAAACACTGGGCCGCGAGCAGCAAGCCACAATGTTCATGATTCTGGAAGCCGCCTTCATGGCTTTGTTGCATCGCTACACCGGACAGGACGACATTGTTGTCGGGACGCCGATTTCCGGCAGAACGTGCAGTGAAACCGAGGGCCTGATCGGCTTGTTTCTGAACACCGTACTGTTACGCGCGAAATTTAATGACCGTTTGGATTTCCTGTCGCTGGTGCAACAGGTGCGGGAACGCGCCCTGGGCGCCTATGCCCATCCGGACCTTCCGTTCGAACGCCTTGTGGCTGAACTTGCGCCGGATCGCGATCCGAGCCGCATGCCGCTGTTCCAGGTGATGTTCATTCTCCACAACTCGGAAGGCGTGTCCTCGGTTTCCAAGGCGTCCGGCAACCATGAGCTGGAGACGGGCACATCGAAGTTCGACTTGACGATGATACTTTCCGAAAACGAGAACGGTCTCGACGGTCTGATCGAGTACAGCACCGATCTCTTCGAGGCGGCCACCATCCGGCGTCTGGCCGGCTACTACTCGAGGCTTCTGGAAGCTGCCGCTGCCAATCCGGGCCAGAGCATCTCCCAATTGCCCATGCTGCCTGACGCTGAACGCCGGCAGCTGCTGGTGGACTGGAACGACACGGCCGCAGAACTTCCCGCGAAAGCTTTCTGCCTGCACCAGTTGATTGAGGAGCAAGCCGCGCGGACTCCCGATCAGGTCGCACTCGTGTTCGACGAGCAGAGGATAACCTATGGCGAACTGAACCGCCGCGCAAACAAACTCGCCCATTACTTGAAAGGATTGGGCATCGGTCCCGATGTGCTCGTGGGGATTTACCTCCCGCGATCCATTGAGATGGCAGTAGGGATGTTCGGCATTCTGAAGGCGGGTGGGGCCTACGTGCCGATTGATCCCAGCTACCCCAGCGCGCGCATCGCTCTGATGATCGAAGACTCTCAACTCGGATTCCTCCTCACAACCCATGAGGTCCGCGCGGCGCTGCCGGCCAGCAACGCGCGCATCATTTCGCTCGACGGCGACGCAGAATCGATCGCCGCGCAGAGTTACGCCTCCGTGCCTGCTTCCGCCAATAAGAATAATCTGGCATACGTCATCTACACTTCGGGTTCGACGGGCAAGCCAAAAGGGGTCATGGTCGAACACCGCAACGTGGTCAATTTCTTCGCCGGCATGGATCGAATCCTCGGCGTCGAGGCCGGCACCTGGCTGGCCGTGACCAGCATCTCCTTCGACATTTCAGCGCTCGAACTGCTCTGGACTCTTACGCGCGGATTCAAAGTGGTGATTCATGACGAAGGAAACTCGGACAAAATTCCAGCGGAAATCCGCCGGCACGGCGTCACGCACCTGCAATTGACGCCGTCCCTGCTTCGCGCCCTGACTTCCGATCCGCCAACCCTCGAAGCGCTCGGCAGGCTGAAAAAGATCCTGATCGGCGGCGAGGCGCTGCCCGCTTCGCTGGTCGCCTCTCTCCGCCAATCATTCTCCGGCGAGATTTACAACATGTACGGGCCGACCGAGACGGCCATCTGGTCTACCGTTTACCACGTGCAGGAACAGCCAAGCAGTATTCCGATCGGCAAGCCCATTGTGAATACGCAGGTCTATGTACTCGATTCCCAGCTTCAACTGGTTCCTCCCGGTGGAATTGGCAACCTGCTCATCGGGGGAGATGGGGTCGTCCGAGGATACCTGAATCGGCCGGAGTTGACGGCTGAGCGATTTGTCAGCGATCCGTTCCGTCCCGGAGGCCGGCTCTATCGCACCGGAGACCTGGCGCGTTTCCTGCCCGACGGAAATCTGGAGTTCCTGGGCCGAGCGGACTTTCAGGTGAAAATTCGCGGGTTTCGAATCGAGTTGGGCGAAATCGAGGCCACCCTCGAGCAGCAGCCTGGCGTCAAGCAGGCCGTTGTGGTGGCACGTGAGGACCGGCAGGCGGATAAGATTCTGGCCGCCTACGTGGTTGCCAAGGCCGGGAACTTCGTGAACGCAGAATTGTTGCGCGGCGCGCTCGAAGCGGCCCTTCCCAATTACATGCTCCCGTCTTACTTTGTCTTTCTGGAAAAGCTGCCGCTTACGGCCAATGGAAAGATCGATCGAAATGCGCTGCCACCTATTGCGCTCACGGCCGACACTTCCTCGGGCGCCGGCGAAGATCCCCGCGGTGAATTCGAGCAGGTACTGGCGAAAGCCTGGGGCGAAGCGCTGGGCCGCAGCCGAATTTGCCGCCAGGACAATTTCTTCCACCTCGGCGGCCACTCTCTGGCGGCCTTGAAGATCGCCTTCAAGAGCCAGCAGGAATTCCACGTGGATTTCCCGCTGCAGATGTTCGTGCAGTATCCCGTACTCAGCGAGCAGGCCAAGAGACTGGAAGATATGGTGGTGGAGCAGGCGGATGCCGGCGTGCTGGAAAGTTTGCTGGCCGAAGTGATCAAGAATAGAGAGCTCGTCTGACGGCCATGCAAAGACAGATGATTTCTGCGATCCACTGGTGGATTGAGGTAACAGAATCCCGTGAGCCTGGCAGATAAATTAAGCAGCCTTACGCCCGAGGAACGAACGCAACTCGCGCTGCGTCTATCCTCGGCCGGGCGGCAAACCGCCTCGAAGAAAGACGCAGGTTTCCCCGCGGTTCAACCGGATGTGAAGAATCGCTTTGAACCATTCCCCCTGACCGATCTGCAACAAGCCTATTTGATTGGCCGGTCGGAAGGGATCGAACTGGGAAACGTTTCCTGTCACGGCTATGCCGAAGTGGATATGGAAGATTGGGACAGGGAACGTTTCCAGTCCGCTCTGCAAAAAATCATCGACCGCCACGAAATGCTCCGGTGCATCGTTTTGCCGGAGGGACGCCAGAAGATACTTTCCTCCGGGACGCAGTATGAAATCAAAGTAAACGATTTGCGGAAGCTGGATTCAGCCGCTTCAGCCGCCCGGCTGAACTCCATCCGGACCCGGATGTCCCACCAGGTCCACGCGTCGGACCAGTGGCCGCTGTTTGAGTTTTGCGTATCGCTGCTGGACGCAAAAATCAGCCGCCTGCATATTAGTACCGACTTGTTGATTGGCGATGGGCGCAGCTTTGAAATCGTGTTCCGGGAACTGATGCAGCTCTACCATCATCCCGAGTCGAGTCTCCCTCCCATCGAGCTTTCCTTCAGAGATTATCTGCAGGCCCTCTTTTCAATGGAACAGACGGATGTATTCCGCGAGTCGCGGGAGTATTGGACGAGTCGCGTTCCGACATTGCCACCCTCCCCGGAATTGCCCCTGGAGAAGAATCCCGCTTCGATCACTCGCCCTGTCTTCGAGCGCCGCACCGCGCGCCTGGACGCCGAGGCCTGGAGGAATCTGAAGGAAAAGGCTGCGCGATTCCATTCGACACCTGTGGGCACTTTGCTTGCGGCTTATGCGGAAGTGCTGTCCGTCTGGAGCAAGAGCCCGTGTTTCACGTTGAACCTCACTTTGTTCAACCGCCTGCCCTTGCATCCGCAATCGAATTCCATCGTCGGAGACTTCACCTCGGTGAACCTGCTGGAGGTGGATAATTCCACGCCGCCGACTTTTGCGGCGCGCATGCAACAACAACAGGAAAGGCTCTGGCGAGATCTGGATCATCGTTACTACAGCGGAATTCAGGTGATGCGGGATCTTGCTCGCTATCAGCGTGTCGGACCGGCGGCCCTCATGCCCGTCATTTTTACCAGCCTGCTGAATCTTGGCGAACAAGACGATGGAGCTTCGTGGTTGAGCCGGCTGGGCCGAAGTGTCTATGCCATCACGCAGACTCCGCAAGTGTATCTCGACTTCATGGTGTACGAAGAACACGGCTCGCTCCGGATCAACTGGGATGCCGTGGAAGAGCTTTTTCCCGCCGGTCTCCTCGACGATATGTTCGGAGCGTTCCAGCGATTATTGCAGGATCTGGCCACGGACGATTCCGCCTGGCAACGATCTCTGGCCGAAAACGCGCGCCGCCTAATCCCGGACGCGCAAATGGCCTTGCGTCAGGCCGCTAACAACACCACAGGGCCTCTGACTGCCGATTTGTTGCACACTCCGTTTCTCAAGCATGTTGCCGAACGTCCCGGGCAGTTGGCAATTTGCACGCCGAGCCGGCGGCTCACTTACGAGGAGGCGTACCGTTACGCCTGCCGGATCGAACAGGAACTGCTTCGCTGCCAGGTCAAGCCGAACGATCTTGTCGCCATCATGATGGAGAAGGGATGGGAGCAGATCGTTGCCGCCCTGGGAATTCACTTTGCGGGCGCGGCGTATCTCCCCGTCGAACCTGAATTGCCGGCGGAGCGCCAACGCTACCTGCTGGAGCACGCCAAGGTAAAAGTCGCCTTGACCCAGTCCGCCGTGCGATACGGCTTGAGCGTTCCCGCTGCCGTCGAAGTGCTCGAGGTCGATCGGCTGGAGCCGGCGGACGGAGTTGCGTTGCGGGATAGGCGCCGCCAGAAGCCGGAAGATCTCGCCTATGTCATTTACACCTCGGGTTCCACGGGAATTCCGAAAGGCGTGATGATCGACCACCGCGGCGCGCTGAACACGGTGCTCGATATCAATCAAAGATTTGGAGTCGGCCCCCAAGACCGGATTCTGGCCGTTTCCCGGCTCAGCTTCGATCTTTCGGTTTACGATGTGTTCGGATTACTCTCGGCGGGCGGAACGATCGTAATGCCTGAATCGGACCTCGCCTATGACGCCAATCACTGGGCCGAGTTAATTCTTAAGGAAAGAGTTACCATTTGGGATACAGTGCCCGCCCTGATGCAATTGCTCGTGGATCAGGCCGGAAAGCCGCAGCTCCTCGGGGATTCCTTGCGGCTGGTCCTGATGAGCGGAGACTGGATTCCGCTGGGTTTGCCGGACCAGATCCGGCGAGTTCTGCCCAAGGTAAATGTAGTCAGTCTGGGCGGAGCAACCGAGGCTTCGATCTGGTCGATCCTGTATCCTATCGGAAAAGTGGATCCGAATTGGAAGAGCATCCCTTACGGCAAGGCCATGCTCAACCAGAGTTTTCATGTGCTGAATCGGGAGCTTGGGCCGTGTCCCACTTGGGTGCCGGGACAGCTCTACATCGGCGGGGCCGGGCTGGCCAAGGGATACCTGCACGACGAACAGAAAACCAATGCCAGCTTCCTTGTGAATCCCGCGAGCGGCGAGCGAATATACCGCACCGGCGACCTCGGCCGATTTCTGCCCGACGGCAACATCGAGTTCCTGGGCCGGGAAGATTTTCAGGTAAAAGTGCAGGGCTACCGGATCGAACTGGGAGAGGTTGAATCCCGGCTGCAGGAGTACCCGGGAGTCGATTTGTGCATCGTGATCGTTCGGGAGGATACTCCTGGTGAGAAGCGCCTGGCCGGATATGTAGTGGCCAAGCCCGGAATTTCCATCGATCCGGCCGCAGTGAAAGAACATCTTCGCGGGAAGCTGCCGGAATACATGGTTCCCGCGGCCGTTGTCATTCTGGACCGATTTCCGCTGACGCCAAACGGGAAAGTAGACCGCAAAACTCTGCCGGCGCCGGCGCGCTCGGCCGCGGAAGCAGGCACGGCGTCCGTAATGTCCCGGGATTCGCTCGATCTGCAGCTGATCAAATTGTGGGAGAAGGTCCTCAATGTCCGGCCGATCGGCTTGCAGGATAACTTCTTCGATCTCGGCGGAAATTCCCTTGGCGCAGTGCGCCTTTTCGCAGAGATGAGGAAATTGTTTGGCCGCAGCTTCTCGCTGTCCATTCTATTTCAGGCGCCTACCGTTGAAAAATTGGCGGACATCATTCGGAAAGACGGCTGGTCGCCGCGCTGGAGCTCACTCATCCCGATTCAGCCGGGCGGAAGCAAGCCGCCGTTTTTTTGCGTGCACGGAGGAGGAGGAAACGTCCTCATCTACCGCGAACTGGCTCGCCACCTTGGCGCTGACTATCCCTTTTACGGACTGCAAGCTCGCGGCCTTGACGGAAGCGGCGATTACCTGACGACCACCGAGGCTATGGCCGAGAGTTACCTCAGCGAAATCCGCGAGTTGCAGCCGGAAGGGCCTTATTACCTCGGCGGATTCTGTATGGGGGGACAGGTGGCGGTGGAAATCGCACAGAGGCTGGTCCGGGACGGGCAGCAGGTAAATCTGCTGTTCGTGATCGACACCCACAATTTCAATGGAATTCCCCCACAGTTCACGCTGAGAGAAAAAGTGGGTAACCTGGGACAGAAGATCAAGTTTCATTCCTCGAACGTCCGTCACCTGGGCGTCAAAAGCCAGCTCGCTTACCTCAGGGAAAAATCAAAGATTGCCGTTCGGAGGGAGATTGAACGATTGCGCGTCAAGATTGTTCATCTCTTCCATTTGAATCCACATCGCGACGCCGTCAGGGGGACTCAGGAAGAATTTATTGAGGACATCAACGATCGCGCATTCCTGGCGTATAAGCCTGTTGTCTATCCGGGTAAAATGACGATTTGCAAGCCGCGAAGAAATTATGCATTCCTGCGCGATCCTTTCAACGGATGGGGAGAAATCGCAGCGGGCGGCTTGGAAGTCGTCGAGTTGCCCTCAGACCCGGGCGGCATCTTCATCGAACCGTACGTGCAAACGCTGGCGGAAAAACTCAAGCAGCAAATCGATCAGGCCGTTCCCAACAACGCTAGAATTCCCGATCCGCCGGAAGCGGTTTTCATGTGAGAACTTCGTAACGCCGGCGTCCGGCCGGCGATTTTTCCGGTTGGTCTCCACTCAACAAAAAATACCGGCGAGACGTTGGAAGCAATCGCAAGGTAGCACAGGCACTCTTGCCTGTGCGGTTTTCGGGATCGTCACAGCCAGCGCAATTTGCATGCTCGAAGACGCCGCAGCCTTCAAAACCGCACAGGCAAGAGTGCCTGTGCTACTCGAATGGCCGAACCAGTCCTTGGCGGTAACGCGGGCATTTTTTCGAGGGTAGGGAACTGCCGGATGGCGATTTATGAAACAGGCTGAATCAGGCGCCGACGGGACTGGCTTCCTGCGCTTTCGCTGAAAAATCCCGCGCGGCAGGCTGCAAACCCTGAATCTGAACCAATTTCAAAGACTGGGTGGACTGCGGCGATGCGTGCCTTTTCTTGTAGTTCTCGCTGGGAATCCCGGTGCGCGCGTAGGATTTTTCGCAGTCCTGGGAAGAAGGCCCGCGCATATTTCCTTCGAGGTAGGCCAGCCCCGGGCAGCGCGTGCAGGTTGCGCCATGGGTGCACTTGGAGCACGAGGGCATTTCCCGCAGCGTGATGGATCGAACTTCCTTGAGCTGTGGGGAATCGCGCCAAATATCCACAAACCTGGTGTGCCGCACGTTGCCGCTGGGCAAAGGAAACTGGACGCACGGATAAACATCCCCGTACGGAGAGACGTAGCAAGCCGTGTGGCCGGCGCTGCAGGGCAGCATGTCCAGGGCCTCCGCGTCAACGCCCCGCGGGGGAGCGCAAAACTCCTCGACGTCTCCAACCAGGGCTCCGTCCCGGAAGACTTGTTGTAACGCGGCCTGGTCCACGTTCAAGCTGAGGATGGACCTGTCGCCGTCCATCATGGGGGTAATCGTCGGGTCAATAATGAATCTGGCATCAAGTTCTTCGGCCAGCTTCTTCACGCTCTGATAATCGCTGGCGTTTTGGGTCATGAGCACGTTCGCCATGGTCACGCGCAGGCCCTGCTCCCGCAGGAAACGCACCGCCGCGATCGACTGCCGGAACGAGCCCGGCATCTTGGTAATCGCGTCGTGCACCTCGGGGCGATGAGAATAAACGCTGATCTGTATACGTTCCACGCCCAGCTCGCGCAGCCGCTGCGCTTCCTTCTCCCGGATTAAGACTCCATTGGTCTTGAGGTTGATGCAGAACGTCCGGGCGCGCGCGTATTCCAGGATCTCGAAAAAATCCTTGCGCATCAGGATCTCGCCGCCGCTGATGGTCAGATAGAAAACTCCGGCATCGGCCATCTGGTCGAGCAAGTCTTTAATTTCCGCGGTGGTCATTTCTCCGTGATCGTCGTGGTCGAGATAGCAATGGATGCACCGCTCGTTGCAGCGATACGTCAAGTCCAGCTGTACGCTCAACGGAATGTTCAATTTGAGAGCCTTGGCGGACATCTCCACGACTAAACCACTCACGGAACTCATAGAGCCTCCCCGCGCGAACTGGGCGGCTGAACCAGCGGCTGGTCGGAGAGCAGCAGAAGGCCGTGGCCGGCCAACCCTTCGACAAGTGTTTCCGCGTCCTTCAATGCCACTTCCGGAGCGATATCGAATTGCGTGCAAATCTTTTTCGCGACGATCTCGTCGAGCGGAGTCACGCCGTCCGCCGCCGCCCAGATTACCGATGCGACTTCGTTCAGCGTGAACAATGTGGAATCGGTGGCGGACATGACCATCGTTTCATCGCCCAGCGCGCGCGCAGCGATCGCCGTGCTTCGAGCCACATAACGATAGTTCTTCATACGATCAGCTCCCAGACCGAGGCGTTAGGCACAAACGTCAGCCGCCGCACTGGTACGCGGGCGGCAAAATCGCAGGCCGTATCAAAAACCAATTTCACAAATTCAGGATCCCTTGCGAAAAACAGAATATTCTCCAGCAGACCGCGGACGGCATCCGTGCCTGTAATCGGCTCGATTTTATTTTCCGGGCCTTTGGCGAGCAGATACAATGCCTCGATGGGCGCGTGCAGATTTTCTCCCACCCGCGCGAGTTCGCCGAAAAACGGCGTCCCCACCGCGACGTACCGGCCTTCCCGCCGGGTCACATAGGAAATCTCGTCGGTCAACAGTGCGGCGTCGGGAGGAGCCAGCCTCGCCATCGTGGTCTTACCCGCGCCGGAAACTCCGGAAAAAAGAAACGCCCGGCCGTTGCGTATGGCGCTGGAAGCGTGCAGGAGGAAACCGCCCTCCCGAGCCAGCAGGAGTGTGTGCACGATGCGTAGGACGGAATCGAGCGAATAGGGAGTGATCGTCTGGCGGATGTGCCCGCGCGCCGTGGACGGATTCCACTCGGCGCGAAAATCTCCGCGCTCCATCAGCCAACGCCCGGAATTCCAGGTCACGCGCACGTCTTCGTCCCTGGATAAGGTGCCTGGAGGGGCCAGCTCGATTTCAAAATCGAAACCGGCGCTGTCGGAGGAGCTGACGAAGCCGGCGTAGCGCTCTTCAATCATGCGAACGAAATCCGGGTTGTCGCAACGCAATCGTATGGGAAGCCCGCCGATCGCGACCACCACGCTGGAGCTTTGCATCACTGCCGTTACGCCCGGCACTTGGCCCTCCTGAGAAATAGAGTCCGCCAGCATGCGGCGAGCCGCAGATAGAGACACGTCACGCGATCGGAAGCCTGCAGCAAGCGGACGATCGGGTGATTGGATCCTGTGGAGAGGAGTTTGACCTTGCGGCTGTCGCGCTCGATCGAAACCACGCGTCCCAGTAATTCGAGCGAAGAAACTGGAGGGTCATCATGGCGCAGGCGGTCTCCTCGAGTAATCAGGCATATTCCCTCGGGACTGTCCGCGCCGGCCGCCGCCTTTCGATCCACAACCCGATGCACAACGAATCGCCCACTCCGCAGAAACACCACGACCTCTCCCGGAGAAATTTCATGCAGGCTGGCTTGGTGAATCGATACGAAATCGCCTGGAAGGATCGAGGGCACCATGCTGGTGCCCGAGACTCGCAGGCGAACGCCGCCGAACGTGCGGACAACTTCTTCAGCCAGTCCACACGCCAGCTCGACGGAAGCATTCTCCCCGCGGTCGGTTAACATTTTGGACGGCAAGCTATGAGGCTTTCGTGCTGAAGTGGCAGCTGCTTTGCGTGCTGCCAACAAGTTTGCCGCATGCGAGCGCCGAGACTTCGAACACAGACTCGAATCTCAGGGTTGGCGTTTGATATGGTTTTTTTGCCACTGCCGATTCAGACCTTTTCTCGTTCGGAGCGTTATTGTCGTTCAACTGTCCCTCCCAGCTTCCAGATATGAAATTGCCGCATCGGCGGATGTTGCCCCGGCGGTCGTCCCCCTGCCAATGGCACCATCACTGACCCATGCAAATATAAATCCGGGTGGGGGCAATACAGGGCGACTTTGTGTGGACGCGATGCTATAAGCGTTAACCCTCAGGAAAGGCCGGTCTGGAGCGGGCGCCCGAGCCCGGGAAAGGTCATTCGGGGAATAATCTGCAGCCATTCAGTGTTTGAGGAATTTCAAAGGGCTTGAGAGCCTGTGCGAGAACTCGGTTTTGGTTCTTGTGGCGCCCGCCGTCAGGCGGGCATCTGCTTGATTCCAAAGTGCCCACATGAAGGCGGGCGCTATAAAAACGTGTCAATTTTGAGTTCTCAAACAGACTCTTGATACCCCGCCTTCTTCACCGCAATCGGAAGTAAAAAGACCGGAAGTTCAAAAAAACTCACAGGAAAAATTTGCCTTGGCGCGGGTGGATTTCCTTGCCGTGAACTCGCCCGTCAGAACTGCCAGCCTCCTGGTCACGAACCAGTTGCCATGACGAGTTGAAACGTATTGAAATTTATTGCATGTCAGCGATTCCCGTTAAACGCTTTGCGGTCGCCTTGTTGAACTCCGTTGAATCTTATCGATGCCCGGCGTTCCCGAAGCTACAAAATCGTCTTTACCCAATATCCACCGCATCATGAACAGTAGCTGCCCGCAAGACTTGACGATCGTTTGGCGCCATTTTCCGCTTGAGGCGCTTGGGCGAACCCAAGATTCATTTGCAGAAGTATCGGGAAATTTCTTCCATCCCGATTAGTCCATGTTGTACTTCCGCTCTCAAGGCTCACGGCTTGAAGGTGGCAACAATGGCGGACCAATTCACGCTGGAAGTAAGGCTGAAGGCCGCGGCAAAGGGTCCGGTCGAGGATACCAGCATCGACTCGTTTGCCGCAGGCGAGCTTGCCGCGTCCTGCTCCAGGATTGTGAATCCGCTGCCGGCCGTTTGCGTGCCCGCGTAACTGGACGGCAGTCCCATCCCCGCGAAGACCAGTTCGTTGGCGCTCGTGGTCGTGGCTGTGGCTCCGCTGTTCGGAGCCGCGCTGTTGCCTTGCGCGTGCGCCGTTTGATCCAGGGGATTGGCAGCGTTCAATCCTTTGTACTCGTAGATCGCCAGCCACGGGTGATTGTTGGTTGACGTGAACGTCGCGGTCACCGTGTTCGCCACGCCGAAGATGCCTTTGGCATAGAACAAATGCACTTGGGAACCATCGGAGCTTTGGACCTGCGCCACAGCCTCGATATACGTATTGCCGGCGCTGTCATTAAGTGTGACCGTCTGTGTGGCCGAAGACATACGCACAAAGGCAAGGATTAGGTTGCCCGTAGTGTTAGCCGCCGCGAAGGCAACCGACACAGAGGTAACGCCGGATGCCTGAACCGCATTTTCCTGCACCAGACCGATCCCGCCGCCGCTCTGAGAATTGATCGTGAGGCTGAGCGCCTTTGTTCCTGTAAGCGAATTGGCGTCGCTCACCTGCACGGTAAAGTTGCTTGTTCCCGTGCCAGTGGGCGTGCCGGAAATCACGCCCGTTCCGGAAGCCAGCGTAAGTCCCGTGGGCAGAGTACCGGAAATGATTGACCAGCTGTAAGGCGTGGTCCCGCCCGTGGCTGTCAGCGTGGAATTGTAGGCGGCATTCTGCGTCCCGTTCGGCATTGAAGTCGTGGTAACGCTCGGTGGTGCAATCACCGTAAGGCTAAGCGCCTTTGTCCCTGTAAGCGAATTGGCGTCACTCACCTGCACGGTAAAGTTGCTTGTTCCCGTGCCAGTGGGCGTGCCGGAAATCACGCCCGTGCCGGAAGCCAGCGTAAGTCCCGTGGGCAGAGCACCGGAAATGATTGACCAGCTGTAAGGCGTAGTACCGCCCGTGGCAGTCAGTGTGGCATTGTAGGCGGCATTCTGCGTCCCATTCGCCAAGGAAGTGGTGGTCACGGTTGGTGGCGTAGTCCCCACGGTAATGCTGAGCGCCTTCGTAGCCGTTGATGAATTGGAATCCGTAACTTGCACGGTAAAGCTGCTTGTCCCCGTGCCGGTCGGCGTGCCGGAGATCACGCCGGTGCCGGAAGCGAGCGTCAATCCCGCGGGCAGAGCGCCAACAGTGATAGACCAACTGTAGGGTGTGGTCCCGCCCGTGGCTGTAAGCGTTGCACTATACGCGGCATTCACAGTCCCGCTCGGCAACGAAGTCGTGGTAACAGAAAGTGGCGGCGCCACTGCGGTAATGCTGAGCGGCTGTGTAGCCGTCACGGAATTGGCGTCTGTCACTTGCACGGTAAAGTTGCTTGTTCCCGTGCCCGTTGGCGTGCCGGAGATCACGCCGGTGCCGGAAGTGAGCGTTAGTCCGCCGGGGAGGCCGCCAGAGGAGATGGACCAGGTGTAGGGCGAAGTCCCGCCCGTGGCTGTGAGCGTCGCACTGTAGGCGGCATTCACCGTCCCGTTCGGCAATGAGGTCGTCGTAACGGTCGGAGGCGCGATCACAGTCAAGCTGAGCGACTTTGCACCCGTGAGTGAATTGGCATCGGTCACCTGAACGGTAAAGGCGCTTGTTCCAGTGCCGGTGGGTGTGCCTGAGATCACACCGGTGCCGGAAGCGAGCGTTAGTCCGCTGGGGAGGGTGCCGGAGGAGATGGACCACGCGTAGGGTGTAGCCCCGCCAGTGGCTGACAGCGCCGTGTTGTAAGCGGCATTTTGCGTCGCATTCGGCAACGAGGCTGTGCTTACCACCGGCGCGACGGGTCCCCCGGCGGCGAAGGTTGCAATGACGGCGGTCCAGTTGGGGCTGGAGTTCAGCCCGAAGCTGGCGGTGTAAGACCCCGTGGACGTCACCACGGCAACCTCGGTGGCGGCGGGCGAATTTGCCGGGTCATTCTCAAGCAAGACATAACCGCTTCCGGCTGCCAGCGTGCCCGAATAGTTGGAGGCCAATCCCGCCGCTGCAAACACTAATTCGTTCGTGGTTGTTGTCGTGGGCGTCGGTCCGGCGCTCGGAGCCGCGCTGGCACCCTGCGCCGACGCCGTCTGGTTCAGCGGATTCGTGGTGCTCAATCCCTGGAACTCGTATATAGCCATCCACGGGTGATTGTTGGTAGACGAGAATGTCGCGGTCACCGTATTTCCCGCCGCACTCGATATGTTTTTGGCATAGAACATATACGATTGGTGATTGTCGGAGCTTTGGAGTTGCGTGACGGCTTGGACGTACGTGTTCCCGGCGGTGTCCGCCAGGGTAACCGTCTGTGTGGCCGTGGACATGCGCACGAACACGACGATCAGGTTGCCCGCTGTGTTGGATACCGGGAATGTGGCCGACACCGACCCCACTCCCGATCCCTGAACCGCATTCGCCTGGACCAGCCCAATTCCGCTTCCCCCGCTTAGGACGCCGTTCATCACAATGCTCAGCGGCATTGTGGCCGTCAGTGAATTAGCATCTTTTGCCTGCACGGTAATGTTACTCGTTCCGGCAACGTTCGAGGTACCGGAGATCACACCGCTGCCGGAGTTGAGCGCCAGTCCGCTGGGAAGAGCGCCGGAGGAAATGGACCAGGTATAGGGCGGGGTGCCGCCGGAGGCTGCAAGCGGCGCGCTATAGGTGGAAAGCTGCGTCCCGGCGGGCAAAGAAGTAGTGGTTACCTTCAGGGGAAGCGCCACGACCAGGCTCAGGGCCTGCGTGGTGGTTACGGACCTGCTGTCGGCCACTTTTACGGTAAAGTTGCTCGTGCCGGTGCCCGTCAGGGTTCCGGAGATTACCCCGGTGCCGGAGGAGAGAGTCAATCCGGCCGGGAGGTTGCCTGCGGATATGGACCATGTATATGGAGGAACCCCGCCCGTGGCCGTAACCGTCGCACTGTAGGGAGAGTTCTGTATCCCTCCTGGCATGGAAGAGGTAGTGATGACCAAAGGTGGCGGAGGCACGACTCCCGTTTGGGCGGAGACTGCCGCGGCAGATCCGCCGAGGTTTGACGCAGTTACGACCGAACGGATCGTGAAGTTGGTATCGGCGCCCGACAATAGATAGCTGGAGCCTGTGGCATTGGAGATGAACGCGCAGTTCAAGCCGTTCGAATCGCAATGCTCCCATTGATAGGAGAAACTCGTCGGCGGGGCATTGGCGCCCCAAGTGCCGGTGGACGTTGAAATAGTCTGTCCCGGGATCAGGGTTCCCGAAATCGCGGGGAGGGCAGTATTTTGAGGTGGGTTAGCAACCGTCACCGTCTCTCCGAAGAAATCATAGGTCCTGTTGTCGGTAAAAAGCGCGCGGGCGCCTAACACGTGCGGACCATTCGGGAGCGTAGTTGTATCGAGCAAACTGGTCGTGGTGGCATTGAAGACGTATGGCGAGGTTGAATCCGTCTGCTTCAACGCCCCATCGATGTAGAACTGCACAAACTGTTCGGAACGCGCAGGAGTAACCGTCCAATTCACAGAGCCGCTGATATTGGTGCCGGCCGTTATGGAAAAGGTGATAGGGGAGGCAGAAGTCGCCGTGGCCACCGCAACGCTCGGAACAGATGTCGCCGAAGCTGACCCGAACGAGTTCGAAGCTGTAACTGTGACGGAAAGGGTTGCCAGGTTATCCGCTGGAGCGAGCATGGCGTAATTCTGCGCGGTGGCGCCGACAATG
>Ga0210409_10001839_pt1 | contig 26645 bp, 19 predicted proteins | sample IncBWH17MmetaG_FD_161649 | JGI IMG/M metagenome (GOLD analysis project Ga0210409, IMG submission 161649) | Forest soil microbial communities from Barre Woods Harvard Forest LTER site, Petersham, Massachusetts, United States - Inc-BW-H-17-M | ecosystem: Environmental > Terrestrial > Soil >...
GGCGGTGGCCGGAGCCGTTCAGGAACGCGCGAAGGAAGGCATAGACTCAGCGCTGGGGCAACAAGTACTTGCGCAACTGAATTGCGCGGAATGGCAAGTGGTTCAGCATCGCGCACAAACAATGCCCGACGAGATTTTTCCGCCGATTTTTCCCGTTGTTGCCGCTGCCGCGGACGCCGGCGATGCCACGGCACAGGACCTCTTGCGCGACGCGGCGAATGAATTGGCTTCGCTGGTTGCGGAAGTTGCTGATCGGCTGGATTTGCGAGGCAAAGAGTTTTTGCTGGTCAAGATCGGAGGCACCATTGGGCGTTCGCGTTTTTTCGACGCGCAAATCGACTCCGCATTGAAGCAGCTGGTTCCCGAGGCGCAAATCGGGAAATTGCGGATTTCTCCCGCGGAGGCGGCGGCGCTTGGTGCAAGGGGCTTGGATGCCAGTTAGTGAACTCCATCGCGCTCGTACGGCGACCGGCGAAGAACTGGCAGCGCTACTGCATCATCATTCGGCGGATGTACTCCTGGCCTTGCTCGACAATCCCGCGCTCGACGAGACGCAGCTTTGTTTGTTGCTGGACCGCAAGGATATTCCTGCCGAGGTCTTGGAGGAAGTGACCCACCGCAAGCCACTGCTGAAGAATTATCGCGTGAAACGCGCGCTGGCATTTCATCCGCGCACACCTCGTCTGGCGGGTCTGCGCTTTATACGCGAGCTATACTTGATGGATCTAATGCAGCTCACGCTTCTGACGGGCACTTCGGCGGAGTTGAAGCGCATCGCGGAAGAGCAACTTGTCGCGCGGCTTCCGCAATTGCCGCTGGGACAAAAGATCACGCTGGCGCGCCGTGGCACCGGGCGTGTGGCGGGCGCGCTTCTTGCGGACGGCCATACGCAAGTGCTGTCTGTAGTCTTGGATAATCCGAGTCTTACGGAAGCACAGGTTTTGAAGGCGCTGTCGCGCGGGCGGCTTCCGGTGGGTGTGGTGAAAGCTGTGGCGCAGCATGGCAAATGGTCGCACGTCTATAACGTAAGGTTGGCACTGGTGCGTCATCCCAGTGCGACGCTATCGACGATCCTGGCTTATCTGCCGGAGATTACGGTTTCGGATTTGCGCGAACTGGCGGCGCCGGGGATCGTTTCCGAAAGTCTGCGCAAATACCTGCTTGCGGAAATTCAGCAGAGAATGCGCAGAGGCGAGACGCCGGCGAAAATCGCCGGCCCGACTGACGAGCCCGATGCGTCTAATTCGGATTGAATACAGCGTGGCTTGGGAGCTTGGCGCGGGACTACTTGCAGAGGGGTGATTCGGTTGATGATCAATGGAGAGAATCCGCCGCGGCATTTGGAGCGTCGTTGGGCGCCGCGATATTCCTTTCGCGCCGAGTTGGAGATTGAGTGGGGCTCGGCGGTCTTGCGCGGCAAAACGCGCGATATCAGCTCGAACGGCATGTTTATCGAATCCACGGACACGCTTTGGGTGGGCGCGGGTTTCACAGCACGGCTGGGACTCGACCAGCCTGTGCATATCGATTGTTCAGTGAAGCGCGTCGAGCCTGGCCGAGGCATGGCAGTCACGGTTAACGTGTCCGGAGAGCAACATCAGCAACGCTATCAGAACTTGATCAGCTCGCTGACTGGTCAGCAGTCTTAATCGCGTCTGCGCTGGCCTACACCTCGTTCTATACTAACCGGGATGTCGTTTTGCGGTTGTCCGGGAACCGACCCTCTCCTGTGGGTCACACACTGCGGTTCATCATGACGCGATGCCTTGATTGTGGCGCGGAGCGCACCACGGACCAATGCCCTTCGTGCGGCCTGACTACAGCCGCGGCGGAATTGACGTTCCGTCGCCGGCTGATGCGGCAGACTGGAATTTTTCTGCTGGGATCGCTGGCGTTTCCGTACATTAGCCAGATTTATCCGCCGCTGGACCTTGACCTGATTTTGGTATTTTTCGGCGTGATTTTCTTTGGCGCGCTTACGTTGGCGGTCATTTTGGAGCGACGGGCACGGAATCATCAGGAGATCGAGCTGATGAAGCGCGTCTACAACGGATTCGTGCCACTGCCGTGGATTTTAGCGGCGACGCTGTTTGTGAACGGGCGGCTGGATTCCGCGAAAAATGTCGTTTACTACCCAACGGTGGTGGTTGCGCGGTTCAATATGAAGGGGATCGTGAAGGGCAGCCGGCGATTGGTGGTGCGTTCGTGGCGTGGAGGTCAGCGCGTGGAACGGTTGGCGGTGGACATGGACGATTTCGATCGCTTTCACGAGGGCGACGCAATTGTTGTCGGTGTGGAACCGGGGGCGCTGGGGATCCCGTGGTATTACGGGGTGTACCGCCGCTGAATGAAGGAGTGAATTGCTTCAGTACGCGGGTTCGCGGTTACGCAGCATCGGGAGTTGAATGTCCAGATAGCTGCCGTTCTTGCCGAAGCGGAAGCGTACGCGCTGTACTGGACCGACGTCGCGTACTTTCCAGTCGGAGGTTTCGACGGGCTGATCGGGGAGGTCGGAAGGGGACCATGCGACGTTGTCTCCCTGGGGCTTCACCTTTGCGGGGTCGACCTCGTAGACTTCCTGCTCTTTTACATCCACGAGCATATAGCGCTTCCATAGGCGCACCAGCAGCAGACCGCGCTTTTCACCGTGATAGATGTTCCAGGATGCGGGAGCGTCGTCGTTGAAGCGGAGGATCGCAAACTCCACGGGCTTCCAGACGTTTTTTTCAGCGCTGGACAGCGAAGACACCGCGAGGGATGAACTTACGGCTACCAAGATGAAAAGGGTTACAAGGCGCATATGCGTCTTTAGCTGGGAGTTCCGGCTTGGCCGGGTCACATCGCGATCGCTAATTTTTAACTTCACTGAACGCTTTGTCGAGTAGGCGAACACCTTCGTCCACGTCGGCTTTGGAGATATTGAGCATGGGCGAGAGGCGGAGGACATTGCCGAAGAGGCCGCCTTTGCCGATGAGCAGGCCATTGTCGCGAGCGCGCTCCATGACTTGCGCAGTGGCCTCGGGAGCAGGTTCCTTCGTCTTGCGATCTTTGACCAGCTCCAGAGCTTGCATCAAACCCATGCCGCGAACTTCGCCGATCAGCGCGTGCTTCGCTTGCAACTCTTCGAGCTTCCCCCGGAAATAGGAACCGACGCTGTGCGCGTTCTCGAGGAGATTCTCTTCTTCGATAAAGTCGATCGTCGCTTTCGCCGCAACGCTTGTGACCGGATTGCCGCCGAACGTTGAAATATTTAGTCCCTGGAAGCTGGAGGCAATTTCTGGCGTTGTAACGGTCAGGCCGATCGGCACGCCGTTACCTAGACCTTTCGCGCTGGTCAAAATATCGGGTGTGACTTCCCACTGCTCAATTCCGAACCATTTCTTTCCGGTGCGGCCCCAGCCGGTTTGCACTTCGTCGCTGATGAATAGGCCGCCGTACTTCTTCACGATTTTGAAGACGATTTTGAAGTATTCCTTTGGCGGAGTGATGAAGCCGCCGACGCCCTGAATCGGCTCGGCGATGAACGCGGCGATGTTTCCGCTCGTGCCGGTCTGAATTAGATTTTCCACGTCATTGGCGCAAGCGACTTCGCAGGATGGATAGGTCAAGTGCAGCGGACAGCGGTAACAATACGCATTCACCGCGTGCGATATGCCGACGCTAATCACGCCGCTCTTGCGATAAGGCGCGTGGGCGGTGACTGCTTTAGCGATGGCCGAGCTGCCGGCATAGGCATGACGCAGCGCGACCACGTCGTAGCTTCCGGTCGCCATGCGCGCAATCAAAATCGCGGCCTCGTCCGCTTCCGTTCCGGAGCTGGTAAAGAAGCTTTGTTGCAGATTTCCCGGCGTAATCTGCGCGATTTTTTCGGCCAGGGCCACGATGTGTTCGTTGGGGTAGAGCGTGGAGGTATGCTGCAAGCGATTGACCTGCGCGTTGATCTTGCTGGTCACCTTAGGATTGCAGTGCCCGACGGAAACGGTCAGGATACCGCCGAAGAAATCCAGGTACTTGCGCCCTTCCAGGTCCCACAAATATTGCATTTCGCCGCGATCCGCGACCAACGGACGCTGATAATAATTAGTGACCGATGGCCAAAGATATTTCTTGTGCTTTGCAATCACTTCGTCGCTGCGCGTCGTCGCCGGCATAGGCTTGGCAGGAGTCGTCACAGTTTGGTCCTCACTAGCTCGGTAGAATGCATCGAGTGTAGCGGAAAGCGCCGCCGTGCGTCGAATGCCATTGTGGCCTGATAACAAGCATTGCGGCGCGGGCGTTCGCACGTTATCCTCCTGCACTCTGAGGAGGTGACGAATGCAGTTTCGCGCAGGCAAATTTCTGGTGGCCGGAGTTCTTGCGGTCTTCACGGCGGCGATTCCCGCGTCCGCGCAACAATACGACCAGAAATTCTTCTCGGAGATGCGCTGGCGCTGCATCGGTCCGTTCCGTGGCGGACGCACGGTTGCTGTTACCGGCGTGCCGCACGAGCCCAATGTCTATTACATCGCCGCGGTGAACGGCGGCGTATGGAAAACGACGGATACCGGCCATACGTGGGAACCGATTTTTGACGCGGAAGGTACGGGCTCGGTAGGCGCCATCGCTGTCGCCCCTTCCGATCCAAACGTTATCTACGTTGGTAGCGGTGAGGGTTTGCAGCGGCCCGATCTCTCGACCGGCGATGGCGTTTACAAGTCAACGGATGCGGGCAAGACGTGGACGCACCTGGGGCTCCCGGACGCGCAACAAATCACCGCGATCCTGGTCGATCCCAAAGATCCGAATCGCGTTCTTGCCGCGGTGCAAGGTCATCCGTATGGTCCGAACAAAGAACGAGGCGTTTTCCGCTCCACGAATGGAGGCCAGTCATTCGAGAAGATTCTGTACAAGGATGAAAATATCGGCGCCGCTGATCTGGCCTTTGATCCCAGCAACACGCAAACAATGTATGCCGTGCTTTGGGCCGCGCGCATCGCGCCCTGGGAAATCCGCAGCGGCGAGTCTTTCGTCGCGCCAGGCAGCGGGCTGTACAAATCGACCGACGGCGGCAACAACTGGCGCCAACTAACGAAGGGGCTGCCTTCGTCCGATGACGGCGGCCTTGGGCGCATGGGCATCGCAGTCTCGCTAAGTCAGCCCAATCGCGTGTACGCCAGCGTAGAAGCAAAGAAGGGAGCGGGAGTCTATCGTTCTGAGGATGCTGGAGAATCGTGGGAGCTCGTCAACAGCGACCGGCGTATCGGCGGCCGCGGGCCTGGTGCGATGGGCATCGCCGTTGCGCCCGACAATCCCGACGTGATTTACGTCGCGAACACCACGACGTGGAAATCGAGGGACGCCGGGAAAACGTTTGTTGGCTTCCGGGGCGCTCCCGGTGGTGACGACTACCAGCGCATTTGGATCAGTAGGGAGCATCCCCAAACGATCGCGCTCTCGAGTGACCAGGGAGCTGTGATTACGGTGAATGGCGGGGCGTCCTGGAGCACGTGGTACAACCAGCCGACCGCGCAGTTCTATCACGTGACGACGGACAATCGCTTTCCCTATTGGGTGTATGGCGCGCAGCAGGAAAGCGGTTCCGCCGGCACGATGAGCCGCAGCGACTATGGGGAAATCACGTTTCGCGAGTGGCATTCCGTCGGCGTATTCGAGTACGGCTACATCGCGGTCGACCCGCTCGATTCGAATATTCTGTACGGCGCTCGCCTGACGCGCACAAACCAAGCGCTGGGCGAAGTGGCCGATGTCACTCCCGAGCCTGTTCGCCGCGGAGAGTACCGATACGACCGCACTTTGCCCGTGGTTTTTTCGCCGCTTGATCCCAAGGCGCTCTATTTCGCCGCCAACGTGCTGTTCAAATCGACTGACGCGGGAAATAGTTGGAAGGTGATCAGTCCCGATCTAGCGCGCTCCGCCTACGAGACTCCGCCGAATCTCGGCGTCTTCGCGGCTTACGACCCCGAAAAAGGCAAACATCGCGGTGTGATCTATGCCGTTGCGCCGTCCTTTAAGGACGCGAATACCATTTGGGCCGGCACCGATGATGGGCTGATTTATATTACGCAGGACGCCGGGAAATCATGGCAGAACGTCACGCCCCCTGAGCTCAAGCCTTGGAGCAAGGTCTCCATCATTGAAGCTTCGCATTTCGATGCCGGCACTGCGTACGCTGCCATCAACAGCTTTCGCCTTGACGATTTGCGCGCGCATATTTACCGCACTCGCGACTTCGGCAAGTCCTGGACCGAAATCACCCGTGGGATTCCTGCTGGTGGCGCGAGCAACGCAGTGCGCGAAGATCCCGCACGCAAGGGCCTGCTTTTTGCCGGCACCGAAGGCTCGGTCTATGTTTCCTTCGACGAGGGTGAGAACTGGCAGCCGCTACAACTTAATTTGCCCCACACTTCGATGCGCGACCTCGCTGTTCATGGCGACGACCTCATCGTCGGCACGCACGGCCGCTCGTTCTGGATCCTCGACGACATAACTCCGCTGCGCCAATTAAGCGCGGAAATCGCGAAAGCTCCAGTCACTTTATACAAGCCACAAGAAGCGACGCGTTTCCGGTGGAACCGCAACACGGACACGCCGCTGCCGCCGGACACGCCCGCCGGAAAAAATCCACCGGATGGGGCGATTATCGACTATTACCTCGCCACGGCGTCCAGCACGCCCGTCACGCTGGAAATTCTGGACGGCGAAAATCATGTTGTTCGCCGCTACGCAAGTAGTGACAAACCGGAGCCAATAGAGAAAATCGCCGCGGCGAATCCAATTCCCATGTATTGGGTGCGCCCGCAGCAGATCCTGTCCGCGGAAGCTGGCATGCATCGTTTTGTTTGGGATGTGCACTACCCGCCGCCCGGCGCGCTCAATCACGAGTTCCCCATCTCCGCGATCGTCCACAATACTCCTCAGCTCCCGCTCGGGGCTTGGGCGATGCCGGGAAAATACACCGCGAAGCTCACGGTTGACGGCAAATCGTACACGCAACCTCTCACCGTTCGCATGGACCCGCGCATACAAACTTCGGAAGCCGACCTGCGCAAACAGTTCGAGATGGAAGCCGGCATCATGGAAGGAATGAATGAAAGCTTCGAGGCTCTCCAGCAAGTTCGCACGTTGCGTCCGCAACTCACCGATCGTGCCGGAAAAGCGACAGGCTCACTCGCTGATTCGGTGAAGGAACTTGAAAAGCAAGCCGCGCAGCTGGAGGGCGGGTCGCAAGGCGCGTTCTTTGGCGTTCCGCCAAACGGCAAGCAACCGGAGAATTTCTCCACGTTAAATCAGCATTTCGGTCAGCTCTTGAACGTGGTGGACAGCGCCGATGTCGCGCCCACCACACAGGCTTCGGCCGTTTATTTGCAGTTGGAAGAAGCGGTGGGGAGTCTGCTCGCCCAGTGGAAAAAAGTGCGCGACTCCGAGCTGCCTGCGTTGAACGCCGCACTGAAGAAGGCCCACCTGGAGGAACTAGATCCCAACAAAGGGTCGGGGCCGGCTTCGGTTGAAGAGTCGGACCAAGACGACGAGCCGTAGCGGAGCAGGATTGACTATGGTCAGACCATGGTCCAGAATGGATGCAAGAGGTTTATCATGAACGAGATAGCAATCTCCAAATTCAAAGCTATCTGCCTGGAGGTTCTCGAACGCGTTCGCACTACCAAGCAGCCGGTGCGCGTCACACGCTTCGGCAAACCCGTCGCGGATATTGTCCCACCGCAGGAACAAACCGCCCCCAAACGTCGGCTTGGCACCATGATCGGGTCGGGCCGAATCCTGGGCGACATCGTTGGGCCAATCGGTGACGAATCAGATTGGGAAGCGGCTCGCGATTCCGATGCTGCCGACTTGAAGAAAAAATGAATCTGCTGTTAGACACCCACATTTGGATATGGAATCACCTTGCACCCCAGAAAATTTCTTCCCAGGTGAATGCGATGCTGGCCGCCACGGAGAATGACCTCTGGTTGTCTCCGGTCAGCGTGTGGGAGTTGATTGTTCTGGTTGAGAAGAAGCGTCTCGAATTAGAGAAGGATCTGCACGAATGGGTTCAGCAATCGAAACGCGAGCTAATGCTTCAAGAGGCTCCGCTTTCTTGGGAAGTGGCGGATGAACTTCGCTACACACTCTTACGGCAGCGGGACCCAGCAGACCGATTCCTTGTAGCGACGGCAAGAGTTTACGATCTGACACTAGTGACCGCCGATGAGTCTTTGATGGACGTGCCGGGACTTAATGTCTTAAAGAATCGCTGCTGATCCAATTTGTTTTCGGAGAGGTCGATGAAAAGGTCTGCCCCGGCTCGGATCGTTTCTGCTCTAATTTCTTTCTTGTCATGCGCGATGTGCTTTGCTCCGGCTCTGCGCGCGCAAGACGTTTCCGAAGACCTATACTCCGCGCTGAAATGGCGAATGATCGGCCCTTTTCGTGCCGGCAAGGTCAACGCCGTGGCAGGAGTTCCCGGGAATTCCTCAATCTATTATTTCGGCGCGGATGGCGGAGGCGTATGGAAAACCACCGATGTGGGTAACGTCTGGAAGCCCATCTTCGACCAGCAGCCCGTTGCCTCGATTGGCGCGATGGCTCTCGCGCCCTCGAATCCCAACATAATTTATGTCGGCACTGGCGTGAACGGCGTCTATAGCGACATCGCGTACGGCAACGGAATTTACAAATCAACCGACGCTGGGGAAACGTGGCGGCACCTCGGGCTCGAGGACACGCGGCACATCGCGCGCATCCTGATCGATCCGCGAAATCCCGAGATCGTGCTCGTCGCGGCTCTAGGTCATTCCTTCGGGCCCAACGAAGATCGCGGCGTTTTCCGTTCCACCGACGGTGGCAAAATTTGGAAAAAGGTCCTGTATAAGGACAACGTGACCGGCGCCGTCGATCTGTGCTTTGAGCCTGGCAATCCTCGTGTGGTCTACGCCACTTTGTGGCAGGGAATTCGGAAGCCTGGGCAAAGGGGGACGTCGTACGGAGCCGGCAGCGGCTTATACAAATCCGCCGACGCAGGAGTTACGTGGACGCAAATCTCGGGCCACGGCCTGCCCACGGTGGAATGGGGGCGCTCCGGTGTGGCCGTCGCCGCCGGAATGCATGGCCGTCGCGTCTATCTGATCGTGGAAGCCAAAGAAAAAGCGGGCGGCCTGTATCGGTCCGACGACGCGGGCGCCACGTGGCAGCGAACTACCAAGGATCACCGCATCGAAGGCTATTGGTACATGAGCGAAATTTTCGCGGACCCCAACATTCCCGACGTGGTGTATGTGCCGATACAATCGCTGTATCGTTCCACCGACGGCGGTCACACGTTCACGGTGATAAAAGGAGCCCCGGGTGGCGACGACTATCACACCGTTTGGATTGATCCCACCAACTCACAGCGCATCATGCTCGGCGTCGATCAAGGCGCCGTCATCTCCGTAAATGGCGGCGATACTTGGAGCACTTGGTACAACCAGCCGACCGGAGAATTCTACAGAGTAGCCACCGATCATCGTTTCCCGTACTGGGTTTACGGCCCGCAGCAAGACAGCGGTACCGCCGGAATCGCCAGCCGTGGCAACAACGGCCAGATCACCGAACATGAGTGGTCTCCCGTCGGCCCCGGCGAGAGTGGGTATACGATTCCCGATCCGCTTGATCCAGACGTGGTATACAACGCCGGCCCCGGCGGCAGCGTGGTTCGCCTGTCCAAGACGACTGGACAAGTGCGCGATATTTCTCCCGCGGCCGTTTCCTTCGGCAGCAAATACCATTTCAACTGGACCATTCCCATGGTCTTCTCGCCGCAAGATCCACATGTGCTTTACCTCGGGACGCAGTTTCTGTTGAAAACCACGAATGCGGGCACCAGTTGGCAGTCCATCAGCCCCGACCTTAGCCGCACGCAAGTCGATCCCAAGAATCCCAAGCAGGCTCCTGGCACGATCCTCACTATCGCGCCGTCTCCCGTTCAAGAAGGATTGATTTGGGTTGGAACCGACGACGGAAATATTCAACTGACGAAAGATGGAGGCGCAACATGGAAGAACGTTGCGCCGCCGGACGTCTCCGTTTGGAGCACGATCAGCATTCTGGAACCATCGCACTTCGACGCGGGCACTGCCTACGCTGCGGTCAATCGCAATGGTCTGGACGATCTCCATCCGCACATATTTCGGACACGTGATTTCGGGCAAACCTGGCAGGAAACCGTTAGCGGCATTCGCGACATCGACTTTGCCCGCACCGTGCGGGAAGACCCCGTCCGCAAGGGGCTTTTGTACGCGGGAACTGAAGAAAGCGTATACGTTTCGTTTGATGATGGCGACCATTGGCATTCCCTGCGCTTGAACATGCCGGTCGTGGCCATTCACGACCTCGCCGTAGAGCAAGACGACCTCGTCGCGGCCACCTACGGCCGTTCCTTCTGGATTCTTGACGACATCAGCCCGCTCCGCCATTTGGATTCGCGATTCGCGGCGTCGGAAAATCATCTCTTGCCTCCTCGGCCCACGATTCGCGTTCGTCGTGACGAGAATCAAGACACGCCGCTTCCGCCAGAAGTCCCGACGGGAAAGAACCCGCCCGACGGCGCCATTCTCCATTACTATTTGTCCACCCGCCCTTCCAGCGAGATCCAACTGGATATCTACGATTCCGCCGGAACGCTGATAAAAAGCCATTCCAGCGCGCCGATCCCCCCGGAGAAAGAAAAAGACGATCCCTTCATCGCTCCTTATTGGATTGCGCATCCCCAGCCGCTCGCGCGCGACAAAGGCATGCATCGGTTCGTCTGGAATCTACGGTATACCGATCCGCCGGCGATTCACGTGCAATCGCCCTACAATTATCCGATTGCTGCGATTGTCGGCGACACGCCGCTTCCTCCGCAAGGCCCTCTCGTGATGCCGGGGAAATACGAATTGCGGCTGAAAGTCGGCGAGCAAGTGCTCCGCCAACCGCTGGAAGTCAAGATGGACCCGCGCGTTTCTTACAGTCGCAACGAATTGCAGAGCTCACTGGATTTGCAGTTAAAGATTTCCGCGGCCCTGGCGCGAAATTTTGCCGCGTATCAACAAGCAAAGGATCTGCGCGCGCGGCTAACAGAGCCGAAAAACCGTCCGAAAGGCGATGCAGTGGCGACCGCGGCCAGCGCCTTGGATGCGAAGCTTGCGGAACTCGAGGGTGAGCCGAGGCCTCTCCTGGAAGAGCCCAAAACGGTCAGCTTCGCCGCCGTAAATGACACGCTGACTGCGCTGATCGCGCTCGTGGACGGCGCCGATGCCGCGCCCTCCGAGGAATCGTTCGCCGTTTATCAGCGCATCTGCAAGGCCCTCGACACTACGCTCGAGGCCTGGCAGGCGATTAAGAGCAAGGACCTGCCCGCGTTCAATGCGACGCTGAGCCAAAATAAAATCGCGCCGATGCCGGAATATCCGGGTCTCGGCGCGATCGAAAATTGCGGAAATTAGGCGCGGCGAAGTCGTTCGCTACTTCGACGCCGTGGCGCCTTGCAACTGTGTAAGCGCCGCGAGCACTTCTTCGCTGTGCTTGTCCGGCTTCACTTCGAGCCATACCTTCTGCACTTTGCCTTGCGGGTCGATCAGGAACGTGTGCCGCGCGGAGTACTTCGCGTTGTTGTAAGTCATCACGGAATCGTACTCGGTGGAAACCTCCTGCTTGGTATCCGCCAGCAGCTTGAAGCTTAGTCCTTCTTTGGTGCAGAACTTCTGGTGAGAGTCTTCGTCCTGCACGCTGACGCCGACGATCACCGCATTCTTCTGCTCGTATTGCGCCAAGTCGCGCTGAAAATTATGCGCTTCAATTGTGCACCCGGTCGTGAAGTCCTTGGGGTAGAAATACAACACCACCCATTTGCCCTTGAAATCGTGCAGGCTGATGGACTTGCTCTCCTGCGAATTCAGCGTGAAATCCGGCGCCGCGGCTCCAACCGCGGGCGCGCCGCTTGCAGCCAACGAGACAGAAATTCCTAATACAATTGCCAGGACAGCAACGACTACAAATGCCATCGAACCAAGTTTCATTTTCGACCTCGTTTCCGATTTTCCGTACACGCACTCAACATCGTATCAGCAACTCAAAATGGTAGTAGCACGGTGGTGAAAATGCCAGCTTTCGCCTCGCAAGAGACAATTATTTTACTTCTCTATTTTACTTCGGGCGCGTGAACCGGCCGAACCCCAGCCGTACTTGGAGGGTATTGATTCCAGGATTCGGCGTGGCCAGGCCGGCATTGGAGATATGCATGTAACGCACTTCCACGCTCCAGTTGTATTTGCTGTGCGGAAAATGCAGTCCTAGCGCGCCCGAACTCGTGAAGTTCACTCGCGAAGCTCCCGGCGGCACCTGCGTATTGCTAAAAAGCGTCCCGCCGCCGAGTTCCACGTAAGGCGTCACCTTGCGGTCGCCGGAAAAATTCCATTTCAGCGCGAAGGGATTCAGCCCGAATCCATAAGCAGTCCCGGTTCGCTGCGTCAACAAAAACACTGGCACGACATCCACGGCATATTCAAAGCGCCCGCGTAAAGGCCCGGGTCCTATGGGATCGGTCAGCACCCAGCCGTACCGCCCGCCCAGATTCCATACGCCCGTATCCGACGTGCTCCCATTGAGCCCGTGCCCGCCGCCCGTCCATACCTGCAGCTCGTGCCCGCCACCTTCCGGCCCGGACTGCGCTTGCACCGCGAGTCCCTGGAAAGTCCACAGGCAAATTGCAAATCCGAGCCGAAGTAGCGTTTTCACCGGCGCCGCCCCAAATCCAAGAGCGCACACTATACGCTTGCCAACCATCAATCGCCAAATCGCGGTTGACACCGGGTAATGTTAAGCATAGTGTATGCCATGAATTCAACGAGGTTAATAGCGTAGGAAGCTTGCGAATGCTGTTCATCGTCCTGTAATCCTCGGCGGACTATCCTATCTGTTTGATCGGGCTCGCGGGACGCGGCTATGCGGAGAGACTGCGAGCACAGGAAAAATGCGGCGTTCGCGATCACAATCTCGGGCTGTGCTCTTCTTCGCTCTTGCCGCCCTGTGCAGGCCGGCGGGAGGCGCCTTGTGCGCGCAGCAAGCGCCGCCCGCAGCGACTCCTTCCGATATTCCAGAAATGCCAGGTGAGCAAGCTGATCCTCCTCCGGTGATGTTCCCGCACCCGGAATCGGACCGCATTTGGATCTCCGGTCAAGCCAATTTTATTTCCCAATGGCATCCCGCCTTTCACTCTCCGTACCAAGGGCCCAACAGCCTCTCGCCGCAAGCGCAGGACGCCACCTCTCGCGTGCTTACGTTATTTACAGGCCTGCGGATCAGCAATAGCTCCGAGTTGCTCTGCGATGTGCAGGAAACCGGTGGCCACGGTATCGGCGAAGCGCTTGGCCTCGCTGGATTCACCAATCTCGACGTTGTGCGCAATCCCACCCTCAGCAAGGCGCCGTACATCGCTGGTTTGATGTGGCATCAGATTATCCCTCTCGGCGGCTCAAAAATTGCCGTGCAACGTACTCCGCTTTCTCTGTTTAGCCAGCTTCCGGAGCGCCGTCTGGAAGTGCGCTTTGGCAAGCTCGGCCTGGCGCAGTTTTTTGATCTAAATGCCTATGGCACCGATAGCAACTTCCAGTTCTTGAACTGGACGGTTGACAACAACGGGGCCTACGACTACGCCGCGGATACGCGTGGTTTCACTTACGCCGCCATGCTCGAATATCACGACCGTCACTGGGCCGCCCGTTTCGCCGAAGGTCTCATGCCCAAGGTTGCGAACGGCATCCACCTCGATGCCGACCTCGCCCGCGCCCGTTCCGAAAATGTTGAACTCGAGCTTCACCGCGCCGTCCTCTTCAAGCAGGAAGGCGCACTCCGCCTGCTGGCCTATGTAAATCACGCCAACATGGGCAGTTATCATGAAGCCACCGACAATTTCCTCGCCGGGCTCACGCCCGTTCCGGAAATCACCGCCCATCCGCTACGCACGACGATCAAATACGGCTTCGGAATGAACTTCGAGCAGCCACTGAACAGCTGGGCGGGCCTGTTCGGTCGTTGGGGCTGGAACGAGGGGCGCCACGAGTCTTACGCATATACCGAAGTCGACGAAACCATCCTATTCGGGCTCGGCGCCGGCGGCAGCCGCTGGAACCGTCGATTTGATCGCGCCGGCTTGGCCTTCGTTTCCAACGGGATTTCGCGCGATCACCAGCAGTATCTTGCCCTCGGCGGTCTCGGCTTCCTTCTGGGCGACGGCCGGCTCAACTATGGTCGCGAGAACATCGTCGAAACCTATTACACGTTGCATGCCTGGCGCGGCGCCTATCCTTCCTTCGGTCTTCAATATGTCGCCAACCCAGGCTACAACCGCGACCGCGGTCCCGTCCTGGTGCCTACGCTGCGCCTGCATCTGGAGTTCTAGCCGCCCAGCAAGAAATTTCTTGGCGTTTGCCACAATTTCTGATAACAAACTGGGTCGCAACTACCCCGTACGGATGAAAATCTATTTTTCTGCAAGCGTGCCCAGCATCCTGCGCCTGCTGAAGCAGTTCGGTGAAGCACGTTGAGCTATTTCCACCGGCATCTCCCGAAGGAGCTCGTCCCGATGTCACGAATCGTTCTGCCGATCTTTGCCTTTGCCGCCATCGCCCTGCTCCCAGTAAGCGTCCCGGCTCAGAGCGTCGATGAAGTCATCGCCAATAATGTCAAAGCGCGAGGTGGTTTGGAAAAAATCAAAGCCGTCCGCAGCGTCCGCACAACGTCAAAGCTGACGCAGGGATCGTTTCGCGCTGCCTATGTGCAGGAGAACAAGCGTCCGGACAGGGTGCGCGAAGAAGCGATTATTCAGGGCTTAGCGCAAGTGCAGGCTTACGACGGGAAAGTCGGATGGCAGATTTCGCCGTTCTCCGGGCGCAAGGACCCGGAACGGATGTCGCAGGATGACACCAAGACTTTGGTGATCGACGCCGACATCGACGGCGCCTTGGTCGACTACAAACAGAAGGGCCACAAGGCCGAGCTTGTGGGCCACGATTCCGTCGAGGGCACCGACTGTTACAAACTGAAGGTGTCGCTCAAAAATGGCGACGTCCGCTACTACTTCCTCGATGGCGATTCGTTCCTCGAACTCAAAATCGAAACCCAAAGCAACATCCGGGGAACCGTGCAGTATACCGAGGCCTATTTCGGCGACTACGAGCAGGTCAACGGAATCTATTATCCGTTCGCGGTCGAGACCGGCGACAAGGGCAGCGACTCGCGCACGAAATTCACCGTGGATAAAGTCGAGCTGGACATTCCGCTAGATGACGCGCGGTTTTCGATGCCTGCTGTCAAGACGGAGGCAAAGGCTCCCGCGGCAGCAAAATGAATTTTGTTTTTTAGGGTCGGGTTCAGCGCCCGCTCGGGTTTCCAATCTCCATCGTAGTTTGAGGAAAAATGAATATGCGCAAGTGGAAGGCGTTTTGCTCCGCCGCTGTCGTTTCCGGGGTGCTCTGCACTTTGCCCGCGGGCCTGTCTGCCCAGCAAGCCGTATTCGACTCCGACACCATTTCCGGGTTAGGCGCGCGGAATATCGGATCCGCTGCAATGAGTGGACGCATCGCCGCCGTAACCGCGGTCAAAGAAGACGGGCGGCTCACTGTATATGTAGGCGCGGCGAGTGGCGGCGTGTGGAAATCGGTGAATGGCGGCACCACGTATAAACCGGTTTTCGACAAGCAGCCGGTCCAGTCGATTGGTGCCATCGCCATCGATCCGCAAGCGCCGAAAACCGTTTGGGTTGGCACGGGCGAGTCCTGGACCCGCAACAGTGCTTCCGTCGGCGACGGCATCTACAAATCGACCGATGGCGGGGAAAACTGGACGAACATGGGCCTCAAGGATTCCGAGCGCATCGCTAAAATCCTGATCGATCCCAAAGACGGCAACGTCGTTTACGCGTGCGTGCCCGGCAAGCTGTGGAGCGATAGCGACGAGCGCGGCGTCTACAAAACCAGCGACGGCGGCAAGACGTGGAACAAAATTCTCAAAGGTCCCAACGCTTCCACCGGCTGCTCGATGATTTCGATGAGCTCGCAGGATTCGAAGGCGCTGTTCGCGGGTACGTGGGACTTTCGCCGCAAGGGCTGGACCTTCCGCTCCGGCGGCGAGAATTCTACCGCGCCGAGCGGAAGCGGACTTTTTCAATCCACCGACGGCGGGTCGACGTGGAACGAGCTGGATGAAAAGACCGCCAAAGGGCTGCCCGCCAAGCCTTGGGGCCGCGTGGCCGTCAGCATCGCGCCTTCCAATCCCAGCGTCGTTTACGCCCTCATCGAATCCAATCGCAGCGCTCTGTTTCGCTCAGCCGATGGTGGCAAGACTTGGGAAGAGGGCGACCGCAGCAATTGGATGGTCTGGCGTCCGTTCTATTTTGCGAACTTGCTGATCGATCCGAAGAATGAAAACAAATTGTACAAGCCCGATCTCGTGCTCATCATGAGCGAAGACGGCGGCAAAAGCTTCAGCACCATCAACGGTGGCGCCCACGGCGATTTTCACGACGTATGGATCAATCCCGAGAACACGAATCACTTGATCGCCGGAGACGACGGCGGCATCTGGTATTCCTACGACAGCGGAAACACCTGGTGGAAGGGCTACAATCTTCCGGTCTCGCAGTTTTACCACGTGAGCGTGGATACGCAGGATCCTTACCACGTATTCGGCGGGTTACAGGATAACAGCGCGTGGATGGGCGATTCGGCATATCCCGGCGGCATTACCAATAGCCGCTGGGAAAATCTCTTCGGCGGCGACGGATTCTGGGTCTTTCCGGATCCCACCGATCCCGGTTACGTCTACGCGGAAGCGCAAGGTGGCTACATCGGCCGTGTCAACGAGCCGACCCTGGCTTCCCGCGGCATCAAGCCCCAGCAGAACTATGGCGAAGGCAAGTTGCGTTTCAATTGGAATACGCCGATTCACATGAGCCCCAACGAAAAGGGCACGCTCTATGTCGGAGCCCAGTTTCTTTTCCGCTCGCGCGACCACGGCCAGTCATGGGACCGCATTTCACCCGATCTGACCACCAACGATCCGGAGAAGCAGAAGCAGGAGGAATCGGGCGGCGTCACGGTGGACAACTCCTACGCCGAGATGCACACCACTATCTACTCGATTAGCGAATCCCCGCGAGACGCGCAGGTGATCTGGGCGGGCACCGATGACGGCAACCTCCAACTAACGCGCGACTCCGGCAAGACCTGGACGAACGTCGCGCAGAATGTTCCCAACTTGCAGAAAGCCTCGTGGGTCTCTTGGGTGGAGGCCAGCCTCTACGATCCGGCGACGGCTTACGCGGCGTTTGACCGGCACACCTTCGGCGACCTCGCGCCCTATGTCTTCAAGACCACCGACTACGGCAAGACGTGGACGCCTATCGTTACCTCCAACGCCGGAGTTCGCGGCTACGCCCACGTGATTAAGGAAGACACGGCGTCGCCGAATTTATTGTTCCTGGGCACGGAATTCGGCCTATGGATTTCGCTCGATGGCGGGAAGGCCTGGGCGCAATACAAGGGACACGATTTTCCCAACGTGGCAGTCCGCGACATCGTCGTGCACCCTCGTGAGTCGGATCTTGTGCTGGCCACTCACGGGCGCGGCATCTGGATCGTCGACGACATTTCTCCGCTGCGCAAGCTGACGCCGGAAGTCATGAATCAGGACGCCGCCTTCTTGCAGGGCAAGCCCACACAGCAGCGTCTGAATGCCAACGGCGGGTGGGCCGAAGGCAACGCCACTTTCTCCGGGTCCAATCCTCCTGACGCCGCGGTCATCACCTACTATCAAAAGAAGCGGCACATTTTTGGAAAGATGAAAATCGAGGTTTTCGATGCGCAGGGCAAGTTGGTTGACACTCTTTCCGCCAACAGCCGCCGCGGCATCAGTCGCGTCGAGTGGCCGATGCGCCTGAAAGCGCCGCGCGTTCCGCCCGCCGCCACCGCCGCATTCGAGGCCGCCTTCGGGCCGCGCGTCGTGCCTGGCACCTACACCGTCAAGATGACGCGGGGCAAAGAGACTTTCAGCACGCCGCTAACGGTGAGTTTGGACGCGCGAGCCAAGTTCACCCCAGAAGATCGCCAGCAAGACTTCGCGGCGGTGATGCGGGTTTACACTTTGCTCGGCGATATGAGCTTCGACGTCGACCGCATCAACAGCGTGCGCGACGCTCTAGCGGCCCGAGCCGCCAAGGTCAAGGATGCGGATCCGCTTCACAAGCAACTCGCGTCCATGTCCGAAAGCGCCGACGCCATGCGCCGAAAAATCGTAGCGACGAAGGAGGGTGGCGCCATCACCGGCGAAGAACGCATCCGCGAGAAAACCTCCGGATTGTATGGCGACCTGACCAACTACGAAGGGCGCCCCGCCGATTACCAAGTCGCGCGCATCGATTCGCTAAAGAAGGAGCTTGGCGACGTGGAGACGGAATTTGATGCGTTTGTCAGCAAAGACCTTGCGGCCGTTAACAAATCGCTCGCGAAGAAAAAACTGGAAACGGTGGAACCAATCACGCGAAAACAGTGGGATGCCGCTAGCGGCAATGCGGAATCCGGAAGCTCCGGTTCTGCCGCATCTTTTCGGATGCGCCACTAATCTAACAGTTTGAATCTCTTCCGCACCTCCAAAACGTTGCGCTAGCAGGTTCTTAGCGTCGCCGGGTCAATTTAGTTGACGCCGCGACTTTCTCCGGGAGTGCCCAGGCGAATAAAGTTCCTTCGCTTGCGACGATTACGTACTGCCGGCCATCAAGCTCGTATGTAATCGGCGAATTCCCTATATGTCCGATAGCCGAGTGCCAGAGCGTTGCGCCGTCGCTGGTTCGCAGGGCCAGCACACTGCGCACGGAATCTCCGGTAAAAAGTACCCCGGAATCCGTGGTAAGAACTCCCGCCGAGGCACCTTCACCTTCAAGATCATGGTTCCAGCGGATTTTTCCGGTCTGGTAGTCAATCGCTCGCAGCACCGCTTTTCCGAAAACGCCATAATCGGCGCCCGCCCAGCCAACCGTGCCATGTTCCGGCTTCGAAAAATAAATTCCGTAGGCGTCCCGCGAGCTGACCACCAGCAAACCCGTCTTCGCGTCGAAGCTAGGCGAACGGTAATTCGTCGCGCCACCCTCATCCGGCGCAACCAAGCGGCCGTCCCGGCTAGGATCTTTTTCGGGGTTGCGAATGGGCCGCCCGTCCTTCCCAACGCCCTCCGACCAGTTCACTGCCGCGAACGTACTCGTCAAAAGACCCTTCCCATTCGTGCGATCGAGCACGAAGAAATAACCGTTGCGCGAGGCTTGCAATAGCATCTTCTTCGCCGAGCCCTGAAAGGTCCCGTCCACCAGAACGGGCACTTCAACCGCATCCCAATCATGCGTGTCATGAGGAGTGGCCTGAAATCCCCAGGCCAGTTTCCCGGTGTCGGGATTCAGCGCGACGATGCTGCACGTCCAGGGATTGTCGCCCGGGCGGGTCTGCGCTGCCAGCACTGGCGTGGGATTTCCTGTTCCCACAAACACCAGGTTCAAATCCGGGTCGTATGTTCCGGTGATCCACATATTGCCGCCGGTGGCGCCTCCACTTGGCGAGTCCGGAGTGCCGGGTGGCGGCGTGCTGTAAAACGTCCACTGCGTCTGGCCCGTTTCCGCGTCAAGCGATTTCAGCATTCCGGGAATATTGTCAAAATCTCCGGAAAGTCCTACGAGGACATGATCGCGGACAATCAGCGGCGCCACTGATGTCCAGTAACCCAGCTTCACGTCCGCCAGAACCACATTCCAGCGCACCGTTCCGTCTCTTGCATTCAAACAAACGAGATGATCGTCGGGCGTCGTGAAATAGACCGAATCCTTGTACAAGGCCACGCCGCGATGACCGATATGCAAACCTTCATTGGCGGGATAGGTGTAGTGCCAGATTTGCGAGCCGGTCCGTGCATCCACGGCCCAAACATGATCGGGCACGGATACATACAAAATGCCGTTGGCGACAATGGGGGAAGATTTTATTTGCGCTGCCTGGCCGGTTTGAAACGCCCACGCGAGGGTGAGCTCACGAACGTTCGCTGGAGTGATCTGGCCCAAATGGCTGTGACGTTGGCCGGAGTAATCTCCGTGATAGAGAGGCCAGCTGTCGGGTGTAGGCTTTGAAAGTGTAGCGGGATCGAGACCCTGAGCCGACGCCAGTGTGCAAAACGCGAACGGCAGAACCAAGATTACACCGATCGCAAACATCTTCTTTGCCGGCTTCATTCTTAACGGTACCTCATGGGAAAGTGTCTGACTGCGACGCCTCACTCGTCTCTCCACTATCGCACGTTCTGTGTTGCCCTAGCGCAATGTCTCCAGGTACGCCAAGACATTGTGAATATCAGCGTCGGTATATTTGCCCAATAACTCGACGTGCGCTTCCAGGGGATTCATCACGGTGAATTTCACTTGCGCGATGGGCCAGGACCGATACCATCCGGAGGAATCGGTCAGTCCGATCGTGAATTCATCGCGGTATGCCAACTTGCCGTTTACGATTTTGCCTGAGCGAAGCGTTACGGTAACAGTTGGGATCCCCTTAGTGGACTCTGCCGGACGTCCGTTCGCGGCTGGCGTCGATTCCGAAGCGGGCTCGCTCTCGTGATAGAGCATGCGCTTCAGAAGCTCTAAACCTTGGAACTTGCTCGCAATCCCCGCAAGGTCGCCGCTCGCAGAATGACATTTAGCGCATCCGCCGACGCCATTGAAATAGCGCATGCCGGCTTCGGCGTTGCCGGTTTGGAGATCGGCGACGTCCACCGTGCGCCGCCGGCCTTCCTTCGCGTTGGCCTTCCGGTCATGGATGAAGGCGGCTAGTGCCGCGAGTTGTTGGTCGTCTATGTTGCCGAAGGCCGGCATTCCTTTGCCCGGCCGCCCATTTCGTACCACAACTCCAATTTTGTCTCCGTGCACGTCTTGCTCAACAACTGCGGACGCGGTCAAGTCCGGACCGCTTTCGCCTCCTGCCGCATCGCGCCCATGGCAGAAGCTGCATTGCGAGGCAAACAAAGTTTTGCCAGCTTGCATCTGTTCGACGGCGGCAGCGGATTCAGCGACCGGTTTGGCGGGAGCCGGCTCTTGGGCTCTGCCGTTCTGTGCGTAGAACAGGGCAGCGGTGCAGATGAGTATCGCGCCGACCTCTCTGGTGGGTAATGAACGACACGCGGATTGGTTAACCGTAACGGCCCCTCCCCCCTGGTTTTTCGTAAGTGTTGATTCTAAAGCAAGATAAAGTCTCGTGTTTTGATACACTTTTGCAAGTGTTGATTTTAAAGGTAGTTATAGGTGCACCAAAGTTGTGCAAGTCCGAGGCCGGACCCACGGATTTTTTGACAACCGAAGGACAGAGGACACAGAGTTGAAATGATCGCACAGGTCGCTGCGGGGTGACACCCGGGGGCAACGCAGAAGGTTGTGAAACGGAAGGGGTTGCGGGAAAAGCAATTCGTAAGATGATGAAAACAAAGGGGCGATAAAAATCGATGGGTTGCGGATACACACGGAGTGGAGGGGAAAGGGAAGGACTAGACGGGGACACGTCAGCGAAACCTAGCCAAGAATACCGTATCCGTTACTATTTGTCAAGTGAGAAATAAACGCTGTGAATTGAATGGGTTGCGGACGCACAAGGGACGTCTGCTGCACTTGCGCGAAGACCCGCCCGGTAAAGTCTTGAAAACAAAGGGGGAAGGGCAGGAGAGGATGCGTTCATCGGCTAAGCTTGAATTGAAGGGAAATGCTCGCTATAACCCGATTAGCCGGGAGTTGACTGCGAAAACGCAATGGAATCGCAGAACAGTTTTCCAGTGAGATCAGGAATAGGACCATTCAATGCGAACTCGATGAGTTTTTGTTGGTGCGCCAACGCCTTCGCGCCACGAACGAACCCAAGCCGCTCGCTATCAGCAACAACGTCCCTGGCTCCGGCGTGGGAGCGGGCCCATTCGCCGCAATCAGTTCGCCGCCACCCTCAAGGTTGTAGTTGCCCTGCAGAAATGGATTATCCGCGGGGTTATAGTATATGAACAGGCCTGCGGCTCCATCGATGTTGGTGATTAGGTTTCCCGAAATATCCAGCCCTTGAAGGAAATTCACATACAGCGCGTCGCCGCTTCCCGTGCCGAGGGCGAGTATGTTCCCCGCGTCGATAACCAGGGTTCCCCACGCGAAATTGTTCGCGAACCCCGCGCCGTTCACTCCCGCCAAATCAAAAGTGTGCGTACCCGTTCCGGTGAACTCCAGTTCCGCCGGGCTCGTATCCCACAACGTGTTCTGCGTGCTCAAATTCTGGAAATTTCCTGCAATGGAAAACACGTCTCCCGCCGTCCCAGTCAGATAGCCCGTGGAGTTCACGATCAAGTCCTGGAAACGATTCATGGATGGATCGCCCATGTAAGCGCCGTTATTTGTGAACGGGCCGACAAAAGTCACCCCGGACGGAATCGGAATTCCGATGGCCACTCCAAAGTTCCGGAATACTCCCGCATTCGTCACCGGACCCCCAAAAGTGGCCACACTAAGGTTCGTGAACTCGCTCAAATTTAGAAAACTGCCTTGGAAAGTTGTTTGGGAGCTGACGGTCATGATGCCGCCGTTGATGGTAGGACCGTTTATGGTTGTGGGACCCCCCTGAAACGTGGCGGAACCGTTGTTGGTGAAAAGCGGAGCATCCACCGTACCCCATCCCGTTAGTGACGTGGCGTTCACAATGGGCACGAGGCCACTTAATGTCCCACCGGCGAGCTGGAGGTTTATGTAAGTAATGCTGCCGCCATCGAGTTTCAAGGTCCCCCCCAAATTAACCTGAATGCTCGACGCATTCAGAGTCCCGCCGGCTTGGAGGTCGTAAGCGCCAGAGCCGAAATTTGCGCTAATGGTGAGCGAGGGAATCGTCGCAGTGCCACCAGTCTGCGTAAATGTGCATGTCCCAAAGTTCCCGACCAATAGATTTGTCGCGAACAGAGAACCGCCGCTCAGATTGTACGTACCACTGCCGCCGATGCTCTTGCCCAGGGTCAGGGTGCCGAAAATTTTGTTATCGCTCCCGTTCCCTTGGGTAAAGACACCAGTGCCCGCGTCGCCAATGACTTCGTTCACGGCGGTGACGTTGTTTCCAGCCTGATCCAAGAAATAGGTGCCGCTTCCACCCGCCTGGGCGCCCAGGGTAAGTGTTCCCGTGATTGAGTTCAGTGTCTGGCTGCCGCCTTGTTGTCTGAAAGTTCCGTCGCCGCCGTCACCCACAAGCTCATTATCCGCGTTGAGCGAACTAGTATCGTTCAGGTTCACTGTGCCGACGGAGCCCGGCACCCCACCCAAAAGCAATTTAGCGCCGCTGATCGTCAACCGCGAGCCACCCTGAAGCGTAAGAGAGCCGGAAACGGAAGCTCCTACAGGAACGTCCTGCGGGGCTCCGAACAATATGCTGTTGATTTTTGATCCGTTGTCGATCGTAAGCGAGCCTCCTGAATCAACGCCTACGAAACCGTTGAACGAGGTGTTGGAGACCGAGCTCGGGCCCGAAATTTCCAAAACAGAATTATCGCCGAGGGTGCTATTTGCGAGCGTGCCCGAGCCGCCGAACACAAGCTTTTGAATAGTGCTTCCAGAAATACCAATCGTGCCCGTATTAGTCGGGTTATCTATCGTAACTGGACCATTAATCGTCGAATTCTGCATGGTCAGGTTTAACGTCACCAAGCCAAGGCCGGGATTTATTACTGCCCCGTTGCTGAGCTGGGCCGATGCAAGAGTCGTCACCAGACCTCCAGGCGCCACGCTCAGCGAGGTCCCGTTCAGTACGAGCGTGGCGTTCGCGATGGCCGCGACGGCATCCACGCTGACGTTCATGTCCACATTTATGGTTCCACCGTTGGTCAAATCGATGGCGAATTTGGTCCCGTTAGGCGGGCTCGCGCAAACGGGACTGACGGCGTTGATGAAATCGGGCCCAAAGCAGTCCCACTGACCAGCATTGCTCCAACTGCCGGTCCCTCCATTCCATACGCCAGAATCTGAGCCCTGCTGCCCGTACGCATACCCAGCGAGGAATAAAATCCATAGTGCAATAACCCAGCCAGCTCTTAGGCCCTTCCCCATGAACCCTCCAACGAGCGAGAAAACACACTGCCCCGCTTCAAGGGAGGCATTTCGAGGGCCGAATGTGCGTTGAAACTAAAGGGAGATGCACGCGACGACAAGGCTTATGTGCAACACAATACACACTTTGGAGAATTTTTAGGGTTAAAGGTCCAGTCGAAGAGCTAACTTCAGAACTCCGAAGAAAACAGGTACCAGCGACGCCGCCTGGCTGGAGCCATGTGGGGCAAATATGCCTCAATTTTTCTTTCCGCCCGATGCCGTGAGCTGACTAGCCATGGGCGTGCCAAGGCATCTCTTGGCTATGGATCGACGATAAGTTGGCCTTTCATTCCTCGGTGGCCGAGTCCGCAAGTGTGACAGCACTTAAAAGTGTAGGTGCCTGCGGTTTGCGCGACGAACTCGACTGTGGTGGTTTCTCCTTTTTTGAGCTGCCAACAGTCTTGCGCTGACGCAAAAACCAGGCCGGGCGCACCGCCCTGGGCAGCTCCATCGGGAAAAGCCGCGATTTTGAAACCGTGATCGTGGTCCGCGGCGGTGATCTTGAGTTGAACTTTCGCGCCCCTCTTTATGTGAATAGGTGCGGGAGAGTACTCATACTTCTTAGCTGTAACTTCAACCGCTTGGACATCTTGAGCCTGCGCCAAGGTCCGAGCAGCCTGCAGATAGAACCCCGCGAGTCCCAAGAACGCTACAATACGCACCAAAGACACACATGCGTGTTTCATTGCCGGATCTCCTGTTCGTTTCGTCTTCTCATTGATTTTCAATTCGCCACGCCGGTTTGTAATGAGGCCAATCCTTTTTTTCGCCGAGGTTTAATAGCCGCTGGAGGCGTTTGCCGCGGAACCGGTCTCACCAATCACGGGACAGCTGGCGAACTCCTTCCAGGATTCCCTGCCTTTTAGAAGTCCCGTGCCATTCTTGAGCTTTAGCAGCAACACGCGCTGGATTTGAGCGCTGCCTTGTTTCTGCGCCTGAGCGTTGAAGCAAACGTAAATTCCAGACTTGTTTTCTTCCAGGATGTTGATCGCGATTCTTGCTTGCGGACCTTCGATGAGGGCCTGATTCTCGTCGAGCTTGCTCGTGACATATCCATAGTCGCCGAAGGTCCTTTTGCCCTTTTCTCGCTTCGGTCCAATCGTAGAGGGTATCGACGTCAGGTCCAGCTTCCCGACCACAAATTCGGCGACCTTTTCCTTGGGATAGGCCTCATTGCTCTTCGCCACAGCCAGTGGCATGCACATCAACAAGAATATTCCAGACATCGGTTTCATTTTCGGCTCCTCTTATTTCTGGCCAGTACAAAAAAGCGCGCATCAGGTGGCTTTGCGTCGTTCGCAGCTCGCTGAGAGGTAGACTTGCGGGCCGCAAAAATAATTCCATGTCATTTCTTTTCCCCAGAGGGAATAAATCCGAATGAAATGTGGTCCCCGCCAGCAGTGAGAGAGAAGGGGAAGTGTCTCAGCGGGGCGGTGGAGTATTCGTCGAACGACGTTGCGTCGCCACCGTCGAATGCAGAAATGAAAGGAATGAAAGGAAAATCGTGATGTCAAAAATCTGGACGGTGTTCGCACTACTCTGTGCAAGCCTTTCCGTAATGGCTGGTGGCTCTAATGGGGCGGCGTCTAAGGACGCGCGTCAAGGCGCAGGGGAGGCGTCAACCCAGGCAGTCAATCCCGTTGTGCAATGGAACAGAGCGCTTCTGGTGATTGTGCGCACGCCGGGAGCGCAGCCGGCAACTATCCATCCCACGCGCAGCTTCGCCATCCTGCACGCCGCGATCTATGACGCGGTGAACGCCATCGACAGGACTCACAAACCCTATTTGGTTCGGCTTACAGATGTATCGCGCTTTGCATCTCAGGATGCAGCCGCCGATGCGGCAGCCCACGCGGTTCTTGTGGCGCTATATCCGAAGTTCCAAGCCACGCTGGATGCGCAACTGAACCAGTTGCTGGCACTAATTCCAGATGGAGCGGACAAGGCGGAAGGCATCCGCACCGGTGAAACTGTTGCGGAACGCATTTTGGCGTTGCGAAGCAACGACGGATCGGCCAACCCTCCGGTACCCTTCGTTTTTGTAACGGCACCGGGAGAGTACCAGTCGACGCCCCCGAATTTTCCGAAGCAGCCACAATTCACGCACTGGTCCCACGTCACGCCATTCGCTCTGGAACGCGCGAATCAGTTTCGCCCTGGCACACCTCCGGCGCTGACCAGCGATACCTACAGCGACGTTTTCAACGAAGTGAAATCACTAGGAATCGCGGGAAGCACCACGGCAACTGCCGACCAGTCGCTGACAGGACGCTTTTGGAATGGAGCCATTCAGAACTACTGGAATGAGATCGCCCAGACGGCAGCTTTGGCGCACAATCTGACGACGGCAGAGAACGCACGCCTCTTCGCACAGTTAAACGTGGCATTTGCAGACGACGTGATCGCCTTCTACGACGCCAAGTACACGTACCACTTCTGGCGACCAGTA
>Ga0210409_10001840_pt1 | contig 26642 bp, 20 predicted proteins | sample IncBWH17MmetaG_FD_161649 | JGI IMG/M metagenome (GOLD analysis project Ga0210409, IMG submission 161649) | Forest soil microbial communities from Barre Woods Harvard Forest LTER site, Petersham, Massachusetts, United States - Inc-BW-H-17-M | ecosystem: Environmental > Terrestrial > Soil >...
TCTCGATGGCCCGCAAGATATTCAGCGCATCAACGCCCTGGTGCGGACGAACAGCTTCGACCTCTTGCAGACGGATCATACCTTGTCCGGCGTTGATGTCGCTTTATGGGATCTGCTGGGAAAAAAACTGGGCGAACCGGTGTATCGCTTGCTCGGCTATCAACGAGCGCATCCAAAAACCGCCTACGCCTCGCAATTGTTCGGCGATGATCCCCAGGCGACGCTGCGAAAGGCTCAGGAGGTGGCCCGTGCAGGATTTCGCGCCGCCAAGTTTGGCTGGGGACCTTATGGACGCGGAACAGCGCGGCAGGATGCTGACCAGGTGGAGGCCGCGCGCGAAGGTCTCGGGAATGACCGCATCCTGCTCATCGACGCGGGCACAGTTTGGGGTGACGATGTGGGGAAAGCCGAAGAGCGCCTGCCGGCGTTGAAATCGTGCCGGGCCGCCTGGTTGGAGGAGCCATTCGTTTGCGGCGCGCTCAGTGCCTACAAAGACCTGTCGAAACGATGCAAGCCCCTGGGTCTGGCAGGGGGCGAGGGCTGCCATGATTTTCACCAGGCCGGCAACATGATCGATTTTGCCGGACTGGCATACATTCAAATCGATGCGGGGCGAATTGGTGGTATCACCGCCGCCAAAGCCGTGGCGGACTATGCGGCGCGCAGGTCCGCGCAGTTCGTCAATCACACCTTCACAAGCTCGCTGGCCTTGAGCGCTTCACTGCAACCCTACGCCGGACTGGAGAATCATTCGTTGTGCGAGTTTCCGTCCGAACCGTCGGCACTGGCTAGAGAACTGACATCAACTCGGTTAATGCCCGATGCTCAGGGCCTGATCCATCTTCTGGAAAAACCAGGCCTGGGCCTTGAGCCCAACCTGGAAGCTCTGAAGAAATACTACGTTCCGGTCGAGATCAAAATTGGGCGGCGCATAGTGTTTCACAGCGGGACAATTCCTTGAACGTCAATCAGGCTGCTTCGCGCACCATGTCAAGACCGCCGAACGGATTGGGCACTCGCAAGGAACACTCTGGATCGTCGCGCCATTCAGAATCGACGATAAATCTATAGGTATGTCTGCCCGGCGGCAGATCTACAGAGGCAGTCCAAATGCCGTCGCGCTCTTTTTGCATCGGGACGGGTGATTGTTGCCAATGCGTGAAGTCGCCCACCAGCAGAACGCTGCTGGCATCGGGTGCGGTGAAATGAAAAGTTTGCTTCCTGTAATTCTTCGATTGTTTTGCCATATTCTGCTCCTGTGACCTATTTGGATTTTGCGCCCCGAACCCCACCCCCGCCAAGTGGGTGTTCCCCTAATCGTGCCCGTTCACGCCTGTGGCGGCTTCAGCTCCACCCAGAAACGGCTGCCTTCCCCGGGAGCCGAGTCGACTCCGACCTTTCCGCCCATGCGCTCAACGACCTTGCGAACAATGGCCAAACCTATGCCGGTGCCTTCGTATTTGTTGTCGAGTTTTTGAAACATGCCAAACAATCGCGGATGAGCATGTTTTGGAATGCCGATGCCATTGTCCTCAACACAAACCCGGACGGCGCACCCGTTGGCTTCCGCGCGAATTCGCACGCGAGGTTTTACGCCCGGAGCAACGAACTTGACAGCATTACCCAGGAGGTTGCCAAAACATTGAGTAAGAAGCGACTCATTGCCCATGACGACCGGCAAGTTGCCTTCAATCTCAATGTCGGCCAAATCCGGCCGTAAGTCCGGATAGTTATCGATGATGCCCCGAAGCAAAATGGCGAGATTGACCGGTTGCAGGGGCAACTCCTGGAGCACGGCCCGGCTGAAACTCAACGCATCTCGAATGAGCGTGTCCAACCGCCCGGCCGCCGTCAGAATACGGCGGCAATAATCCCTGCTTTGCGTTGAACTGCCCGGCGGGGCCGATTCATCCAGCAGCATCTGAGCGAAGGCGCTCATCGCCCGCAGGGGCGCGCGCATGTCGTGCGTAATGGCGTAGGAGATGTGTTGCAACTCCGTAATCATTTCCCGAAGCTTGCCGGTGCGTGCCTCCACCAGACGCTCCAATTCCTCCTTGCCTCGCGCCAGCGTTTCTCGCGCGGCCACCAGCTCGCTAATATCCCGAAATACCACCACCACACCCGCCAGCGTCCCCTCCGCCTGCCGAATCGGCGCCGCGCTCTCACCAATCGGTAGCGTCTTGCCTTCTTTGGTCAAAAGCACAATCCGGCTGTCACTATCGAGTTTGGACCCGAGCCGCAGAACGGCTTGAACCGGATCCGGAACCGGCTGGCGCGTGCGCTCATCCACCACGCGCAACACGGCGCCTAAAGGTTGACCGACCGCTTCCCGATTTGCCCAGCCGGTAAGACGTTCGGCCTCCGGGTTGAGAAAGGTGATTTGTCCTTGAGGGTCCGAGGCAATGACTCCATCACCTATGCTGGCCAGCGTCGTGGCCAGGAGCTCCTTCTGCCGGCCAGCGTCCTGGGCGGCGGCTTCCCGCAATTGCACCTCTCGAGTCACACGCCGATAGGCCCAGGCGATGAAGCCCAAATTAAACGCAATCGTCAAAACAAAGATGCCGGTCCGCCAGCGATCCGCCAAATTGGCTTCTCGGAGGTCCTCTTCGAGCCGGGACTTTTGTGCGTCAGCCAGCTGAGATACCGCCTTACGAATCCTCTCCATGGTGGCCTTGCCTCCTTCAGCTCGCACTAGCGCCAGGGCCGGCTCCAGTGCACTGTCCCGCCGGATTTGGATGCTTTGCTCCAATTCTGTGATTTTCTCCTGCGTCAGGCGCAGAACTTCATCAACGGCCGCGCCTGGCAACTGGCTTAAAGCGGCAAACTCTCTCAGCTTCGCCTCCTCTTTAAGCACCCGGGCAAGCGCCTCTCGGTACGGACCTAGCGAGGCATCGTCGGCAGTCAGCAGGTAACTCCGCTGCGCGGTCTCCGCATCCCGGAGCGTCGAGTTGATTTGCTCTAAATGCTGCAGGACGTCCCGCGCCGCGGACACCTTGCGATTGCTCTCAATGGCTGCCAGACCGACCAGATAAGTAAAGACCAGGCTGGCGGCCAGCAACGTCGTCGCGATCAGGAAAAAGTTCGCAATTGCCGAACGAACCGGTTTCATAAAGTTCCCTGAGAGTCTGGTACCATTCCACGGCTCAATAGCCCTGTCCAATCTCCGGCCCAATAACCTGTGAATACTTTGTGAACAACTAAGGATAACTTTTCCTTGGCAGTTCGCGCCGCAGGCCGCTTGAATAACACCTCGTTGACATACCTGATCCAAAGCGTCACCACCCACGAGTACTTCCAGAAAGGAAACTGGACGCTTGAGTTGGGCTGGGCTGAGGAATTCCCAAACTCCGCAAAGGCCCTGGACACATGCTTGCGGCACGATCTTCGCGGGGTCGAACTGGTTTTGCAATTTGGAATCGAGGCGGGCCGAAATTACCAGCTCCATCTGCCGGTTCCGGAGTGGTTACTTTGGCCTTGAAGGCTCAAGTCAAGTGTGGTGTCTCACAAACGACTGGAGTCATTTTGAACAGGAGAGAACGGAGGCGAGACACTACACTGGCTGTGGGCAAATATCCGTCGTGGAATTGCAGGTGACTGGACCGGCGGGTGCGCGAGATCGGTTGCCGCCCAGTATGATCGATCTCAGGTAGTCACCGGCACTACTCCAATCCTTTCCGACCAGACCGGCTCATCACGTATTCGCCTGGCAAGCTGGCGATGTCCCCACAGGGATTATTGCGGATGCTATTAATGATTTGGGAATTTCCCGCGACGACTTCTGCTTCAGGAAATTTTAAGCTTCGTTGTGTCTTGAAATAGATCACGAGGAGCGATGGTTTCTCCTCCGCCCCGCCCCTATGCTTTCTGGCGTACGATGTGCTCGGGGTGGCGGGCACGGCTCAGGGCGGTGTCGTAAGTGATGAGGCACTTGCAGTAAAGGTCGTAGAGGCAATTATCCATTAAGGTCATGCCGTCTTTGCGCCCGGTCTGGATCGTGTTTTCGAGCTGGTGCAGTTGATTCTCACGAATGAGGTTGCGCACCGCACTGTTCGCCACAATTAACTCGTAGGCCAGGACGCGACGGGTGCGATCTGCCGCGGGGAGCAACTCCTGCGCGATAATGCCCTGGAGCGCGTTGGAAAGCTGAAGAATGATTTGGCGTTGCGCGCTGCCTTCGAAGACTCCCACGATCCGCTCCAGGGCGTGAGAGACGTTGGGAGAATGCATCGTGGCTAAAACCAGGTGGCCGGTTTCCGCAGCGGTCAAGGCCGTGGAGATCGCCTCGAAATCGCGCATTTCGCCCACGACAATGACATCCGGATCCTGGCGCAAGACATGGATCAACGCGCGATTGAACGAGCGCACATCCGTGAGAACTTCCTGCTGGACAACAATGGCGCGTTTGTTGGGGTGAACAAATTCGATGGGATCTTCGATAGTGATGATCTTGCAACGGCGCTCGCTGTTAATCAGCTCCACCATGTAGTTCAGCGTGGTGGTTTTGCCGGCGCCGGTGGGGCCAGTAACCAGGACCAGGCCATTGGGTTTGCGCGCCAGTTCATCGAGCTTTTCGGGCAAGCCCAGTTCTTCGCGGCCGGGAATGCGATCCCCGCAGAATCGGCAGCTCATCTCCGGGTGGCCGTTGCGCCGATAAAAGGTAGCGCGCACGCGCCCGGCGGCCTTGTGCACGAGGGAAATGCAGAGCTCCCATTCCTGCTCAAATTTCTTTTTTTGCTGCTCGTTCAGGAGGCTAAAGGCCATGGCTTCGACTTCGCCTTCGGAAAGGGCATCGCCATCGGCCAGGATGATCTCGCCGTTGACGCGGAAAGCGGGCGGCACGCCGGCAATCAAGTGAAGATCCGACGCATCAAAGTCGTTGGCAGCTGCCAGGAGCCGATCAAGGGTGGGAGCGGGCATGCGCTTTTTTGGATCTCAAATCTCAAATTTAAATTTCAAATCTCAGCACTCGCGTTTTAGATCTCAAATCTCGAATCTTGAATCTCCACTCAAAGCGGGCATGGGCCACGAGATCACACGCAAAGGATGGGGTGATGTTCCTTCAAAAGCCACGATTATCAATGGCGGATTGCCAGGAACCGCCGCCAGAAGCCGCGCAGGCGTGGACCGACGCCGGCGTTGGAGATTTCGGTCAGGGCCGTCTGGGCGGCGTTGCAGTTAGGGTTGAGCTGCCGGGCTTGTGTAAAGGAGGTGCGAGCCGGAGCCAGCAGACCCAGGGCTTGCTGGCATTGGCCAAGTTGCAGCCAAAGCAGGAAATGACCCGTGTTAAGCTCGACGGCACGCTGGACCATCTTCAGGGCGAGGGCAAACTGGTCGTAGTAATAGCGGATGCGGGCGGCGAGCCAGGCGATGACCCAATCCGACGGCGCCAGCAGCAAAGCCTTTTCAAAACAGAAATCGGCGCGCGTTTCGCCACGAGCCAGCAAGACATCGCCGCGCGCCAGCCAGATGTAGGGAGTCTCGCCTCGTTCTTCAATCGAAGCATCCGAAAACGCCAAGGCTCCCTGGAGATCCCCGCTGCGGCCCAGCGCAACCGCTTTGGCGGCGAGCAATTCCGGTTCATGCGGAAAGCGCTCCAGGGCCTTGTCGGCCCATAGTTTCGCTTCACGATACTCGCCCAACTCGATGAGCATACGCACCTGGCCGGTCCAGGCGGCGGCATTCAGTGGGTTGAACTCTAAAACCTTGGAGTAGAGACGCAGTCCGGATTCAAATTCGCCGTTCTCAAAGGCAGACCGAGCTTGGGAAGAATAGTAAGTCTCGTCCTTGGTGAGCGAATGCTGAGCGCCATCGTGCTCTTCGGACTCGCCGCCAAATTCAAGGTTCACGAATCGGCTCATATTCAGAATTGGCGGCGCCACAACCACCAGCGACAAGGCCGGCCAAGGAGTTGAGTTTCCGAGATGGTGCCGAGCGACACCATCGATTCGGCAAATCCGCTGCCCGCCACATAGCCGTGAGTGGTTATACCGAATTGCGGCCAGACAAACCAGTGTTTTTCAGGGATCTTCCATTCGCCAGAATCGGGCATCAACGCCAATCGCGGCTGCTCCACGCCATTCACCTCGAAGCTGGATGTGGTGAACTTCAATTCATCTCCTGGACGAGCCAGGACGGGTCCCAAACCATAGCCGGCGCGTACGAACAGCTCGCCTTGACTGAACCCCTCGAAAGAATAAGCGACCATATCACCGCGATGGAGCGTGGCGGGAAAAGTCCCTCGATGAATGATGATCACTCGTTGGTTGAGACGGAGTGGAAAGAACAGGTGATCCAGGATCAATCCGCGAGCCGGCAGGTAAAGAGCGCCGCCCAGCACAACCAACATGGCTGCCGTCAGGAGCAATCTGGCTCGAAAGCCAGAAGTAGCTAAGGCCGGTTCGAAGAGCAAAGCCAACCCACTGGCGTGAATGGCCAGGAGCAGGCCAAAGGCAACCGCCGCTGTCGGAAAGCCGAACCAACCGATCATCACAAGAATCAGAGCCGCAGAAGCGCCCAGGGCGATTTTGCCCCAAAAGCGAGGCCCGTGAACGGAAAATGCGGCTCCGGGCACAAAAGCGCTGACCAACAACCCGGCACTCGATACGCCCGGCGGCAGGTGAACGCGGTCCAGGGCCAGGCGCCGCCGCACTTTCGCCGCTAAGGAAATACAAGGGCTGTACCAGCGGGCGCGGGGTGGGTAAAAAGAAGAAACATCACCGGCCATTGTCAGCGGCGTTGATCGATGTTGTAGCGGACCTGTTCTTCCGGCTCGTAGAACTCATTGGTCTGCTGCTGCGATTTGAGCTCGCCGACGATCTGCTCAAAGAGTTTGACCACCTCGAGGCAACCGGGTCCTTTGTGGCCTTTGATGTGCAGTTCAACTTCCCCGTTCGGCTGAATCGTGATGTCGAATTCGCGCGCAGCCATCGTCATGTCTCCCACTGGCGGACGGTCAGACGGATGGACCGGTCTTCGCTGGTTTCCTGCGCGGCAATCACAAATCCGCGCGCGCGGATCTCTTCGAGGAGCCGCTGATAAACATATTGCTGGACTACCGCGCGGCTCAGTTCCTCACCGAAGGCGCGCAAGGCTTCGTCACTGCGACCCTGGCCGGTCACGCAAAGGGTCGCCTTGCCGCGAGCACTGCGAGAGAAAGTCACCGTCACGCCTTCACGTGTGACGGAGATGCGCTGGTCACGGCCAAGTTTGCCCGTCACCACCTCACTGCGCTCAATATCCAGTTCAACCATTCCCTTTTGTTTGACCACAACGTCGGTAGCTCTGGCCGCCTCCGAAACAACCTGGTAGCCGAGTGCAGCGGCCGCGGCCGAGACTGCAGCACTGAAAACGGGCCAGCCGGCGATAACGACCGGAGCGAGAATGCAAATTGCGCTCATAAGAGTAATGGGGATGGGAGGGCGAGAGGTGGGATCCGGATTGGGTATTGGGCAATGCTTGTTGCGTATCGCGTGTTCCGTATTTAGTGTTGAGTCTTCCGTGATCGGAGGAGCTTAGTTTGTTACTCGATAGGTTAGACCGGACATGGGCATGATCCTCACGCACTTTCCCCACGGTTCGGAGTCCAGCCTGAAACGCCATCGATTCAGAAGGAACAGAAGGAACAGAAGGAACAGAAGGAAACAAAGAAAACGAAGGGGACACCGACACAAGGGCGCGTCGGGCCCCGTTCATTGAACATCCCGCAACGAGGAAAACTCTCATCCGGCCCGAGAGTCGGTCTTCGTTTTCTTCGTTCTCTTCTGTTCAACTAAATCGTCGGACCTTAGAGCTCCATGCGCCTGTTTTCACTGTCCGGCTTAAGTGCGCGCGCCACGCTGGCGTTGCGGGCACGTCCCTCGGCCCAACTCCGCAGGCGATTGATTTGCTCATCCATGGTTTTAGCCAAGGGCACCGTCTGCGAAAGCGCCATTAACACGTGGTCCGTGGTGATATCGGCCCCGGCATAAAAGGCGTCATAGAGGGCGCTGTTGATGCTCTCCTCGATTTCTGCGCCGCTAAAATCCTTTCCGGCGTCGGCGAGAGCTTCGAGATTGAATTGCGCCGGATTGCGCGCCCGTTTCAGCAAGTGGATCCGGAACACCTCAATGCGCTCTTCGCGACTCGGAAGATCCACAAAGAAGATTTCGTCCAACCGCCCTTTGCGAAGCAGCTCGGGAGGGAGTTGGGAGATATCGTTGGCCGTCGCCACCACGAAAACCGGTGCGGTCTTTTCGGAAAGCCAGGTCAGGAACGTGCCAAATACGCGCGCGGTGGTGCCGCCATCGGTCGCACCTGAGCCTTGAGCCCCTGCGAAGGCCTTGTCAATTTCGTCGACCCAAAGGATTGCCGGGGCAACCGACTCAGCGACGGCAATTGCCCGCCGGACATTCTCTTCCGAGGAGCCGACCAGGCTGCCAAACATCCGCCCCATGTCGAAACGCAGCAATGGCAGCTGCCACTGGTTGGAAACCGCTTTGGCACAAAGGCTCTTGCCGCAACCCTGTACCCCAAGCATGAGAATGCCTTTCGGCGGGGGCAGCCCAAAGGTGCGGGCTTCGGATGAGAAAGCCAGCGCGCGTTTGTTCAACCAATCTTTCAAAATGGCGAGTCCCCCCACATGAGCAAAACTCTCCCCGGTGGCGCAGTACTCCAATAAGCCGCTTTTACGGATGATTTGTTGCTTCTCGGAAAAGACTTCGTTGACGTCGTCGCCCGTCAAGCGCTCGTCCTTGACGATGATTTTGGCGAACACGTTTTCGGCTTCCCCCAGAGTCAAGCCCAGGGCCGCGCTCAGGAGGCGCTCCCGGCCGGCCTCGTCGAGGTCAATGACCACCTGCTTGAACTGTTTGACATCCTCGATGATTCTGTCGAGCAAAAGACTGAGATCTTCGCGCGCAGGCAACGGATAATTCAAAACAGTGACTTCCTTATCCAGTTCGGTTGGGATCTCCATGATCGGCGAAATCAACACGATCGTCTTGAAACTGTTCTTTAAGTGGAGCGCGATTTCCTTGAGCTTGCGAACCACGGCGAAGTTGGTCTTGGTAAGGAAAGGATGGAAATCCTTGAAGATGAAGATAGCCGGCTCGACCATTTCGATCACCTGGTCCAGGGCCATTAATGGATCCTTGGTGGCCGGGCTTCGGGTTTTTTGCGATTGAATAGACGTCCCGGCGGGAACAATGCCGGTGCTGTAACTCCACTCGAAGGCCTTCTTTTGTCGTTTCCTGGCTATCTCGATCACCACGTTCTGGACGCGCATCTCCTCGCTCGAGATGATATAGATGATAGGATAGCGCGCCCGAATGAGGGTTTCAATTTCGGTCTGAAAGTTCATGAGTGAGTAGCCGACGATAAAGCGGCAGGGGCAGGCAGTGTGCGTTGTTGGAGGAACCGATCTCCCGGGTCGAGTTTCTGCAGAAGTTGTGCCATGGCCGGCGTCAGATTGTGAACAAAGAGGCGCCCATCGGGCAAGAGCAACAACTGCGTGTGACTTTCCCCCTCCGGGTGGCCATCGATGTGCGGTGAATGTCGCCGGCGATTCCGGTGCTCATTTCGTCGCTTGCTCACCTTCCTGGGGCCGTCCTCGATCTGTGGGCCTGTGCCTTCCACGGGCCGATCTGGCTTCTTCTGCGAACTCATTCGATCAGGTGAAGGTTAAAACTCTGGGCGATACCCAGCGCGTCGCCACTCTCCGTCACAGTGCATGTCCGGCTTAATTCCGGATGGCGGCCGGACTGCCATCCGGGCCAAAATCCGCTGCGCAAGCTGACTTTAACTCCGGGTAGCTCGCGTGCCAGCCAGCCGGCGATCGGCCGCCAACAACAGTCCAGGTGCCCGGGCATTAGCAAATGCCGCACGATTAGTTGGCTGTGGTGATTAGCCCAGTACAGGTTTTCTTGCACCACCTGCAAATAGTTGCTGACTTTAGCAAGTCGGTGGGCGCAGGTGTCATTGCCGAATTTATAATCAGCCACCCAAACGTCGAACATTCCCTCCAGCAACTCCCGCGCTGCCGCCGAGCCGTGGGCATTGGTCTTCCAGACCAAGATTGCGCTGTCGGGCAACGCTGCGACGAATTCAAGCACCTCCGGCAAATGGATGGTCGGTTCGCCCCCGAGAATCATAATCGTCCGCGCGCCGCGAGCCAAAGCGCGCGTCGCGTGTGCGGCAGTTTCTTGGGGATTAAAACTTCGTCCGGCTGAGGGGTTCCAACTCTGGGCTCCCGTGATGCAGAACTCACAACGCAAATCGCACCCGCTCAGCGCGACCGCGTAAGTAGGCACCAATTCAAGTTCGTCGGCGACTTCGACCTGAGAGGAAAACAACCGCGCGGCGCTTCCGGCATGGCACAGACCGCGCTCACCCGCCAGGCGGTTCACCCCGCAGTGATGGGCGCAGAGCTGGCAATTAGCCAGTGACGCTCGCGCCGCGACGGCGCGTTGGCCCGCGGTGCGAGAGCGAGTGGCACGCCCTCCTGTTTGAAGAATTCGCTCGGCGGCAATCATAATTCCAAGCGTCCCATGCGCTCGGAAACAAACGAGCGACTGGCGCGCGAACGAACAAACCTGGACTGAACCCAAAGGCTTGCCAGTGCTGCGACCCCACCACAAAGCATGATCGCCACTGTTTTTACCCCGGCGCAAGGAAGCATCAAGAGCACGCAAACGATGGCCAAAACAATGGCCACCTGTCGGACCGTCATGTCCCAAATAAACCAAAACAACACTCGTTCATTGGCAAAGATCCAACCCCAGGCGGCCAGCAACCCGAAAACGATTGGCGTTGTGCCTACCATGAGCATGGGGCCGGCCGGATCCAGCAGCACCTTGGCCACGCCGGCGCCCAGAGTGGAGATCAGGCAATGCCGCCAAAACTGGCGCCGCGACCAAACCCTTTCAAGGTAAACCCCCACGAACAGAACCATCACCCAGTTAAGCAGGAAATCCAAGAGGCTAGCCGGCAACAAGGCGTAGGTCACGATGGTCCAGACGCATCCGTGCCAGAAAGTCCACCCATTCAGGCCCAGCCAGGGATACACGTTGTAGCTGCGCGAAAAAATGCCGGTGACGGCGCCCACGTAAGTGACGGCCAGAACGAACAGCAAGACACGGACTCCCGGCGTCAAGGGCGCCAGGAATCGATGCCAGGCAGCTTTCATAGCACTAGCAACCGAAGAGCCTGCGCCACCAGGCACGCGGCGGCGGCGCCGGCAATTGACTTACCGACTCTTGCAGCCGATGGGCAATGGAAGGCGGCACGGGTGTATGGACCGCATCGTGGCGCAACATCTCCTCGACGGTCGCAAATTCGTGAACGGTCTCGTGCTGGCTTTGCTGCTGGCTTTGCGCGTTCTGCTGCTCCTCAGCCTGTTGGCGAGTGGTAACTTTTTTCGGAGGATTCATGGGACAGCATCAAGCGGATTGTTGAAAAAGGACAGCGAAGTTCTTGCGGGCGCGGTGGAGCTTACCCCGCACCGCATCAGCGGTTTGGTCAGTGAGAGCGGCCACCTGGTCGTAGCTCATCTGTTCATCGGCGACGAGCAGCAGCAGCAGCCGATATTCTGCCGGGAGACCATCCAAAGCCTTTTGGATGCGTTGGCCCAGTTCTTTGGTTTCGAGCGCTTTCAGCGGCGAATCGGTTTTAGCCGGGGCGCTATCAAAGACAAAATCCTCCGCGTTGTTGACCATGTGCCGCTCATGCCAGGCCTGCTGCAAGTTACGGCAATGATTAATGGCGATGCGATAGAGCCAGGTGCGCCAGGAAGATTCTCCGCGAAACTGGTCCATCTTGCGGAAGGCTTTCAGGAACACATCGTGCGTGGCGTCTTCTGCCTTTTGCGGGTCGCTCAGGAGGCGCAGAGCCAGGTAATAAATCGCCCGGCTATGCTCTTCGTACAGTTCGCCAAATTCCCCGGGCACCAGCCCGGTGCGGGGCGCGCCCGGCCGTTTTTCTTCCAGCGACTCGCTCAAGGTGGCGTTCACTGGGGATTAGACAGCAACGCCGCCAAGTTGTCACGCCTTGACCGGCGCTCGGACTATCCAGTCAGACCTCCGGTCTATATAATATGGTTGCGAGTTAGGGCTGAAAGCCTGTGATGTGAAAGCCTGGGCTGGAGCGAAGCGGAGGCCCAGGAAAGGGAACCAAAAGGATCTCTTGAGGCCTGTAGGGCCGGAACCCGCAGAGACGAGCCCTTAAAAAGGGTGCCTGCGCAGGAGCATCGGCATTAGACGTGACGCCCTTCACAGGGCTCGGAATCGTTAGGGGGCCGTTGACCCGGGCCTGCGCTCGCGCAGCTCGCTCCAGCCCGGGCTATCACATTTGGGGCTTTCAGCCCCCCGAAAAGCGTTCTCAAGATGGCTCTGGCTGATCAGGCTTTCAAAATTCTAGTGGCATCAGACAAGAATGTCCGCGCGCCGCGGCGCTGGACTGCATTCTTGTTATTGCCGGCTCTTCAGCGGCTCAACGTTCTTGTAGTCCGGCGGCATTTCCGGGGCAAAGAGCTTTTCGTCCAAAGTCGGATTGATTTCAGGATTCTTGAAGTCATTCCGCAAGGTTGAGCCATCGGCAAACTCCAATTCGGTGCCGCGTAGTGAGGAGTCTTTGGTATCAAAATCAATTTTGATCTGGGGCATCATGCGGCGTGCTGAGGCGGACTTTGGTTGCAGGGTGACCTCGCAGGTCTGGCCGGTGATCGTCTGAGAAATGACACTGTACTGGGCTTGCAACTCAGCCTGGCTTCGCGGAAATCCCGCCTCGAGCAAAGCAAGCGCATCGCGCCACGGCCCGGTCTGGGCGCCGTTGAGTGGAAAGTGCTCAACTCGCTTGAGCCGCGGATAAATTACCAGCAATTCCGTGGGCGCGCGGACCGCAATGGTTTGCGGGGGATGGCCCAACTCCCAGCGGAACCGATTTGGGGCGGTAAACCAGACATGGCCTTCGGCAGTCAGCGGCTGGGCAAGCGACTTGAGATTGCGCGTCTGAACGAAATCGGCAGACCAGGAATGAATATTCGTTTGTGCGGCCGCCCAGGTCGAAACCAGCGGACTGGTTTCAGCGGCGTGCAGGAACGTCCCAGGCGTGCAGAGCGACAGCAAAATCGAGAAAAGCAGCTGGCGTTGAATCATATAACTCCTCTTTTAGTGAACCTCGCCCGATATTTCATGAAGCAAAGTAACCCGTCAGCGATTCGCCGTTGGCACCATTCTCCAAACTCCACCCGTTGTCGTCGGAATGCCACAGCCAGTTCTTTGGCGGAGGCTTGCCCGAAAGGATCAGCGGAAGTTGCAGCCAGATTAAGCGCAACGGCGGTTTGCCTGGGGCACTGTAGCGCTTACCCTGTGGCGGGAACTCGATCTCCCACCGTCCAGACCGGACCTGGGCGATCACCAGGGGAAACGGGTTTTTGCTGAACTGAACAAAACCGCTTCCGTCGCTGCGTGTCGCGACCAAAACTTCTCCGGCGATCTCGCGCTCGCCATGCGGCAAACGCCAAACTGCCTGGCCTTGGCGCACCGTCCAGCCGGGTTCACTCAGATTGGCGGGCGGCCAAGGACGGGTTGAAAGGCAACCCGCCGCGCCAGCCAACATGAGAAACAAGAGGCATCCGACAAAGGCTTTCGCGCCTCCCAAGAATCCAGGACACAGGATCCCTCTAGCTTCCGGGCGGCCGTCGAAGAACCTCGCTCGCTCACCCTGACATTCTCCAGTCCGGTTCATTGCCTCGATTGTTTGGGCGACGTTAATCCTGTTTAGTGTATTCAGACTGGCCGCCGCTGAACGACTGTGGCCCGGGTATTTCATACCGGCTGAAGCTCCACGGGCGCCGATTCTCATTAACACCCCGCTTCAGCGGGGTGTTTGGCAGGGGAAGAGCATCAGAAACCGTTTCAACGGTTTTCACAGATTCAGGCCATCCAATTAAGCAGGTTCCACTATCCGTTCGTCAAGGCGCATCATACCGCAAAACAGGTTCTCTATGGGAAGGACGAGTTCCACGAGTCCCCATTTTGATCAGGGACTCGCATCTCATCGAGCATTCGTTCAGCCCGCTGAGCGCGGGCTGGGACGGCGCAGCGCGCGCCATCCCTACCTCCTACCTCGTCGAATTCCGCTTGACAAAGAAGATATAGCAATAGTAATGGTATCCATCAGCCATTTATGAGGACGCTTCCGCGCGGTTACTCCACGCTTGCGTACTGCGTGTTCTTGAGCCTGTTTACCGAGACGGCTCCAAGACCGATCGCACACAAGAAAGGTCTCTTACATGAAGACGATTATTTCTGGTCGCACTCCCTGGTTCGTAGTTACTCTGGTCCTGGCGATGAGCCATGCGCCGACGCATGGCCAGCTTGCGGTTCTAGCCTCCTTTAACGGCACCAACGGCGCCTCGCCATCGGGACCGCTCGTGCAAGCAAAGGATGGCAACCTCTACGGCGTAACGAGCTCCGGGGGAACAAATCTGTTTGGTCCCGGGGGATTTGGCACGGTCTTCAAAGTGTCAACCGGGGGAGCCTTTAGCAGCGTCGCCTCCTTCACCTTCAGCCTTGCCGGAGGCTTTTTGGCGGGGTTTTCGCCGCTCGGCGGCTTGGTGCAAGGCCAGGACGGCAATCTCTACGGGATGGCTCAAGCAGGCGGAGTCAATCAATTGGGAGCGCTGTTCACAGCGAGCACGACCGGAAGCATAACTCCTTTGTTTTCGTTTAACGGGACCAATGGCGCTTATCCGCAAGGGGGGTTGGTGCAAGATGCGCAAGGCAAGCTCTATGGCTGCACACAGTTCGGCGGTGCCGGATACTCCGCAGGCAATCCCAGCCATGGCACAGTCTTCAAAGTCGATACCAACGGCGCTATTGTGTGGTCGGCTACGTTCTATGGGACCAATGGCGACAGTCCAGTTGGAATAACCATCGCCAGCGACGGCAACTTGTACGGCACGACCGCCAATGGCGGCCAAAGTGACAATGGTACGATCTTCCGGGTGACGCCCGATGGGACGCTGACGATGCTCTATTCGTTCAGCGGAGCCGCCGATGGAGGTTCACCACAAGCCGGATTAGTTCAGGGACGAGACGGATCTCTGTATGGCACCGCAGAATTCGAGGGACCTCACAGCGAGGGCGTGGTGTTCAGGATAACCACCACTGGCGTCTACAGCGTGGCATATGCATTCGGCCAGGTCTCCAGTAGTACCTCGGGACAGTTCCTTGACGGGGCAAATCCGACGGCCGCCCTGGTGCAGGGCACGGATGGCAACTTCTACGGCACCACTGCTAGCGGCGGGACCAACGGGTTTGGCACCGTGTTTAGCCTCTCGCCGCAAGGCGCATTAACACCTATTTACTCATTTGGTGCAATTCAGGACGCCTCCAAGCATCCCCTCGACGGGTCCAATCCCTCGGCGGCCCTGCGGCAAGCCAGCGACGGCCTTTTCTATGGCACGACCCCTTCCGGCGGCGCAAACGATGTCTCAACTGGAGGCGATGGGACGATCTTCCGTTTCGGCAGCGGCGGGAACGCGCCTTTCATCGCGCAGCAGCCAACCAACCAGTTTGCCCTGATCGGCGGGTCCGCAGCACTGACTGTCGTTGCCGGAGGCACGGCGCCCCTGGGCTACCAATGGCAGTTTAACAACGCGAATCTGGCCGACAACGCTCGGATTTCAGGCTCCCGCAGCAACGTGCTGACGATCACCGGAATTCTGGGAGCCGACTTTGGGCCGTATCAGGTCATTGTGACGAACGTGTATGGCTCGGTGACCAGCACAGTGGCCACGCTGACACAGGCAGTGCCTCCCGGGATCACCTTGCAACCGACCAATGTGACGGTCAACCCGGGGAGCAGCGCCTTCTTAGTGGTAGGGGCGTACGGGACGCCCCCCTTGTCCTACCAGTGGATCAGAAATGGAACCAACTTGATCGACGGAGGCAATATATTCGGCTCGAGCGACTTCCAATTAGAAGTGAGTTCGGTGTCCACTGCCGACGCAGGCACCTACAGCGTCGTGGTCAGCAGCCCTTTTGGGCAGACGAATAGTGCCCAGGTGACCATCGCGCTTGCAAACGTTCCGGACCTGATTGTCAGCAACATTGTCGTGCCGCCGCAGGCCTGGACGGGAGGCTCGTTCGACGTCAGTTGGGCGGAGAGCAACCAGGGCCAGGCCAGGGCTACTGGCCCGTGGGTGGATTATCTCTATCTCTCGCCGGATAATCAGACCCAGGACGCCGCGCAGTTCCTTGGGCAGTTCCTTTTCACTGGAAATCTTGACCCGGGCCAGACGACGAGCCGGATCCGAACGGTGACGCTGAACCTGACGGGCATTACGAATGGCCAATATCACGTGCTGGTCGTCGTCAACGCGCTAGGTACGGTGTTCGAAGGGCCCGCCAGTGCCAACAACCTGGGCGTTAGTTCCAATCTCCTGGTCAAAGTCACGCCGTTGCCGGCGTTAAAAGTGACCAGTGTGACGGCGCCGACCAACGGATTGGGAGCCCAAACGGTGGCGGTCAGGTGGGCCGTTTGTAACGATGGACAAGCCGACACTGACGTGCCGATTTGGTACGACCATCTCTACTTGTCAAAAACCAATGATTTGACCGGTGTGGTCGCCGACTACGGCACCTTCGAGAATCCCAGCTATCTGGCAGTAGGCGACTGTTACGAACAGGATGTCAACGTCGTCCTGCCGGTGGGAATCTCCGGGCCATTCTATTTCGTGGTCAATTCAGACAGCACCGGGTTGCTCGGAGTGGACAATGGCAGCAATGTCGTGGGCAGCAGCAGCTCCCCGATCGACGTCCAATTTGTTGCGCCAGGTTTTCTGCACGTTGCCAGCGTTCAAGTCGCTCCGGCACCGCCAACCACGGTTTGGGCAGGGGATTTGGTCACAGTGATTTGGACGATCCAGAATATCGGCCAGGCCAGCATTACCGGCACATGGTTCGACGCGGTGACACTTTCCCGGACGACGAACTATGATTTCGTGAATGGGTATTGGGGCGTGATCGAACATGTCTTTTTTACCGGACCGCTCGATCCGGGTCAGAGCTACACTCACACGAATCAATTCCTGGTGCCCACAGGCATCGCCACCGGCACGTGGTACGTCGTGCCGATTGTTGATAATCGATACCAGGCCGGCGGTACGGGCTCATTCGAGAGCGGCAATATCGGCCGCGACCAGAACTCGACACCGATCATCGTCGCCCCACCGATCCCTTCCGACCTGGAGGTTTCGAGGTTTTCGGCGCCCGCCAATGCCTATGCGGGTCAAACCATCAACGTCCGTTGGGTGGTCAGCAACAACGGGCTCAACGGCACTTCGAGCGATAACTGGGTCGATACCATCTTCTTGTCCACCAATGGCGTATTCGATACCAACGTGAACCTGAGGCTCGCGTCATTTGTCCACTGGGGCGCGTTGGACATCGGCGCCAGCTACACCAACGAACAACCCGTGACTATCTTCTCGAGCGTTCTTCCCGCGAATGCTCAACGCGCCACGAATTATCTTTTTGCGTATACGGATCTCGGGAACCAGGTCATCGAGCTCACCAAGACCAACAACATGCTGGAGGCTGCTTCGCCCCTAATTGTGGTGCCCGCGCCGCCTCCCAATCCGCCGTACCTGACCGTGGCCAGCGTGTCGGCGCCCAGCACGCTTCTCGCCGGAGGACAGGCCAGTGTCATCTGGGCGGTGACCAACCGGGGCGGCGCAATGCTGGCCGGCACCAACTGGACCGACGCCCTCTACCTCTCGTCTTCGCCTCTGTACGTGCCGGGCCAGGGTTATTTGCTTGGTCAGAATCCCAACAACGCGAGTCTGGGCGCAGGTGAAACCTATTCAATATCTCAATCCTATACGGTGCCAGGGTGCCTCTCTGGAACCTACTATCTGACGGCCGTGGCGGACGTCAGTAACATCGTTGACGCGGCCTGTTGCGAAACAAACAATTTCCTCACCCTGTCAACTCCGATTCAGGTGCTCCCGAGCCCCTACCCGAGTTTGCAGGTGACGGCTTTGGCCGTCCCGGCGACGCTCACTTCCGCGGTGCCCTGGACCGCGCAATGGTCGGTTACCAATGCCGGCACTGCCGTCGCCGCCGGAACGTGGTTCGATGCGGTCTACGCCTCGGCTTCCCCCGTGTTGGACTCCAGCGCGGTGTTGCTGGGCCAATTCCAGCACAACGGAGGATTGTCGGTGGGCGCGAAGTATTCGCAAAGTCAGTCGGTGCAAATACCCCCTTGCAGCAGCGGAAACGATTATATCTTCGTCATCGCTGATGTGAGCAATTCGGTGAATGTAGCGACCACCTGCCAACGCAATAATCCGGCCCGCTCAGTCACCACGGTACCAGTGAGCTTTGGGGCTTATCCGGACCTGATGGTGAGCGCGATTTCGATCCCCGCTTCGGCCAGCGCGAATCTGCCGATGAGCGTTTCCTGGACGGTCACCAACGCGGGCTCAGCTATGGCCACGGGATCCTGGATCGATTCGGTCTACCTGGGCAACAACTCCGTCAGCCTGGCAAACAGTGTGCTACTTGGGTCTTCGGTGGAAACCACTCCCCTGCCCCCGGGTGGCACCTACACCCAAACGGTGCCGTTCAGTCTGCCCAACGTAAACGGATCCTATTATGTGTTTGTGGTTGCGGACGCCACCAACCGCATTCAGGAATGCCGCAGCCAACCCAACAATATGACGGTCAGCTCGACTGCTGTAAACATTCAGCCGACCTTGTACCCCGACCTTAAGGTCACTTCCGTGCAGGTTCCGCCGACTGCCTACGCGGGCCAGCCCATCACTGTCTCCTGGGTGGTCTCCAACGAAGGGACCTCCTCCGCTGGACCCGCTGTCTGGAATGATGCCGTCTACCTCTCCCAGGACCAGGTCCTGAATTTCAGCGCCACCCGACTGGGAACGGCCACAAACCTCTATTCCTTGGGAACCGGACAGAGCTACACCAATTCTGCCACGGTCATCATTCCGACCGACAAGTCGGGCCCGTTCTATGTTCTGGTCCTGGCCGACAGCGGCAACGTGCTTTTCCAACATCTTGGCTACAACGACAGCCTGGGTTGGAATGCCAATGCCATGCAGATCACGCTGCCGCCGCCGACCAAGTTGCAGCCCGCCAATGTCAGCATTTCCCCGGCCTCCGGGAGCGCGGGAACTCAAGCGACGATCACCTGGACCGTGTCCAACCAGACCACCAACCCAACGGCCAGTACTTGGACGGATGCGATTTATCTTTCGACCAACAATGTTTGGGACCTTAATGCGCTGCTCCTGGCCGATGTCAATCATACCAACCTGGGCGCGCTGGCCAGTTATACCGGGTCCTGGACCGGGCCGCTGCCGGGCCTCAGCCCCGGCTCTTATTACGCCATTGTGCGGGCTGATGTGCGCGATTCCGTGCCCGAGACCAGCCTGGCCAATCTCACCGCCGTATCCGCCAGTCCAATTGCCATCGATGTTCCGGTGCTGGTTCTCGGCCAACAAGTCTCGAACCAACTCAACACGGGCGGCACCCAGTTCTACAAGGTAAACTGCCCCGCCGGCCAAACCGTCAGATTCACCCTCACCGGTTCCTCGCCGAACAGCGCAAACGAACTTTATGTCCGTTTTGGTGCGGTGCCTGATTTGGGCAACTACGATTTCGTTTACAGCAATCCCATGAGCCCCAACCAGCAGATCGATGTTCCAACCACACAAGCGGGCTGGTACTACGTCATGGTGCGCGGTGAAAACGAGCCGGGGGGCCCCTTGGGCTACACCTTGACGGCCAGTATCGTGCCTTTTGCAATCAGCAGCGTGAGGTCCGACCACATTGGCGACAATGGACAAGTCACCATCACCGTGACCGGCGCCAAATTCCAGAACGGAGCCACCGTCCAACTGGTCTCCGGCGCCAACAGCTATTCCGCGGAAACGAGCTTTTTCGTGGACGCCACCACCGTCAAGGCCAGGTTCTTTTTCACCAACGCGGTCCACGCAACGTATGACGTCGTGCTGACCAACCCCGGCAATCAATCCGCCACCGCCACTCAGGCCGTAACCATCGAAGCCGCGGTGCCCTTGTCGGCCAAAGTCATTCCGGGCCTGGTCAATTCATCGCCCCGGGTCGGCTTGCCCTTTGTTTGGCTGGGTGAGATCGCCAATGACGGAAACGTCGATATCCCTTACCTCACCGTGGTCATCCTCGACCTGCCGAACTTCCCTATTTCCGTGACACCTCCGTTGGAGGCCATTAATTCGCAGAACAACGAGGCTTTTTTGGTGCGGGATGTGCCACCCGCAACCGCTCTTGATTTTTCATTCGTAGTTTCCGGCTTCCAGGATCAATCGTTCTACTATGACATTGTGCCGACTGTTGAAACGAAAGCGCAATTTCTAGCCAAGGTTGCCAACGATGCCGAATCGCTGCGGGAGTTTTTATCAGATCCTTCAAATGGACTGACGACGACCGTCACGAACCCATCGGGCGTCGTGGTTACCAATCCCTATTCGTTGCCGCCGCTGGCGGCCAACGCCCTGGCCACCACCAATGGTTGGGAGATTTTCTTTGCCGAGTCTTTGGTCGCCGGCAATGTGATCGACACCAATGACTTATCCAGTTTGCCTACGCCTTCGATCGCGCCTTTGCCCGCAGTCCTGGGCAAGCGAATCCGGCCTAAAGCGGGTTGTGAGATATGTGAAACAGCGGAAACAGCTCAGGAGACGATCCACGATGTAGCTTATGCCGCTGAAGTCCTGACTTGTGCTACCGAGTGTATCCCGGCAGGTTTTACCGGCGTAGGCGCAGTATTCTGCTACGTGGCCTGCATGACCATTCCTGTGATTCACCATATCATGGAAGTGGTCGTTACCAAGGTCACCCGGATCTATTGCGAAGTGGTGTGTTTTTTTCTGGGCCCACCGGAGCCCTTCAAGCCCGTAAACCCACTGCGACCCAAAGACCCGAACGAGAAACAGGGGCCCAATGGCTATTCGTCGGTTGGTTTCGTTGGCTCCCAGGTGCCCTGGCAATACACCATCTACTTTGAGAACACCTCCAACGCACCGGCCTTCGCCCGGCAAGTCTCCATTTCCGACGCCCTGGATCCTAATCTGGATCTGCGCACCTTCCGCGTCGGCAATGTCGTGATAGGTGGCACCACGATTACCGTCCCCACCAACAACACTCATTTCCAGACGCGCATTTCTTTGCCACCTCCCAATCCAACCAATGTTGTAGCGGATATTAGCGTCGGGGTGAATGTCCAAAACCGCAGCCTTTCATGGACGATGAACGCGATTGACCTGAACACAGGCCAGCTGGTCACCGACACTCAGCAAGGCGTCCTGCCACCGAATACGACGAACAATGTCGGGGCAGGATACGTGACCTTCAGCATCAAACCGTCCGCAGGACTGCGAACAGGGACTCTGATCACTAACCAGGCCAGTATCGTCTTTGACACGAACGATCCGCTGCCGACCAATCCGACAACCAACACCGTGGATGCCGTGCCTCCCACCAGTGCCGTCGCGGCATTACCGGCCGCAGTCAATAATGACAACTTCACCGTCTCCTGGGCGGGCAAGGATGACACGGGCGGCTCCGGCGTGGCCGGTTACAACATTTGGTTTTCGGACAATGGCGGGCCGTATCAGCTCTGGCTTGCCGACACCAATGCAACTTCGGCGCAATTCAACGGCGAATTCGGCCATGCCTACGCCTTTTTCAGCACCGCCCAGGACAACGCCGGCAACGTCGAAGCGGCGCATTCGACTCCGGATGCTACGACTTCTGTCACCAGCTTGCCGGTGCTGATCCCCGTGGGTGACCAAACTATCAACGTGGGCGCGGCTTTAACCATCAGCAATGTGGTGAGCGATGCTAACGTGCCGTCGCCCGCGTTCACTTACAGCCTCGGGCCCAATGCACCCGTGGGCGCCACCATCAGCACCAACGGCGTTTTCTTCTGGGCGCCCGACTGTTTGCAAGGCAGCACCACGAATCTGATCGAGGTACTGGTTACTGCCAGCGGCAGTCCGCCGCAGACCAACTCGATTTTATTCAAGGTCCTTGTCGGCGAATGCGTCCAGGTGGGAGTTGGATCGACCGCAATCCAAGTGGGCCAGAGCGCTTGCGTTCCGATTAACCTGATATCTACAGTCGGTTTGACAAACCTGAGCTTCACCCTGGACTATCCGGCGAACCGCTTTACGAATTGGTCGATTGCCGCGAACAACCCGGCCATCGGAACTTCGACCGCCCAGGTGGTGGATGCCTCCCACATTAAGTTTACAGTCGGCGCACGGCCCGGACAGGTGCTCCAAGGCCCAACGCTCGCGGGCGAAATCTGTTTCAATGCTGCCTCCGGCTCATCGGCGTTCGTTCCGTTGGAGATTGGCTCGGTTTCCGGAATGAAATCGGACGGCACCTCTGTCGGAAATATCTCCGGCGTGCCGGGACAGGTTGCGGTGGTCAGTGCCGCGCCGTTGCTGGAAGCGGGTTTGTCCGCAAACCAACTCCGCCTCCTCACCATTCACGGCAACCCCGGGACCACCTACGTCATTGAATGGAAAACCAACCTCCTGCAGGCCTCTTGGACGGCGGGCTGGAGCGTTACCTTGACGAACCTCTCGGAGACGTTCACCGGCGTCGGCACCGAAGGCGCCACCGTGTTTTACCGGGCCAAATAAGTCGGGTTAGCCAACATCCGCCAGGCGCTTCAGAATCTTCTCCCCAATCGCGGCGTTCCTGGGGTTATCGTTTAAACCCGTCTCCAGCAGCGCGAGTCCAAACAGAAGGGCCCAGCCCGTGGCGCGTTGGAGCGTAGGCTCGGAAATTTCGCCATAGGCTCTCCACAGTTCCTGCCGAGAGCGCGTGTCGCCAAAGAGCGTCCAGCTCGATGCCAGATCGGTGGCCGAATCGCCGGAGCACATATCGCCCCAATCGATAACCCCGGTGATAACTCCATCCTCAACCAGCACATTGCGCGGGTGCAAATCACCGTGCAGCCAGGTTGGCGTTCCGTCCAGAGGTGCTCTTAAGGCGAAATCCCAGACTTGCCGGAGCTGCGACGTGATCAGGTCGGTTTGGAGGCCCAACCGGTCCATCCGTGCTTGGACCGAAGCGGCACGTTGTTGCAGCGGACCTCCTCGCACTGCGTTCAAAGGCGCATCCAAGGGCGCGTGAATATGCAGCGAGCGCAAAAACCCTCCGAATACAGCGGCTTGCGTTGCAGATGGCTCACTCTGGTCAGCCGTCAAGCCCTTCAGCCAAGGCACGACGCTCCAGCCCCAAGGGTAACCTTGCGATGGTTTTCCGACTCGATAAGGTGTCGGTACTGGGAGCGACACCTGCTTCGACAAAACAGGCAGCCACCGCTGCTCATGGCCTATGAGTGTCGCGCCGGCAGCGCGGCGCGGCAGTCTTACTGCGAGGTGCTCACCCAATCGAAACATTGCGTTATCCCACCCCTCGCCCACGGCTCGTAATGGCAGGTGCGCCAGGTCCGCATGCTGTTCCGCTATCAACCGGTGAACCAAAGCTTCATCAATCAGAAACTCGGCAGCGGGCGTTCCTAATGGCGCTGGCATAAAAGCATTGAAGCAGAACTCAAGCCCGGCATCCAGCACCGCCGTCGTCAGGTGGGGCGAGGCTCCCGCCGAGCCCTGACTATCCCCCGCAGATTCAGGGCGACCGCAGATGAGAAGCGAATCTTGGGCAGGACTTTCCCCATTTTCCCGCTTTCGCGCTTTCCGCCTTGTCTTAGAGCGTGTTTTGAAATTGCGCCTAGACTCGTAGCCGCCGAGGTAACGAGGCGGATTTTGGGCCAAAAACGCGCGGCTGGCCGCCTCGTTACCTCGGCGGCTACAATTTTAAAACACGCTCTTACAGCTTTTAGCGTCTCAGCGTTTCAGTTTTTCAGCGTTTTCTTTAGTGAGGGCTCATTACAGTCCAAATAATTGGTGTTCTTACTCAAGAGAGCGTATTCTTTGATTCATTAGTCCAGTTACGCAAATCCTTGAAGCTGTTGAGCAGGGCGACGCGCAAGCCGCGGCGGAATTACTGCCGCTGGTTTACGAGGAGTTGCGCCGGCTGGCGGCCTCCAGGATGGCCAACGAGGCCGCGGGCAATACCCTGCAACCCACGGCTCTGGTGCACGAAGCCTGGCTAAGGTTGGTGGGAAACGACAATCCCAAGTTCGCCGGGCGCGCGCATTTCTTTGCGGCGGCCGCTGAGGCGATGCGCCGGATCCTCATCGACCGGGCTCGAAGCAAACAGGCCTTGCGCCATGGTGGCGGACAACAGCGCCTGAACATTGACCAATTGGACCTCGCGTCACCAGACGCTGATGATCAGGTTCTGGCGATCAATGACGCGCTCGAAAAGCTTGCCGCTCAAGACCCGATCGAGGCACAACTGGTAAAGCTGAAGTACTTTGTCGGCCTCACCGTGGAAGAGGCCGCCGGCCATTTGGACATAGCGCCACGCACGGCCCGGAACTATTGGGCTCATGCCCGCGCTTGGCTCCTTCACGAAATCACGGTTCGTAGTCATTGATATCTTTCCCAAGATAGTTTGCCGCTTTACGCGCTAATTCCCGCCTTGTCTCTGGGCGGACAAATCCGTCCGCCAATAAAACCAAACACAGGCGATCGCGCCTCAGCAAAAATGCAGACGACAAGAGAGCAAATTATGAAGAATCAATTCAAACTTAAATATGAGGCCGGTCGTGGGGGCACAATCAAGCCGCTTGTGGCAACACTGGCACTGCTGGTGGCGGCCGTGGCCCCGGCTATGGCCGGCGACCACGATGGCGGCCAACCCGCTTACACGTTTACGACCTTCGATGTGCCCGGTGAAGCCCCGACGTCGGACGTTAATGGAGGAACTTCGTTCTATGGCCTTACCAAACGAGGTGAACTCGTTGGCAACTATGGAGTGGCCGGCGAATACCTGGCCGACGGCGTTACACATGTTGTGGCTGGATTTCTCTTTGAGAAGGATCATTTCATCGACGTCGCCATTCCGGGGTCGCCCTGGACCGAATTGGTAGGAATTAACGATCATGGCGTTGCCGTCGGCGACTATGTGGACGATCTGGGGAATTGGTGGGATTTTGTTCGGAACCCGGATGGGACGATTGAGCTGCTGCCGCCGGTAGTCCCCGGCGCCCAGGGTAATGAAGAGGGAATTGGCATCAATAACGAAGGCACGATCGTCGGGACGTACCGGTTGAGTGCTCCTCCCGCCGGGTCATATGGGATAGCCGGCTCAAGCGGTTTCATCTTCAAAGACGGCGTTTACAGCACTTTTAATTATCCCAATGCTATCGGAACGCACCCGACTGGTATCAATGACCATGGGGACATCGTTGGCATCTTCAGAGACGCTAACAACGTTAGGCACGGGTTCTTATTGAAAGACGGCTCGTTTTCTTCCATTGACGTGCCTGTCGCCATTGGCGGCACCATTGGCGGCACGTATGGCGAAGGGATCAACAACGCCGGCGAGGTCGTGGGGCGCTACTTGGATTCGAATTCAGTGCAACACGGTTTTGTGCTCTCGAAGGGGGTTTATACCACGCTCGATTTCCCAGGGGCAAGCGACTCCGTCGCTTTCGGTCTCAACGACCGTGGACAAATTGTTGGGACTTATAACGGTGGTACCGGGGGCTTTATTGCAACTCCGGTCGACGGAGATGGAGACCGGCACGACTGAAAGTAAACAAGTCGCCAGCGCACTTATAGAGGAGTGCGTAACATGGACTACACCACGAACTTCGCACCAGCGGCGGGCGCCGCTGTCTTCCCCCTCTCTCCGCGAGGGACGAGCGGGGAGAGGGGCTTCTATTGTAGCGCATCCTACGGCTTCCTCCGTATGCGTGCTCAAGCGCGCACCTGGTTGCGGCAGCCTTTCAGGCCCTGGCCCTGTGCAACAAACCCACAGGGCCAGGCTGTTCACGCCGTGCCAGCGCAACAGTCGGAAAATGGTTCGAAGGAGGCCGGTGAACTCGGGTGGAGCGCGGCTTTTAGCTGCATCCAGCCAGAAGATGCCTCACGCGAAGGTCGCAAAGGCCGCAAAGGAAGAGACCAAAAGAATCCTGTCGCCATCCGCTTGCCTCACTGCCCACTGTTTAGGGACCTGTCTTTAGGGTCTTTACTCCCAAGCCTTCGCGTCCTTTGCGGACTTTGCGTGAGGCACCTTTGTTTGGACTGGATGGTGTACAGCTTTAGTTGCGGTTTCTTGCATTAGTCGTACTGTGGAACATCCAACCTCCCATGAACCCCCCGCCCAATCGCGAGGTAGTGATCTTTAACGCGGCCCTGGATCTGCCCGCCAGTCAGCGCGAAGGCTACCTGCAGGAAGCCTGTGCCGATGATCCCGCCCTGCGGCTTCACATCGAGGATCTGCTGCGTGTCCATGAACAAGCCGGCGCCTTCATGGAAACCGCGGCATCCGAGGCCCAGGCATCCCCGAATGAGGTAGAGCAAGGCGCCACCATCAACCTGACTATTGCCCCATCCGAAAAGCCCGGCGACCGCATTGGCCGCTACAAGCTACTCCAGCAAATTGGAGAGGGCGGCTGCGGCGTGGTCTATATGGCCGAACAGAAAGAGCCAGTGCGACGCCGTGTTGCTCTCA
>Ga0210409_10001841_pt1 | contig 26642 bp, 21 predicted proteins | sample IncBWH17MmetaG_FD_161649 | JGI IMG/M metagenome (GOLD analysis project Ga0210409, IMG submission 161649) | Forest soil microbial communities from Barre Woods Harvard Forest LTER site, Petersham, Massachusetts, United States - Inc-BW-H-17-M | ecosystem: Environmental > Terrestrial > Soil >...
TTGGCTGAAGTCGGTGGAGGGAGGGCTGCAAGGCACACCCTTCAAGGAAGTCAGGCAATCCTACTTCGGGAGTCTACCGACTGACAGTAGCACATTTTGGGGTAAATATCCGTTGGTCATTTTCTCGCGCACCTGTGACATCTCAGAAGCTCAGCTTCAGGGCAACTTGCGAGACGCGTCCTGGCTGTGACTTGAGGATTTGTCCGAAGGTGGAATCATTGATGTTTCCGTCCACGGAGTTCGCGCCATCGAATTGTGCGTGGTTGAAAGTGTTGAAGGTCTCGAGACGAAGTTCCAGCGAGGCTGATTCCGTGAGTGCGGTGATCTTGCGGAGAGCCATATCGTAATTGTCGATGCCGGGCCCGTAAAAGAAACGGCGCGAAGAATTGCCAAAGGTACCCAGCGCGTTCGGGGTGAAGAGTCTGGTGTTAAACGCAAGCGGGTTGTTGCGCGGATTGCGATTGATGCTTAAAGTTCGCAGGCTTGGGTTGTAGTTCGGCAGATCGATGCTGACGCTGTTGACTCCATTATTCTGAACCTGGACCAGGGCGTTGTCTCCGAAGCTCTGAAAGGTGACTGGCAAGCCCGTGGCGTAGCGCGTAACACCGGAAATCGTCCAACCGTGGGTCAGGCGGTTGGAGGAGCGGAACAACTTTTCCAGCGGCAGCTCATAGTTGTAGCTGAAGACGAAGTTGTGCTTGAGGTCGAAAGCGGAGATCGCGTACTCCTTGCGGAAATTGAAGGGATTCACCTGCTCCTGGATGCTGGAGGCCCAATCCATGGACTTGCCGTAGGTATAGCTTGCCAGGAACGTGAGTCTGCCAGCCGTGCGTTTGAGGGACGTTTGGAGGCTGTTGTAGTTGGCGTTTCCCATGTTTTGGTACACCGCATCGGTGCCGATGGTATTCGGAAACGGGAAGCGCGTTCCGTTGACAATGGTCCCGTCGGCACGCGTGTAGACATTGTTTTCACCGAACGGTCCACAGGTGGGAGTGCCCGGCGCTACCTCTTGCGGCTGGCTCAAGCCAAGACACAGAGCGGGATTTCCCGGGTTCACGTCGTGAACGGCCAGCAGATGCCGGCTGAGAGAGCCGATGTAGCCAACGCTGAAAAGCATGTTGGAGCCAAGTTGCCGCTCGATCGTCAAGTTAGCAGACATCGTGTATGGCGTCTTGTTATGGGGATAGACGCTTCCAGCGCCGCTGATGGGCGTGTAACGTGACCAGTCCACATTCGAATCGGGATTATTCGGAGACACGTTGTACGGCGGAACGCTGACCGGAAACTGCTGAATGAAGTTTGCCCCCGTCAACGCACCGACAAACGGCGTGGCCATTACCGGCGCTTCCGGACTCGTGTACGTCAGTCCGTACGGTGGATTGCCGGTGGGATAGGCAACCGTTAGACCTTCGACGGCCGTGAAGAAGCGGCCCGCGCCTGCGCGGATGCTGGTTTTGCCGGGTCCGCCCGTCAGTTTGCGGAGAAATCCATTGGACCAATTCGGCGCGTAAGCGATTCCCACCCGGGGCGAAAAATTATCAAGCGGCGACGGCGCGATCGCTGCAGGAATGTGGGAGCCGTTTGGCAGGGGATCACCTGGCACAAGATAGCCAAGAGGAGCGCCCGGGAACGTTTTTGACTGCACACCTTGAACGAATGTGGTGGTCTGATGATGCTCTTCCGCCCAAGGCGTGATGTAGTCCCAGCGGAGTCCATAGTTGATAGTGAGATTGGGCCGGACGCGCCAGCTGTCCTGCGCGAAAATACCGCCATTCGCGGCGCTCTCGTAAAAGGCCGGGGAAGATTGTTGCGAATAAAAATCGGGAAGTCCGAGCAGGAAATCGGCGAAGCCATTGCCGGTGGACTGCGTGCCGCTGCCGAAAAAGGAAAACGTTCCGTTAGCAACCAGATCGGGATTTTGTTTCACTTTGTACCAAATGTATTCGAGACCTGTCTTCAGCGTGTGCTTCCCTATTGCCTTCGAGACGGTGTCGCTCGCATCGAAGGTATTGTTGACCTGCGCCACAAAGAATGGTTCCGTCCCGGTGGTGAACGAGTTGAAGTACAGAGTTTCCACGCCAGCGAACTTCGGTGCGCCCTGAACGATACCCTGACCTCCTGCCGTAATGCCTTGTTGGGCAAGCGTAGTGCCGACTCCACCTTGAGGAACACCGAGATTGTTGTTCAAGCGCGTCGCGCTAACCCGAGCTTCATTGACAAGTGTTGAGCCAAACGTCTTAGTGTTGCTGAGAACGAAGAGTTGATCCAGGCCACTCGAAGTGGCGTCGAAGGCTCCGCCATTTGGATTGGGGACCGTGGCGCCGCCGAACGTGGACGGAAACGGATTGTCGAGATTGTATTTGTCGTAGAAATAATAGAAGGAAAAATTTCCAGAATGATTCGAGTTCCAATCGATGCGCCCTGCGGCCTTTTCATCGTGAATGGTAAGTGCATGAGAAGCAGACTCGAAATCGTTCGCTCCGGTGTTGGGAGATGGGATGTACTGAAGCATCCTTGTCGCTGGAAGGGCGAACGCCGATTGCGGAATTACGTTTCCCGGGAAAACGCTAGAAAAGAGCTCGCCGGGAGTCACCTGGTAGCCCAGAGCGTTTGAAAGTGTCTGGGCCAGGAAGGGACCGTTCACCCGGCCAGTGAAGGCTGCGGAATCGGAGAAGTTGCCACCGCGATTCGCGAGGGAAGGCACAGCGACAACTCCAGTATCCTGCCCTTGTTTGGTGTGCTGTCCCTGATAGTCCGCGAAAAAGAATAGTTTGTTCTGCCGGATGGGTCCGCCGAGAGTTCCCCCGTATTGATTCTGCTGAAAGACGGAGCGCTCGGTGGAGAAATAGCTTTTCGCATCAAGATCGGTATTTCGCAAAAACTCGAAGACGGAGCCATGGAAGACTTTTCCGCCAGACTTGGTCACAACATTGATCAATCCGCCGCTGAAGTTTCCGTATTCCGCGTCGGTATTGCTGGTTAGGATGCGAAACTCGGCGATGGAATCGAGGTTCGGAATAATCCCCGCCTGCTGGCCGATACCTTCCTGCACGCTGGCCCCATTGAGAGAGAACCCGTTGGCATCCTCGCGCTGGCCGTTAATGGAGAATTGGCCGGTATTGGTGGCCCCTGCGACGGGAACGGTTCCAAAGCCGCCGCCGGAGGTGCTGTTTCCCGCTCCGCTGGTTGTAAGTGGTGTGACGCCGACCTGCGTTGCGAACAGGTCGGTGTAACTTCGGCCGTTCAGAGGAATCTCGGTGACTTTCTTGCTTCCGAGAACTTGGCCGAGTTGCGTATCCGTGGTTTCCACCTGCGCGGCATTCTCCGTGACCAGGATGGATTGGTCTTGTTCTTTGACTTGCAGCTTCACATCCAAGACGAGGGCGCTGCTGATATCAATGACCAGGCCCGTCTTCCTGTAGGACTTGAACGCATCCGCGCTCACGTCAATTTCATATTGCCCGACGGACAAGACGGGGAAGGTGAATACACCATCCTGGTCCGTGGTAGTGGTCTGCTTGGCTCCAGTAGCCGTATTGGTGACAACCACGGCGGCTCCGGGGATGACGGAGCCGGTTTGATCCCTGACAACGCCGGTAATTTTCCCGCCGACTTCCGCGCGCGCGGCAAAGGCAACAACGAAAACGACTATCAGCGAAAAAAACATTCTCTTTTTTGACCGATGCATGATTCTCTCCCGTGGTTTATTTGTGAATCGGCAAAAATCACTGCTTGTGAATCTCCTCTTCATTTCCTGCAAAAGAATTCTCACCTGCGGCAGTTCCGCACAATTCCTCTTGCGCTTGCGGCTGGAACGCAGTCATGGCCGGGTCCATCCAGATCGAAACGAGCCGATCTCCTCCGTCGTCGTGAACTGTTATCCAAATGCAGTACAGGGGCGAGCCGGTCGTGAAGTTCCACGGATTGTCGGTAAAATTGCGCATAGTCCCCTCCTTCCGCGAGACACACCTATACCCGTGGCACAAGGACTGGCCTCGCGAAGTTGAAATCAATTTGTCAGGTGAGAAACTTTGCGGAAGCAGCAGAGGTTCCCACTCGCTCGTGTTATGTGTGGTCCGCGAGAGCGAGCGGGAAACCAGAAGTGCGGATGCTAGGCTCGCGAGTCGCGGGGCTCCAGGCTGTTGCTACTGCCTGGAGGTTCTAGTTCTTGTGATTTGCTTTCCATAGATCCTAGTGTTGCTTTCTCCTACCCTACCCGGAGTGGGTAGGGACGTTCCTTGATACCCTACCCGGATAGGATAGTCAAGCCAAAAGCCACATCCTTCGAAAGAAAAATTGGATCTGGTCCATCGAGCCAAAAAACAATGGGTCAGCTCAAGTCGGTGCTGCAGGGGCGGAATGAGGTCAAGAATATCCGGGACGAAACGGAGCATTGGACATCGCGGGATCGGCAATCCGATGATTTTGAACTCGACACAGACTGGATTGCCATACAACTGAAAATCACTTGGGTGCACGATCGCATTCCTGGAGACGTCTGGCGGGCAAATCAGGCCGGTCATGTAGGGTAGACTCGATCAGCTGCCTGGAGACTGGGAATGAGCGATGATCGGGCCGCGTTTAAATCGTGGCTGGAAGCTTACGGCAAGGCGTGGGAGAGCCGGGATGCGCAAGCGGCCGCGGCGCTTTACACGGAAAACGGAACGTACCGGGTGACGCCATTTGTCGAACCAATGCGCGGACGAAAAGCCATTTTCGAGTACTGGTCGAATGTGGCGCGCACGGAAGAGAACGTTAAATTTGGATGCGAGATCCTGGTCGCGAGCCGTGAGCTGAATATTGCCAAATGGTCGGCGTCGTTTGTAATTGTGCCGCAGGGCTTGAAGACCAAACTCGATGGAATCTTTGTGATTTCCCTGGATGAGCAAGGGCGCTGCACATCACTTCGGGAGTGGTGGCATAAGCAGCAGGATTTACGGTGAGGTGCTCAGATACTGATCATTTCTGTGAGGGCTTGGTGGGTGCAAGTGTGCCGCGAAGGACGGAGACGGAAGCAGCTGGGAGTGTGAACTGTGTTGCGGCTCCAGAGTTCACGGTGGATTTTGCGGCAGGGCCGTCGGGATCGGCGGTGCCGCCATTGCGATCGGGATGCCAGGCGTATTGGGCTTTGCCGAAAGTGGTGACGCTGACGGGGCCGGTGAAAGTCGAGGCGGTTTTTTTCTGGGCGTCGTCAAAAGCGATGTTCACGGTGTAGGGATTTTCCTGATCCTTGTTGACGATGAGCAGGGACCATTGTCCGTCGGGGCGAAGGACGGCGTAGGTGGTGACGAGAACGTGGCCAGCGCCGTCGCGAATGTCGCTCGCGGCGGGAAAGATTTTGTGGACGCCATCACCAGGCTGCACCCATTCAAGATTGAGAAGCTGGCTGACGAAATATTGGGACAAGGGCTGGCGGATCTTGTAATCCCTGTCGGCGCAGAAAAAGTTGAACGTTCCCGGGGAATTGTTATGGCCGCGGCCGAGCGGTTCGGGCATGTAGTGGAAATAGTAGACGGCGCTGCCGCCACCGCTCAGGAATGAGCCGATGTAGTCGGCGAGCCAGAGGCCGCCCCAGATGTCCATGTAGGCTTCCGAGGATGAGGAAGAGAGATTGGACTCGGTGATGAAGAAAGGGACGTTGGCGGGGACGCCATCTTCGCGCCAGACGTCCATGATGTGCTGGACGAGATAGGCTTCGTCGTACAAACTGCTCCACTGCACTTTTCCGGGATCGACGGGATAGTGTTCGAATGAGAAGAATGCCAGCTCGCCGAGCTTGTCGTGGGACTTCAGATAATCAATGAAGCGGCCGGTGAAGGAAGCTTTTCCGTTTCCGTCGGGCCAAACTTCGATGTCCTTATTTTCGCCGGTAAAAATCGGGCCGCCGAGTTTTAGCTTGGGATCAACGCGGTGCAAGGCCGCTGCGAATTGCACATAAAGCGACGCATAATCCTCGGGGAGCGTGTAGTGGCCATCGGGTTCTTCGCCCATCTCCACGTAAGAAATCGGGTAGCCGCGTTTTTCGATATAAGCAATTTCGGCGGCGGCGTCCTCCGGAGTGTTGTAAAGCATGGCGATGGGAATCATGGCCGGCAAGCCGCGCGTTACGCCGCTGGTGTAAAACAGATCGAAGCCGATTTGGTCACCGGCGCGCTCGGCTAGATCGGAAGGCTCGTGCCAGGGATCGACGGAGGAACAGTAGGTGGCGGTTTGATCCTGGTCGGGCGTGTGGCGCAGCAAGTCGTGGAATTTTCCATTCGCGCGGGTGGTTCCCAGATAAATTTCGCGAATCGCGTAGCCCAGACAGTTGCGTTTGTCGGCACTGCCATGTGAATCGCAGGTATTCGAAGACGCGGTCATCCAGATGCGCACCCATTGGACGCTGATGGGCGCGGTGGACAGTTGTAGAGTGGCGTTGCCACCTTTGCCGTTGGTCACCACGCCGCCTGGAAATGCTTGCCAAGATCCTTGCGCGGGCTTCTTGATGGGATCTTCGCCGGTCCAGTATTGGACGGCGTAATTGGTGGCATACGGCTCGGCCCAGGCGATGCGAATGGCAGTGACGTCCTGTTTGCTCGACAAATCGAGAAAAACCCACTGCGGATGCAGCGAATCGTCTTCGCCGGTGTATGTTTTCGTGAGATAAGGATTGCTCTTCCAGTAGGAATTTTCGTCGCCGTCGGTCAGCCGCGAGTAGCCGTCCATGTCCGTGCCATCATCGCGCGTTACGCCACGATGCTGCAGCGGATAACCGTAGGAGTGGCGGACCAGTTCTGTGCCGGGCGTTGCGCTGCCGATGAAGTAGCCCTTCCCTGCCGGGTCGCTCCAGGTCCCTTGCGGATTCCAATGCCAGGCTTCGATGTGCAGTTCGGTGTTTTGGCGGTAGGTCACGGTTTGCCAGCCGGCGGAGAGAATTTGTTTGATGGTGTCGTCCACGAAGAGTTTGTCGGCGGCTCCGTAGGGGAGACGATCGATGCCGGCACCCAGGGCTTCGGTTGGTTTGATGGAGTTGGTGGCATGACTCGGGGTGGCGTCTACGTGAATGGTTTGGGCGCGGAGGGCAGGTGCGGCGAAAGCAGCGGCTGCGAAGGAGAGGACCGCCAGCGGAGGCACTCTGGAAACGCACATGGAAAACTCCTTAAAACGGTTTAATAGTGAACTTGCATCTAACCGGGAATTTTCGGCCGCGTCAAGCAACTTCTTGGAAAACCGGGGCAGTGGTGAACTGCGGGGGCTAGTTTCGGTCGGCCGCGCTCTGCTCCGCCAGAAACGCGCGCGCGTGGGCAAGCTCGGGGCGCGGTGAGTTCAACGGGCTTCCGCAGTTTTTCAGCAGTTGCGCGAAGTAGCCAGCGGCTTTTTCCGGCTGGCGCGCGAGTTCCGCGGCGCGTCCTGCGCCGAAAAGCCCGTTGAAGCGGTTGGGGTCCGTCTTCAAGGACTTTTCGTATTCCGTCAAGGCCTCCTGTGGCCTTCCCATTTCCAGGAGCATATCGGCCAGCATTTCGCGAGCGGGCAATTCGACTTCGCCTTTTCCGAAGGCGTCTTGCTTGTCGGCGACGGGCCGAAGAAGGCTCAGGGCTTCGTCATTTTTTCCTTCGGCGAAGGACAGCCACGCGCGGGCTTCATCGCGATTGGTTTCCATGAACTTGGCACGATAGGGATGGTCGCTTTTGCGCGTGGCCTCCACCATGGCGTCGTATTGCGCGACCGCGTCGCGCGCTGTGGCAACATCGTGCAAGTGCCCTGCTCCAATAGCGCGCGCCCAATATGTCACAGCTTTGGCGCGTGGATCTGCCGAGGAAGGCACTAGCGCTGCGGCTTCTTTCCATTGGCGGAGCTCCAAAGCGTAGCGCGCCGGAAATTGCGCGCGATGCCAGTCCAGATAACCGTCCAAACCGGGATTGAGATCTTCCTCGCGGACGGCCTGGAGTTGCTCGATCATTTCCTTAGCTTTGCTCTCGAGGCCAACCTGCAGATAGGCATATTCCAGGAATTCCATGGGATGAACTTGATTCTCGGCTCCGATGTGCATGGCCGAGGGTTGCCGGGCCGCGGCAAGCGATGCCAGGTTCGATTGAATGTCTTCTTGCCACAAACCGAGTCGCGCAAAGATGTGCGAAGGCATGTGAAGAGCGTGGGGAGCGGCGGGAGCAATTTGCGCGTAGCGACGCGCGGCCGGCAATCCGAGTTCCGCCACGTTTGGATTGTCTGCCGCGTGGATCAGGTAATGCGCGGCTCCGGGATGATTCGGCGCTTCGTCCAGCAGCCGGTTCAGAATTTCGATGGCCTTGCGCGAATTCGCGAGGTACTTGTCGTCCGGCGGCTCGGAGACCAGCAACGATAGCGCATAGAAAGCCGCGGCCTCCTGGTCTTTGGGATTCTCGATGTAAACTTTTTCCATTCCGGCGCACCACGCTGCGGCGCGCTTCTCGTACTGGACATTTTCGCCGGCATAGAAGGCGGCGAGTGCATCAATGTATTCGCGCTCCCGCGGCGCCTTTGTTGCCGCTCCTTGTGCTTTCTGTACTAGCTCTCGCCCGCGTTTCAAATCTTGCTGGGAAGGCTGGCTATATGCCGGGCGATGGAGAGTCATGGCCTGGCCCCAGTAGGCCATCGCGCAGGCGGGGTCTTTTGCAGCTACTTCCTGGAATTGCTTTTCGGCTTCTTCATACCAATAGGAGTGCAGCAGGGCCACACCGAGTTCGAATGGTTTTTGAACTTCTAGCGAACAGGAAATGGGAAAGGAAACAGTGCCGAGCTTTTCAAGCGGTTCGGCGTGGTGATGCATTTCGCCGGAGTGTTGCGCGCTTTGGCAGAGCGCCAAAATCGAGCCAAGAAACAGTGTGCAGGATTTCATTTGATTGCGTAACGCTCCGGGAGCCTCGCGGAATGGCAAAAGCCATTCGAGATAACTGGCATGGCTTGCAATCCGATATAAAAATAGACAGTAGGAACCGAGGCTTTATTCCCCGGGATGAGTAGATTCAATTCATCGCTCAGCCGCCGTGCAGGAGTTCGCCGACAGCGCGCCAGGCTTGGTCGATGGCCACATCCGTGTAGGCGCTGGCGCCGGCATCGGAATTGGCGATGGCGATTCGACCAAACGGCCTGCGGCCGACGACCCAGGGCTTTTCCTCTTCTTTCCAATGCGGATCGAAGAGAGGATTCGGCGTGAAGGCATAGCCGTGGGCCCAGCGATTGACGGTGATGCCCTCGATGTCTTTGGCCGGGTCGAATCCAGCGCCACCGAGCATGCGTGCCAATTGGTTGCGGATGTTTCTTTCGAATTTCGAAAAGGGCGTCTGCATCAGTTCGGCGCGTCCGGCGCGGTTTTGGTCGCGCTGCGGCAGGCCGGGTTTGCAGGGAGTCCGCAGCATGAAGAGGACGGCTGGCTCCTCCGGATTGCTTGGAAAGCGGTATTGCCCGAGACTTACGGGGAAATCCAGCGCGGTGTAAGTGTGATATCCGCCGGGTGCCACGATGTGATGTACATTCAACTTCGCGAAGGAGGTCCAATTGCGCAGGGCCACATGCGTGTACACTAGCGGCATTTTCACGAGGTAGGACAGCGCTTCTTTCTGTTTTTCCGGCAACTCGGGGCAGATGTAGGGAATCATGCCGTTGTAGCAAGCCAGGACACACTTGTTCGCTGTAACCGTTTGCGTTTTGCCGCCGCGGACGTAGGCGATTTGAACTTCCTTGCTCGCGCTGACGTGTTGCACATGAACGGCGGTGCTGTTCAGACGGACACGGATGGGGGCGCTTGCTTGGTCGAGCTTGCTGTAATCGGCTTTCGCGGTGACGACGTCTTCCATCGTCGAACCCGGAACCGCTTCCGGGATGAGCGAGCGCACCAGCAGGCGGGCGACGGAGGCGTTGCCGTCGGGAAAATGAAAGATGTAGGGCTCCTCCTTCGCTGGCGGGGGCAATCCCAAACTTTGAAAACCAGCGTAGATGAATGAGCCGTAGTCGTCGAACCCTTCATAGCAGGACATAGCCGGCACGGATTCGATGCCGATGCAGAAAAGATCGTGAGGAAAAGTCTGGAAAAAAGGCAACGCTTCGGGCGTCAGCTTGCAGTGTTTCGTCAGATATTCCGCGTAACTGGTTTTTGTCAGCAGGGCGACTTTTTCTCCAACCGACATTCCGGCGAGGTAGTCTTTTTTTTCGGTGTAGACGCGGGCAATGTCTTTTCGAACCGCGTCGGAGAGCGGCGCCTTGGCCAGGAATTCCGGCCAGGGTGTGTCGTTCATGCCGGTGACCAGGCGGTCTTCGCCAAAAGTTTCCTTATCGAAGAACGCCGCGGTGCCCATCTTGGAATAGAGTTTTTGGTCGTAGGCTTTGTAAAACGTTTCCATCTTGACGCCAATCTCCTGAAGCAGCGCGATGGCGACGTCGCTATATTTTCCCGGGCTCTCGATGGACTGCGTCCCGCCATTGCTCAGCACCATGCGGTCACCGGCGCGAAACTCGTTGCGCTTGGCGTGACCGCCGAAATCGTCGTGATTGTCGAGAATCAGAATACGAGCGTCTTTGCCTGCGCTCTTTCTGTAAAAGTATGCAGCCGCGAGGCCACTGATACCTCCTCCGACTACAACGAGGTCGTATTTCTCGCGCGTGTCAGCGGCGTCGCCGAACGAATCCGGGCCCTCTCCGTCGCGCAAGCGGTGAGCGAAGGTGAAGGTGCCATCGTGATTGCCACGCAAGCCCATGCGCGCGGGCGGGTAGTAGTCCGGCGCTTTTTCTGGAGCGAATTCATCGAGGGCGGCGGCCGCGAGCAGCGTGTCTGTTGCGACCGAGCCACCGACGAAGGTGCCGCCGATTCCCACGGCGACGCCATTGAGAAAGTCGCGACGCGTGATTTCGCGGCCCATCCCCAGCTCCTTGTCTATTTTCGTTTCGCTCATCGCGGATCCTGGACCTCATCGCCAAACGGCCAAGTATAACTTGAGCGGCTTCAGAAGACGCATACACTGTCGCAAGCGGAGCGAGAGCCATTACCGCGGTTGGTTAAGGAGCCGAGGCAGCACCGGGCAGAACGAAGGAAACGTTGCGGTCGGAGTTCAACTGCACAGTCATTGGGAAATCGACGCGATCGAGCGGCACGCTGTTCTCGCCACCGTAGGTCGTCACGTAATACAAGCGCCCGTCCTCAACCCAATAGCGGGTCAGGCCGTACATGGAGCCGTCCTTCAATTGGAGCAAGACGACTGGCGGTTCTGGTGTCGCGGGCGCGTCGGGAGAAGATTCCGGGTCTTCTCCCGGAACGGGAGAGTTGCTCACCGGCGGTTCGCCAGGAGCATCTCTGGCCGGAAACAAATCGAGCGGTCCGGCTACGGCGCTCAAATCACCGGCGGCGATAAAACCATTCGATCCGAAATGCCCGGCGATGAAACCACCGGAGAAGAAGGGATCAAGGAAGAAGGGATTGCCAAAACAATTGAAATCACCGGGGAACAAGAATGTATGCCACGAGAAGCCAAACGAAGCGCAAAAGCTAGAGACAAACTGCCGATTGCGATGCAGCCCAAATCGCGGCCTCGGACCAGGAGTGAACGCGACGGGAGCTGGATGAGTGGGCTGCCGGTTCGAAGCTATGGCGCCCCCGGGACCGGGCAATTGGACAACCTTGCCGTGGATGAAAGCAGCACCGGCCAGAGGCGGCTCATCCGCGTGACCGCGCGGGCCCTTTCCGCTCTGCGAACCGCGCCCGCCAGAGCGATGACCAAACATGTGACCGAAAGAGTGACCCGCGGCGTGGCCAAAGGAGTGTCCCGAGAAACCGCTGCCGCCGAAGTGGCCGCCGACGTGTTGCGCTTGAAGAGGAGTAGAAGCGAAAAGTGCGACGAGGACAACAAGTGAAAAACGGGGCCGGTGGTCCATGGCAATTTCCTACCAAGAGCCAGCCTACTCCACCTGCACGTCAGTTGTCACTCTGGGATTGGCGGAGCAAAAGGCTGGCGAGATGGCAGGGTCTGGCAGGTTTGAGAAAAACTTACTTGTAGCTGGCGACGATTTCGCCGTTCTGGATGCGCAGATCGGAAATTTCGGAAGGCAGTTTCAGTTTGTCGCGGTTCTCGGGCGAGTCCATCATGCGCTGCACGGCCGACTCGAGAGCGGCCTGCGGAATGGGGAACGCGCCGATCTGGCCGCTGACGGGCTCAAAGCGCAAGTAGCCGTCTCGTGCGCCCAACCGGCCTTCGAGCTGAAGGGTCATGTCTTTGCCATGGACATCGAAAACGACGTAGGCTTTGACGCGGTCGTCGATCAATTGGACCTTGAAGTCGCGCACGTTCGAACGCATTTGCTCGACTTCCTGTGGCGTTGGCGCTGTATTGGGAGATTGTTGTGCCCCTCCGGCAGGAGCCGCGCTTGGCGTAGCGTTGCCTTTCAACTCCAGGTGGGAGGAAAGGTACGAGTTCAATTCCGTTTCGTCCAAGTGCAAGGTCGCGGGCTGGCCGCTGGCGACCGCTTTTTCCACTTGCTCAAATTTCTCCTCGACCCGGGCAGCGGCCTGCGGGCTGGTTTCCACCAGCGGGGCTGGGGATTTATGGAAGAGCAGGATGAGCGTGATCAAGGCGCAGGCGTAGGTGGTCCAGCGCACAATTCGAAAGGCACGTTTCCACGGACGCGGCTTTCCCGGATTCGCGTGAGCGAATTCATTTGGAACCGTAGGGGGAATTGTTCCCGTCATGATTCCCTTCTCCAATCGTTTCCCGTCGGGCTCGGCTGCAATCTCGAGGCTCTCTTGGCTGTATCTCTGAAACGTAGACCTCCGAAGCGTCCGCGACAAGAGAACCACGCATTAAGTAGGCTAATGCGGCACCTGTTCGCAGGGGCGAGTGAGGGGGACCGCGATAGGGTTCCGGCGGCCGACCGGATAGAACCGCAGTCGTTCGCGCTCGATGTATGATTCCCTTGCGGGTTGCCAATGGTTCCACCTTTGAACGAACAAACGGCGGTGATCACCGGAGCGGGAAGCGCCGAAGGAATCGGATTTGCGGTCGCCCGGCGATTGCGGGCGGCGGGTGTGCGCGTGGTGATCACGTCGACGACGGAGCGCATTCATGCGCGTGCGCGCGAACTGGATGCGGGCGGCGAAGCGGTGCTGTCCTTCATCGCGGATCTCACCGTGGAGACGGAAGTGCAGCGGTTTGTGGATTCCGTGCTCTCGCGCGCGGGGCGGATCGATATTCTCGTGAACAACGCAGGGATGTCGCAAACGGGCCGGCCTATGGAAAGCAAGCCGCTGAGGGAAACTTCGTTCGCGGAATGGCAAAACCAGATTGCGATTACGCTGCATACTGCGTTTCGAATGACCCGTGCCGTGTTGCCGGGAATGACGCAGCACAAATACGGGCGAATCGTAAATGTGACTTCAGTGACCGGGCCGCTGGTGAGCAACCCGGGCTCCGCGGCGTATGGCGCGGCGAAGGCCGCGATGGACGGAATGATGCGCGCGGTGGCCATTGAAATGGGGCGCGATGGCATCACCATCAATGGCGTGGCTCCGGGCTGGATTTCGACGGCGTCTTCGACGGAATCTGAAAAAATCGCCGGGCTGCACACTCCGCTTGGCCGCGCAGGAACGCCGGATGAAGTGGCTGCGGCCGTTTGCTTCCTCGCCTCGCCGGAGGCTTCCTATATTACGGGGCAAGTTCTAGTCGTTGATGGCGGAAATATCCTGCAGGAGAACAAAGGTCGCTGAAAGATCGCTGAGCAGGATTCGTGATTTCTGACAGGTTACGTACGGGAGTGCTGTCCCATGATGACGCTTGAAGATTGCCGGCATTTTTACGCGCAGGAAATTCGTTTTGCCGCCAACATCAGCACGCCGGGGCTGGTCGAAGCGTACGCGCGCGTGCCGCGGGAAAAGTATCTGGGTCTGCCGCCTTGGCAACTGGGTTCCCCAGAGCAAAGGGCCCTGTCGCTGACGGGCAAGATGGGCACGTCCTATTATGCGACGGAGGACCCGCGCGACGTGTATCACAATCTGGTTGTGGCGCTCGATATCTCCCGCGACATCAACAACGGCCAGCCCAGCGCTCTCGGCCGGTGGATCAACGCCATGGATTTGAAACCGGGCGACCGCGTGTACCACTTGGGATGCGGCGTAGGCTATTACACGGCCATCATGGCCGAAGTCGTGGGGCCGACGGGCAGCGTGGTGGGAATAGAATTGCATCCCCAACTCGCGGCGCGCGCCAAGGAAAATCTCTCTGGCTATCCATATGTGACCGTGCATGCCGGCGACGGCGCGACGTTTGATCCCGGTGAGTGCGACGCGATCTTAATTAACGCCGGCACGACGCATCCGCATCCACAATGGTTGCGCAGGTTACGGCCGAATGGGCGCCTCATCGTGCCGCTGACTGTCGCCGTGACGCCGACGATAGGACAGGGCGTAATGGCCAAAATCGTTCGCGAGCCCGGCGGATTTTCCGCGGAAGTCGTCACGGTTTTGGCGATTTTTTCTTGCACCAGCGCGCGCGATCCTTTGCTGGAGCCGCTTATGCCAAAAGCGCTGACGTCCGGGGCACTTCTAAGACTGAGGTCCATTCGGCGCGACGTTCACGAGCAGGGGGAAACGTGCATCCTGCACGGAAGCGAAGTGTGCGTCAGCAGCGCGGAGTTGGCCGAGGATTTTGCCGCTTCGGCGAATTAGGCCAGGGCTGCTTTGATGCGGGAGAGAAGAATCTCCCCTGTATATAGATGGCGATCTCGCGGCTCCCTGCTTGCCCGGACTCCAACCCTAAGACAAACTCAGACATGGTTCTCGAACTCGCGCGAGCCGGTGTTTCGTTCAGGAGGCTTCTCATGCGCTGTACTTTGTCCATTTTCGTGGTGCTTGTGCTGCCGCTGACGAGCCAGGCGCAGAGCGCGAACACGCCGCAGACAGCCTCCTCTCAAGCTACCGTCGCGCCGCGGTCACGGCCGAAAATCGGCGTGGCTCTCGAAGGCGGCGGCGCACTGGGCTTGGCGCATATCGGCGTTCTGAAATGGTTCGAGGAACATCACATCCCGGTGGACTATGTCGCCGGAACCAGCATGGGCGGGTTGGTGGCAGGCTTCTATGCCACCGGAATGAAACCGGATGATATGGAATCTCTGATCGAGGGACTGAATTGGCGAAAGATTCTCGGCGACCGCACATCTTACGAAGACCTGTCGTTCCGGCGCAAAGAAGATCAGCATGCGTATCCGAATTCGCTGGTGTTTGGATTGCGGCGAGGACTTGCGGCGCCCGCCGGACTCATTCCGGGCCATCAAATCGGCTTGCTGATTGATCGCGTGACGCTGCCCTACTACAACGACCCGTCGTTTGATGCGCTGCCGGTGCCGTTCCGCTGCGTAGCGACTGATTTGGTGAGCGGCAAGCCACATGTTTTCAAAGATGGGACGCTGGCGGAGGCATTGCGCGCGACGATGTCCATACCAGGCGCATTTTCTCCCGTGCACGACGGGCAGGCCGTTTACGTGGACGGCGGTTTGATGGATAACCTGCCAACGGATGTAGTCCGCGACATGGGCGCGGACATCGTGATCGCCGTGCATTTGGAAACGGCGTCGGTGGATGCGCAGGAAATTAAGTCTATTTTTAGTGTGCTGAACCAATCGGTGCGCGTGGTGCTGGCGGAAAACGAAGTGCGCGGGCTTTCCCAGGCGGACGCCGTGGTGTCGGTGCCATTGGCCGAGTACAGCAGCGCAGCCTACGACAAAAACAAACTGATTATGCAGAAGGGCTATGACGCCGCGAAGGAACGAGCGCACCTGCTCGACGCGTTCGCGCTGAGCGAAGCGGATTGGGAGGAGTATCACCACGCGCGCGACGCGAGGAAGCGGACCGATGTTCCCGCGCCGCAATTTATCCAAGTGCAAGGAGCCAGCCCGGATGGCGCGGTGGACGTAGGCCTTTACGTGAAATCCTTTCAGGGTAAGCCGCTGGATCCGCAAAGACTCGACCACATGCTCACGCGGCTGACCGGCATCGGCCGCTACGACACCGCCGGCTACCGGCTTATCGAAAAAAATGGCCAGCCGGGACTAGTCATTCAGGTCGTGGAGAAAAGTAATGCGCCGCCGATGTTTCAGCCGGCCTTTGAAGTGGACGGCTCGCAGGGCGGCAACGTGGATTTCACCATGGGGACGCGCTTCACGTTCATGGACGTGGCCGGGTTCCGTTCGGAGTGGCGCACGGACTTGCTGCTTGGCAATACGTACGGCATTCAGACGGAACTGTACCGGCCGTTTACGGCGGAGAGCCATTGGTTTTTTGCGCCGCACGCGGATGTAAGCGACACGACGTTTCAGATATACGCGAAGAATGATCCGCTGGCGGACTACCGCTTCTACCGCACGGATATTGGAGCAGACTTGGGATACAGCTTCGGACGCTTCAGCGAATTGCGAGTTGGATACGAAGTCGGCTCGCTCGAAACGAAGCTGCGGCTTGGGCAGCCGGAAATTCCAGTCGTAGAAGGGCGCGTTGGGCAGGCGCGGCTGCACTACTTGCTCGATCATACGGACGATCCCGTGATTCCGCGCCGCGGCGTCACGGTGGAGTCGAATTTCCGCTGGTTCGACGCCAGCCCGGGCGCCAAAGACGCCTTCCCTTCGATGGATTTGAAGCTGGGCTATTTTCAGCCGGTCACGCGGTCGGCTTCCGTATTTTTGCAAAGCGAAGGCGGCACGACGTTTGGCGTGACGAGCACGGGGATTCCTCAATTTTTCCTTGGCGCGCCGCTGCGCCTCAGCGCCTATGGCCAAAACGAATTCCAGGGCAACCAGTATTATTTAGTCCGCGCCGGCTACCTGCACGATTTGCTCACCTTGCCTCCATTCCTCGGCAAAAAAGTCTACGCCGTCGGAGCCTACGAGTTCGGCAAAATGTACGGCGTGACCACCCGCAGCGACTTTCCAAACGACGTCGCCGCGGGCGTCCTGGCGGAAACCGTTGTGGGCCCCTTCTTCCTCGGCGGAAGCGCCGGCGATTCCGGCCACCGCAAATGGTTCTTCCAGCTGGGGCGCGTGTTCTAACGGGTTGCCGAGAAGTCCGTTTGCTTTCATCCTCTATCTCGTATCTCGCGCTAGACAGAATATACATTACGTTGTATATTTGACTTGTGCGCAGCGAGGACGAAAAACCCAAACTCGCTTCCATCGCTTGGGAAGGCGACTCCAGGGAGGTTCTCAAGGCCCTCCCGGAAGCGGTCACGGAGAATTTCGGATTTGAGTTATGGCAACTCCAGCAAGGTGAGCGGCCAAGGGACTATCGACCGTTGCCTTCGATTGGTCCGGGCGTCTTTGAGCTGCGCGACCAGGATGAGAGATCTTGGTATCGTGTCGTTTACCTGTCGAGGATCGAAGACGTGATCTACGTTCTTCACTGCTTCGAGAAGAAAAGCCGGGAGATGCCGAAAAAAGATTTTGAGAAAGCCAAGCAGCGGCTTAAGGCAGTGAAATTGCGTTTGGCAGAGGAGAAGAAACGTGAAAAGCGCGTCTAACAAACCTGCGCATGTAACGCGTGGAAACGTACTTGACGATCTTGGCTTTTCGCCGGAGCAGGCCACCGCTCTCAAGTTCAAGGCCGAGCTGTATCAGGCCATCCTGAAGTACTCGCAGAAATATTCACAGAAGGACCTCCAAGCGATCCTCGGAGAACCTCAGCCCCGTGTGAGCGAACTTCTCAACGGAAAGATCGCCAACAAGAGCGTTGACAAGCTGCTTCATTACGCCGGGCGGCTGGGCATTGAGGCCAAAACCAAATTCGTGCAAACCCGCAAAGAAGTCATCGAAAAAGAGCTTGCCCTGGCCGACACATCGGCCTAACCCCGGCCAAAGGTATTTCTCTCCGCTTCGTCTTTTTATTCGTCTTTAGTGCGCGGCGGCAGTTCATCGCCGGCACGAGGCCGCTTGCCCCCGCGCCGCCCCATGAGTTTGTCAAACGCATTGAAGTCCGCGCGCGCTTTGCGGCTGGCGAAAAACTTGGCGGAAATCCTTGATCGAACTGCTTCCCAAGGGATGGTCTTCGCTTTGCCAGAGTCCAGATCCTCGATGCGGCGAGCAATCTCCCGATTCCATGCAGCTTGGGTAGATTTGTCGACAGTGGCGTCGAGGCTCTCGATAAGCGAGCAAGCCAGTTCGGCGCGTTCTTCCTCGGAGAGTGAGAGCGCCTTCTGAAGCAGCTCGGAAGCTTGTTGCGTCATGGCATCATTATAGCTCTGAGACCGGCGTTGGGTGGTTGATTCACCGGACTCAGTGTGGAGGGCTGTAGCTATGCTTGAGGCCTATTTCGATGAGTCCGGCACACACCAAGGTTCTTTAGTAACCGCGATAGGCGGCTGTGTCGCTAGAGAGGAACAATGGGCTGTATTCGCGCCAGAGTGGAGGCAAGTACTCGAAGATTTTAAGATCCCATTCTTTCATTCGACAGATTTGGCTAACTCAAGGAAACAGTTCGTGGGATGGGATGACGTCAAGAAGTGCTCTCTCATTACAGAGTTGTCAAGAGTGATGGCCAGTTACGCAAAAACGGCGATCGCTGGATTGGTCGTGGTGAATGATTACTCGACTGTTCCAGAGTGGGCACGCAAGACCGCAGCATTCGGCAACGAGTATAACTTTTGTTTTCAGATGTGCGTGGGTCTAACAATGGATTGGATTGATAGACTGAATCCTCCGATGCCAGAAGGTGATCAGGTTGCATTCACATTCGACCAGCTGCCCAAAGGTGAAGCGATCACAAGGGATGCCTACTTCCACATCAAAAAGTTTAGAGACCCTGGCGACAGAATGGGTGCATTGGCGTTTGCAGATAGTAAGAGATTACTTCCACTGCAAGCCGCAGACTTTATTGCTTACGAGGCTTACAAATATATCGACAACCAAGAACGCAAGTCTGGGAGGCCGATGCGCGGCTCACTGGCTGTTCTAGTAGAAAAGGTTTGGCAGTTTCAGGCTCACGTATTTCGCGTTGAACATCTCGAAGAACTGCTCAATTTTTATCAACAACAGCGGGAACACTTGGACGGCAAAGTACCGTGGTGGCCGTGGAAAAGGTGAATATGCTAACTCCGAAAATCAACACAGTTCTTCTCTGCGTCGTAATCCTGCTTCTCATTTATATTCTGATACATCCCGCACCCCAAGTCGGCAGATTCCAGCAGATAGACTCTCCGGCCCATCAAGTCGCGTTCGATACCGCCACAGGTCAACGCTGCTGGGTTTGGTTGGATAAAGGTACCGACCCCACGGCTGCGCCTGGATTCCCGCTCTGCTCCGATTTAGCGAAAAAGTAGATTGCTTCGTACCGACTGATCTTCCTTACGTCCTGTCGAGTGAAACTCCTTGACTTTCGCTTTTTGTTCGCCTATAGTGCGGGGCGGTAGAGGAAACGGGAAACGGGTGGCGCCGCCTCCATTGCCGATCAGGCTCTCACGAGTCGGCCGCCGCCCGTTGAAAGTTCCGAGCCGTAAGCGGGGGGAGGGGTCGGCTGCAAGACGATCCCTCGATCCCGGAGCCGATCAAAATCTCGGCTCGCGCTTGGAGAGAGTATATGCATCCCGCTTCCCTTTGTTGACCCCGACCAGGTCGGGGTCACAGTGAAAGTTAACAGGAGCCGTCATGGACGTCTGTGTCGAAAGCGTATTCCCCACTCCCGCCATTGAGGCCATCCATGTGATTCAAACAACCGCGGAAGAAAACGATCACGCGGCATCTTTCGACCCGCATCATGAGCATCATGAAATGGGCACGGAGCAAGAACCTGTAGCACGGGGCGATGTAGCTCAGGGCTTTAGCCCTGAGGATTCGTTCGAATCGGGTGAGACGAGCGGCAGTTGTAGTGGCGGGTCTTTAGATCCGTCGTCGGAGCCGAACGCGCCACAAACGGAATCGCCGGCGGAGAAAAATCCATGGTCCGCCTGGGCCTGGCTGGGACTTTGCAAAAATCGTACGGAGAAGAACCTCTCTTGTAGTGGCGCAGCTAGCTGCGCCACTACAAGGAACGCCCGCATTCCCAACATCGTGCACGTGGATGTGGACGCGTTTTTCGCGTCCGTGGAGCAGGTGCTGAATCCCAAGCTGCGTGGAAAACCCGTTCTGGTGGGGCGCGGCTGTGTGGCTTCGGCGAGCTACGAAGCAAAATTCTGCGGCGTTCGAACGGCCATGGGCTTTCGCGAAGCGTTGCGCATCTGCCCCAAAGCCATCGTTGTTCCCGGCCAGTACGAGCACTACGCGGATTTTGCCGAGCGCGTGCGGCGCATCCTGGAAACATACACGCCGGCCGTCGAAACCGCGGCGCTGGATGATTTCTATCTCGACTTTGCCGGCACCGAACGTCTGTATCCCGATTTTCCCGGAACGCTTCGCCGCCTGCAGATGGAAATTTTGAAGCGCACGGGCTTGAGCGTTTCCGTCGGCGCGGCGCGCACAAAAGTGGTGGCATCCATCGCCTCGCGCCTGGAGCGCCCGCGCGGCTTTCGCATCGTGGCCCCCGAAGAAGAGGAATCTTTCCTGACGCCGCTGCCCGTCGAGAAATTATGCGGGATCGGCCACGTGCACGCCGGAATGCTGGCCGAACGTGGCGTCGCCACGATCGGCCAGCTGCGCCAAGTGCCGAAAGCCGCTTTACAAGCGGCTTTCGGCGAAGTCATCGGCCAGCAAATCTGGGAGCGCGCGCGCGGGCTGGATGGCCGTGAAGTGCTGCTGCCTTCGACGCCGAAATCCGTTTCGCGCGAAACGACCATCGAAGGCGGCACGATTGACACAGAGTTTCTCGGCGGGCTTACCGAATATTTGAGCGAGCGCATCGGCTCGACGCTGCGCGAGTACGGCAAGCAGGCGCGCACGATCGGATTGCGCATCCGTTATGTGGATCATTTTTCAGCACATCAGACGGTGCGGCTCAGCAAGCCAACGAACGACGAGCGCGAGCTGCTCGCCGCCGCAAAAGAACTGTTCGACAAATTGTTCACGCGTCGCGTGGCCGTGCGGCTGGTGGGCGTCAACGTAACAAATCTCGAGGCCGACCGCCGGCAAAATGAATTGTTCGATACCAGCGCGAACCGGCGGTGGTATTTGAACCGCGGCCTCGATTCCGTCCGCGGCCGCTACGGCTGGAACGCCGTCTTCTACGGCAACGGCCTCGAGCTCCGCGAGCATTACGCCAGCAAGCCCAACGGCCTGGTGCTTTCGACGCCGTGCTTATCACGGTAGTTTGTTTTGTCACGGTAGCTTGCTGAGTTTTTTCTTCCCTTCCCTACCTGGTTTTACTAAATCCAAGGGGCCACGTCCTCGTGCGGAGTGACTGGTGGCTAGTGATTGATGACTGGCAGAAACCCGCGTTATACGCGGCTTCTTCACCAGTCACTAGTCACCAATTACTAGTCACTCTTTCCACGAGTCACCACTCACGTGTTCGTACATTTGCATTGTCACAGCCACTATTCATTTTTGCGGGGCGTGGCGTCGCCGGAAGAAATCGTTGCGGCCGCGGTGGAGCAGAAGATGCCTGCCGTCGCGCTGACGGATTCGAATGGTTTGTACGCGGCGGTGCCGTTTTATAAGGCAGCGCTGGATGCGGGCATCAAGCCGATCGTCGGCGTGCTGCTGGATGTTGAATTTCGTATTTCGAATGACCCTTCGGCTGTTCTTAGGACAAGCGCGTTTCGAAATTCGAAAAACGAAATGCGAAATTCGCAAAGCACGCAACTAACGCTGCTGGCGGCGAACATGGAAGGCTACAGCAATTTGTGCCAGCTCGTGACGCTGCGTCATTTGGGCACGACCAAGTTGTCGCGGGATGCAGCCGCGGCGGCTGGTAAAGAGGATGGCCGGCCTGTGACGTTGCAGGAATTGGCAGAGCATAGCCGCGGCGTGATTGCGCTGGCGCCTGCGAATCAGCCGCAGTTGAGATCCTTCGCTTCGCTCCGGATGACAAGCGGAAGAAAGGATGCAAGCCAGCCAAGCGCTGACACCAGTCACGAGTCATCCATCGCCAGTCACCAGTCACGAGTCACCAGTCACTTTTCACTTCTCAAAGATATTTTCGGCGATCGCCTGTACATCGAGGTGCAGATTTTGTCGCCGGGAGACCGTCGAATGCTGCGCGAAGCCGAACGCATCGGGCGCGAACTAGGTGTGCCGCTGGTGGCGACGAACAACGTGCATTTTCTGCGGCCGGAGGAGCACCTGCATCACCGCGCGATGAATGCCATTCGAACGGGCGGATTGCTGACGACAGTGGCAGCGCCTGAAATTACGACCAGTAAAGCGTGGTTCAAGCCAGTAGCGGAAATGCAAAAACTTTTCCCGGATCATCCGGAATTGCTGCGCGCGACGCTGGAAATTGCCGAGCGCTGCAATTTGCAGCTGGAACTGGGAAAAACAATTTTTCCGGAATTCAATGTGCCGGAGGATGAATCGGCGTTTTCGTATTTGTGGAAACTGAGTTTCGAAGGCGCGCGAAAACGCTACAAGCCTTTGCAGCCGGAAGTACTTTCGCGGCTCACGCGCGAACTCGAGGTCATCGAAAAGCTGCATCTGGCTCCGTATTTTCTGCTGGTGTGGGACATCGTCGAGGAAGCGCGGCGGCGCGGGATTCCGGCGGTGGCGCGCGGTTCGGCGGCGAGTTCGATGGTGACGTATTGCCTGGGAATTTCGCGCGTCTGCCCGCTGCGCTGGGGGCTGTACTTCGAACGATTTTTGAATGAACAGCGCGGCGATTGCCCGGACATTGACATTGATATTTGCGGCGCGCGGCGCGACGAGCTGCTCGATTACGTTTACGAACACTGGGGCGCCGAACACGTCGCGATGATCGGGAGTTTCATCACCATGCACGCGCGGCTCGCCGTGCGCGAAGTAGCAAAAGTGTTTGGCGTGCCGCCGCGCGAAGTGGATCGCTTCACGAAGCGCCTGCCGCACCGGCCGGTGCGCGACATTCTCGCGGCGATCCGCGATTTGCCGGAATGCCAGGATCTTCCCGTGAACGACGAGCCATGGAAAACGATTCTGCAAGTCGTGTTGCGGCTCGACGATGCGCCGCGGCACCTGGGGATTCATCCCTGCGGCACGGTGATTTCCGCGCGGCCGCTGAGCTGGCTGGCGCCGCTGGAGCGGGCGACTAAAGGCATTGTCGTCACGCAATACGACATGAATGCCATCGAAGCGCTCGGACTGATCAAAATGGATTTGCTCGGCCAGCGCGGGTTCACAACCATGTCGCTGGCGCTGGATAACATCGAGAAAAGTAGGACAGGCATTCCTGCCTGTCCGGCTGCAGCCACGCCACCGCTTAAAAAGCGGACAGACAGGAATGTCTGTCCTACCGCGCGTGAAATTGATTTTGAGGCGATACCGGAAAACGATCCCGCGACGTGCGACGTCATCGCGACGGGGCGAACGATGGGAGTGTTTCAGATCGAGTCGCCGGCCATGCGCGGGCTGCTGCGAATGATGAAAGCGCAAACGCTGGAGCAGGTGGCGCAAGCTTTGGCGCTGATCCGGCCGGGAGCAGCAGAGTATGGATCGAAAGAACTGTTCGTGAAAAGGCTGCACAAACAGGAAGACGTCACATTTCCGCATCCAAAACTCGAGCCCATTCTTGGCGACACGCTTGGCGTATGTATTTTCCAAGAACAGGTTATGCAGATTTCGCAGGCGCTCGGAGACATGACATTGGCGGAAGCCGATCTTGTCCGTCGGTCCACCGTAAAATATTCCGGACGTAGCGACCACACACGCTTGCGCGGAAAATTTCTGCAAGCCGCGGGAATGATGGGGCTGACCGCCGCACAACGCGAAGAAACCTGGATGATGGTGGAGAAATTCGCGGGCTTCGGATTTTGCAAAGCGCATGCGGCGACGTATGCGGACATTTCGTATCGCATGGCGTATTTGAAGACGCATCATCCGGCGGAATTTCTGGCGGCGATGTGCAGCGCGGGCGCGGGTTTCTATCACGTGTCGGCATACGTGGAGGAGGCCAAGCGCTGGGGCATCGAGGTGCGGCTGCCGTCGGTGAATCATTCAAGGATGGAATACACGGCGGAAGACGGCGAGAACGGAACGCGCGCGCTGCGTGTCGGGTTGATGCAGGTAAAAGGGCTGCGAATCGAAACGATCACGGCGATTCCGCGGGCGCGAGAAGAAGGCGGAGCGTTCCGGTCGCTCGAAGATTTTCTGCGGCGCGTGCCGGTGGAAAGCGATGAGATCGAATCGCTGATCAAATGCGGAGCCTTTGATGAGGTAGGCGATGAAACATGCCGGATGACGCGACCGGAACTGCTGTGGCGCTGGAGCTTGCTGCAAGTTGAGAAAGGCGCGCAGGCGAAAACATCTGTAGCAATGGGAGTAGGACAGGCATTCCTGCCTGTCGTTTTTTCGGAGGAAGGAAAAAGCGGACAGACAAGAATGTCTGTCCCACAGTACACGCTGGAACAGAAGCTGCGCTACGAACGGGAGATTCTGGAAGTTTGCGTGAGCGGGCATCCGCTTGATTTTCTGCCGCGCAACGGGGAAGCCTGGAGCGACGAACTGCCGGGCCTGCGCGGGAAGCGCGTGACGCTGTGCGGCTGGGTGGTGACCTACCGCCATGTTGGGACGAAGAATTATCGCAACATGATGTTCGTTACGCTCGAGGATCAGCGCGGCATTTATGAAGTGGTGCTCTTCCCCAATGTCTACGACCGCTATGGCGGGCTGGTGTTTGAGACGCGCACGATGCGCGTGACCGGGCGCGTCGAGCAGGATGGGCAGATCAATGGGGAGAAGCTGGAGGCGTTGAAGAAGTGACTGGCGACTGTTGGCGAAATCATCCGATGGCTGCGATGAAGGCAATATGAACTTCATGATTCACCCAAGAAAACGAAGCACAGAAACAGCAACGGAGCCGGAGGCGGGGCGTCCCGCGGGGAGCGGTGAAGAATGGCTGGGGCGGAACCGCAGCAGCAAGCGGCAGCTCTGGGAGCGACTGAACCCGCGCAGCCGCAAACAGATTCGGGTGATGGCCGAGGCCCTGGCGCTGCAGCAGACTCACGCACAATTGCCGGAGCCGCAGCGGGCGCGGCTCAGCGCGGCAATCGGCGAACTCGAGCGGCTCGCCGGGCGGATACGGGCGCTGCTCCAGGAGGTAGCACGGCGGACACCACCGGGCGAGTGAAGGTTGCGGGGGGCCGGTTCCGGCGGGATACTTTTAGTATGCCTCTTCCCAACAAGCGCGGCACCCTTCTGACTATGGCGCTGGCAATGGCGTTTTGCGCGAGCGCTCTGCCCGCCTGGGCGGATGAGATTCGCCTAAAAGACGGTAAAAAGCTTTATGGCGTGATCGTCTCCTACGAGGACAACATGTTCAAGGTCAAAACCGACTTTGGATATGTCCTCGTGGAGAAAGACAAAATCGCGTCCATCGTTCCAACCACGCCGACGGATAAACCGGAAGCGCAACCCGCGGCCAAGAAGGATGCGGCCTCGCAACCTTCCAAGCCTGGCAGTGATTCGCAGCCGAAAGCGGAGTCCGCAGTCGCTTCTTCTTCAGAAACTTCCGTTGCACCGACAAATGCAAGCGTGAAAGAGGTCAATCCGGCTACCTCCGCGAAGACTGATAAGCCGTCCGCTAAGGCGACAATTACTGCTACTGCAGCCAAGCCCGAGCTTCCAGCGAATGCACCAGCCTCGAACGCCGCTACGCCCGCCATTAAAGGAAGCACCGCGCCGGCGGCAACAGGACTGACTGCTTCGGCTGCTCCACCGGCTCCCGCGAAAGAGCCTGAAGTACCGGCGAACCGGGAAGATGTCCAGGGCAATCTTTACACGAACTACACGCACGGCTTCCGCATGTACAAGGCGCCGAGCTGGAACCTGCTGGAAGAGGCGCGCAGCGCGCTGCCGAATGCGATCGTAGCCATGGGAACTCCTAATGAATCGACGCTGCTCGTGGTCGGTGCGGAAAATACGAAAGATCCGTTGGATGTGGCGGCCGCGACGGTCGAAAAACGGCTGCATGACGTCTACTCCAAATACCAAAAGCTTTCGCAGCGCAAGACGGTCGTTGGCGGGTTACCGGGAGTGGAGTATCAATACCGCGGCACGGCGGACGAGCACGAGTGGTCCGGAAGGCTCGTGGTCGTGGGGCGCGGGAAGGATATTCTCACTGTCTTGGGTATGACCTATGCGGACACCGACCTCATCCAGATTCAGGAAAACGTGATTGCGCGAGCAATTGCGAGCCTCGATTTTAGCGTGCACTAGCCTGACAGACGGTTTTCAGTTGTCAGTTCTCCGTTTTCAGTAAGAGAAGAAGGTGTATTGGATCGTGCGTTAGCTTGCCTGAGTGTTTTCAGTTGTCAGTCTTTTCAGTGTCCAGTAAGAGAAGAAGGCGAATTCGATCCTGTCGAATCCTCTTCACGAGCTGCGTAGCATCAGTGTGCTACTCCCGTGTGGATTGCAACCCCCCCTGTTTTCTGTAAGTGTTGCTGATAAAGGATTTAGGGGTGGTGTAAGTGGTTTAGAATCAACAGTTGGGCTCTGTTGACATCCTCGGCACAGTTTTTGTTGGTAGCAGTCGACAAGAAAAGGCTTGCGGTGTTTTCTGATGAGGCAGGAGGGACGATGGCCGAGGTCGGACTCCTGCCCTTTGCTCGCGT
>Ga0210409_10001843_pt1 | contig 26635 bp, 23 predicted proteins | sample IncBWH17MmetaG_FD_161649 | JGI IMG/M metagenome (GOLD analysis project Ga0210409, IMG submission 161649) | Forest soil microbial communities from Barre Woods Harvard Forest LTER site, Petersham, Massachusetts, United States - Inc-BW-H-17-M | ecosystem: Environmental > Terrestrial > Soil >...
GCAAAGGTGTACAACGAACAGAACGGCGACTACTGGCTGAAATACTACGTAGGAACTCGCGAACAGGACAAAGCCGGAAACCAGGTGGAGCTGGGCGGCTCCGCGGTGAACAATTTGAACGACAATTTGCTGCTCTTTGGATTGCAGCCCGGTGCCAATAACAACTTCCGTTCCACCTATACCGTGTTTGGGAACATTGCGACGCAGCAATATCCCGATCTTTTTAAGGATGCGAACAAAATTCCCGACGTGAAAGAGATTCTTGATACTTCTTACGTTCTGGGAGCTTCTTCGATGCTCTCGCAGACGGGGGCAGAAGCCGATGTTGCCAGCTTCAGTTCGAGCGGAGATACGGGAACGGTCGTTTCCAAGCGCGACTGGAGCATTGAGTTCGACACGGGCAAGGCATCGTTCACTACTGCCGGCGAGCGCAAGATGTACGAGATCAAAGACGACCTGGCGATTGCAGGCGCTTTGTTCGTCACTTTGAATGGACACACGGACAATACCGGCTCCCGCGAAGGAAACATGGACCTGGCGGAGCGCCGCGCGCAAGCGGTGCGGGACTGGTTGCAGAGAAAAGCACCCGCGAATTTCCCCGACAGCCGTTTCCGTATTCATGCCTATGGCGACTCGAAGCCACTAGCGTCCAACGATACGGCGGAAGGCCGGGCGAAAAACCGGCGCGTCGAGATCATTCTTTCGGGCAAGGAATAGGAGCTGAGGTGAATCCCATCAAGCAGGCAACGGGGACGATCGAGGCGGGCAGGACGGCGGCCGCGATTCGTCCCCCGACGGCGCCCGGTCGAAGCATCTGGCGCGATATGCTGGGAGCGTTTTCGCCTAACCGGGTGATTTCCAAGTCGGCGTTCCGGTTCATTGTTGTGTTTCAGATTGCCGTGTTGCTGATGGTGTGGGCAACTTCCACTTACGTATTCCTGCCAAAACCCCTGGATGTCTGGCGCGCGTTCGTCGACCTTTGGAATCACGAGGGTCTTGGACAGGAGTTGATTGTCAGCTTTCTGTTGAACGTGCAGGCCATGGCCTGGGCGACGCTGATCTCGCTGGTGCTTGCATATCTCACGGTGGTTCCTTTTTTCCAACCCATCGCGCAAGCGGCTTCGAAGGGGCGTTTTCTGGGGATGGTCGGCCTCACGTTCTTTTTCACCGTCATTTTTGCGAGCGGCCACCGGCTGAAAGTCAGTTTGCTGGTCTTCGGTGTGGCGGTGTTTTTCGTGACCAGCATGATCGACGTGGTGGCACAAGTTCCCAAGGAGAAGTTTGACCTGGCGCGCACGCTGCGGATGGGCGAGTGGCGCGTGGTGTGGGAAGTGATCGTGCTTGGCAGGGCAGACGCAGCATTCGATGCCATGCGCCAGAACGCAGCCATGGGCTGGATGATGCTTACGATGGTGGAAGGCATCTCTCGCTCGGAAGGCGGTGTGGGCGCGTTGCTCCTCAACCAGAACAAGCATTTTCGACTAGAAGCAGTGTTTGCCATTCAAATCGCGATCCTGGTGATAGGAATGTTTCAGGATTACGTCCTGGGCCTAGCCAAGACTTTCCTGTTTCCTTACGCGGGGTTGCAGCTCGAGAAAAGATAATCGATCCGAGATTTGCGAGGACAAAACCAGTGCCTGAACGGTGCACCTACGCTGAAACGCTGCTAAAGATTGACCACGTGGGCCTCTCGTACGAGGACAAGGTCATTCTCCGTGACGTCAATGCGGAGATTCGCGATATCGTACGCGAGGGCCACACCCAGGGCCAGGTTGTGGGCTTTCTTGGGCCCTCGGGCATCGGCAAGACACAACTGTTTCGCATCATCGCGGGGCTGAATCATCCCACATCAGGGCAAGTGCTGGTGAATTCCACGCTGACTCCCGTGAAAGCGGGTATGGTCGGAGTGGTTGCCCAGAATTACCCGCTTTTCGAGAACCGCACCATTTTCAGCAACCTGATGGTGGCCGCAAAACAAATGGAGAAGAGTCACGACGAGGCGCACGAAAAGGTCACGAAATACCTGCAGCGGCTGGATATGGTGGACCAAGCGCAACTCTATCCGGCTCAGATTTCCGGCGGCCAGCGGCAAAGAATCGCCATTGCGCAGCAGCTTTTGTGCAGCGAACATTTTCTGCTCATGGACGAGCCGTTTTCCGGGCTCGACCTGGTGATGGAAGCAAAGGTCTGTGAGTTGATCAATGAGATTGCCTGCCTGGACGAACTGAACACCATCATCGTTGTGACCCACGATGTGACGGCTGCAGCGACGGTGGCGGACCACCTGTGGCTGATGGGCCGCGATCGCGATGCCGCGGGGAATATTCTTCCCGGCGCGCGCATACAGGAGACCTACGACCTGATCGAGCGGGATCTGTGCTGGCGTCCGGGGATTACGAACTCACCCGGATTTTTGGATTTTGTCCGTGAAGTAAAGGAAAGATTTCAGACACTATAAAGGGACAATGCAGCTTCAGGCGTATGTCCCAATTCCCTTTCTTACAGCCCGAACGAGAACTATTTTCGATGAGGACTGAGCGAGCGCGCGATCAATCCGAGGCCCCCGACGAACAGGACAAGCATCACGAGCGTATTGAAAAGGCTGGTCGGCCGAAAATAGATGTGCATGTTTGCGATAACGCCGGCTAGGATGAAAAGGGCGCCTGCGATAGTGAGAAGCCAGCCGGCAATGCTTCGGCCATTCCAAAATAAGATACCGACGCCGATCAACAGCGGTACAAGTGTTATGCCGAAAGTGTTTGCGCCGTAGAAACTCCAGTACGAACCAACAACACTGACCTGATTGGCCAGAAAATATCCTCCCAGGCAAGTAATAATGAAACCGATCACAAAATGACTTAGACCGCCGGGTGTCCCACCTACATCACCAATTGAACGGTTCTCCATGGTTGGAGGATATCAGACCCACTGCTGCTGATTTAACGCGTTTCTCTATCGGACATTCGTGAGAGGTAACATCCGGACAAATTGATTTTGGCCGAGTGATCCCCTCGGACGTCAAGGGTATCTTGATTCAGAGGAAGACTTCAGTTACTCGCTTGCACTTCAACACGCATGAGTTCACCGACCTCAGAGGCCACGAAATCCACCGGCAGGAAGCAGCGGATAATGTCCATGTTGGTTCGGGAATGGAGATTCAGCTTCTCGGCGGTGAAGGCGCCACCAACGTGGATATAGGGTCTTCGCAACAATGCGCGACATCTCGGGCCGCAATGCTGTGACTTCCCAGGAGTTGCGATCGGTGGCGAAGCGGGAAGGCTGGAAGCTGGAAGTCCTGGACATGGACGTCACGGACGATGTTTCGGAACGCGCTTGCCGCAACAATGCGGGACACACTCGCGCAGATGTTCAACGTCCATGAGCTTACGCTGGGGCAAGACGCCATTACCGCGGGGGGCGAAAGGGGAAAAGAATCAGGACGCAAGGAGGAGATAATGAGCCGCTTAACCACGAGGATAGCCGCGCGCTGTGATCGCCGGACATAAGCGGCCCGGGAAGTACGATAGCCCCAAGATTAGTGAAGAGACCCGGCAGTACATCCGCGATTTCGACCGCCTGGCCGGGACGACGACGGCCGCGCGAGAGCTCTACGGCAAAATGCCGGAACTCTATCCGGGAGCGGGTCAATCGGCTACCCTTCTGGCTTTCGGCGCATGCGGCCAAGCCGTAAACTTTTTCGAACGAAAGGAGTTTTCTTATGCGGCAGTTACAACTCATAGCTCACGGCGAACCTTCAGATGTCATCGAACTGAACACGGTCTCCGAACCGGCTCTTGGTCAGGAGGATGTTCTCATCTCGATGGAAGCGGCCCCGCTCAATCCCTCAGACTTTCTGTTTGTCCGCGGCACGTACGGCGTCCGGCCAGCCTTCCCATCTTCGGTAGGTGCGGAGGGTGTTGGCCGAGTCGCAAAGATCGGATCGAAGGTTGATGTCGCTCTGCAGAGTAAGCGAGTCCTGATTATCCCGACCTACGAGCAGGGCACCTGGGCAGACCAAGTCGTCGCCCCTGTGCGCAACCTCGTGCCGATGAGCGACGAAGCGGATCCCCTGCAACTTTCGATGATAGGGATTAACCCTGCTACCGCCTATCTCTTGCTGCACCGGTACGTTTCCCTGATGCCCGGCGACTGGATCGGTCAAACCGCAGCCAACGCGGCCATGGGGCAGTACATCATTGCACTCGCGAAGCTTGCAGGAGTCAAGACGCTGAATGTCGCCCGGCGGGAAGAGGCTGCCGAACAGGTGCGGCAGTGGGGAGGTGACCGCGTAGTCCTCGAAAGCGGCAACCTACACAAGGATATTGAGGAGGCTCTCGACGGGAAGAAACTTAGCCTCGTCCTCGATACGGTGGGTGGAGCTCCCGTAGGCGAGTTGGCCAAATCGCTTAAACCTGGCGGCTCGGTTGTCGTGTACGGCCTTCAAAGTGGGCAGTTCCCAGCTATGCCGCCCAAAGAGTTCATCTACCGTGGTCTTAGCCTCCACGGATTCTGGCTCATCAATTGGATACGCAATGCGCCGCGCACAGAGATCGCAGAGATTTACCAGAAGCTGGGAGACCTCGTAGCTGATGGATCCCTCTCCGCCGCAGTGGAGAATGTGTACTCGCTCGACGAGTTCAAGGAAGCGTTCAAGCAATCCTTGAAATCGAATCGCAGCGGCAAGATCTTGTTCAAGTTCTAGCGACCACCGAAGTACGCTCACGTCGCAGAAGCATGAACTGGGCACCTCATGGACAGCGCCAATATTGAAAACATATTCAATCTCGCGGTCACTCAGTCTGTTTTTACACTGTCAACGCTGGACCTCATGAGCGGCCTGAGACATAGGTAAGCAACTCGTCCACACTCTCTGAATCCGCACCTTGGACGTTGGACAATCCCTGCAAATCTCCAGATTGCTCTCCCGCCCGCACTCCCAGTCTCTCCAGCGGGAAAGACACCGTCTCGACGCTTTGGCTTTTCCGCCGAACCTGCTCCTTGAGTGCGCCCGCCGTTTTTACCTCCGCCTTTTTCGGAGCTACATTCGTTTTCGCCAACTTCGACTTGGGAGTTACCCTCCTAACCAGCTTTTTATTAATCGGCTTTTTCATTGGTGCCACCTTCTTGCCCAGAGTTCTCTTCGAGTTCGTGTGCTTCTTCCTGGCTTTCTCCTTGGTAGCCATACGCGCCGTCTACCACCCGGGGCAGACCGGCAGGCCACTTGGACGATTAGCGCATTTCCGGACATCAAGTGGGTGCTAGAACGGAACCCGATCTCAGCAAGGCGACCACAATTCCCGGATTCCACAAACTGGCAACCATTCTCAGCGCCTCAGTTCAGTGCAACTCAACAGAATTCCCATTTTGTTCCGCGCCGCATAACAAAATTCTCATTGACTCCACTATGACTTAGCAGTACAAGTACCTCTAGTTGTAACTCTCTTTTCTGTTACCCAAAAGTTTAGGCCGACTCCCAGGTGAAAATCGAGTTTCAACGGGTTCCCACTCAATCGCCTACGAGCTTGATTGGGATCCCAAATCACGCAGCTCAACGAGGATGTGCTGTTCCACGTCGAGCAGGAGGAGCCTTCCATTGAACGACACTCACGAATTGAAGCAAGATCCTTCCCGAACTACTCCAGAAACGAGTCAGCCGGTGGCAGTTCATAGCCGACGAGCGTTCTTAGGCGCAGCGGCTGTAGGGACTGCAGGATTGGCAACTCCCAGCCTTATGCCCGAGAGAGCCACTGAGCCACAAGCGAAACAGGAATCCGGAAATACTGACCTCGCAGGATGTTTGTCAGCCACCAGTGAACTCGCGCAGTTTATGCGCGATGCTGAGACGAAACTTCGCGGGATGAAATTGTCCGCGGGGCAGGAACTCGAGCCAGCATTGGAAAAGGCGGGGGTTAAGATACCCAATTTCCTCCGCGGCTCTGGCATCACCCATGAAACTCACAGTGAGGAATTCGCAAAAGCCGGTCCAAACAGCCTGGTGATTGTCACCGCAGGCGACCCGACTGTCGTGGATATAAGAGTTTTCTGCATCTGCAGTAAGAGATGGAGAATTTGCGTTTGTCTCGAATGCGGTTGGATCTGGTGCCGGATAGTAATCCGAGGCACTTTTTAGATTTTTCTCTTGCTACGTAAAACGCGCGAAAGGGCTCTCCTATGACCAATTTCGGAGTGGGCGGAGCTTGTGTGGATTCTTCGGACCATAGCTACTGTTGCCATTTTGCTCCTCGTCCCCTCAGCTAGTCGCGCGGAAGAGCGCCGGACATGCATCTATACTGATGATAGATTCCTGCACGTTGAATGTCGCATTGATGAGCCGTATGTAGGCCTGCGCTTCACTCCATATCCGGACATTCCATTCCTGCCTGGAGACTCGGTCTCCGTCGATGCCGGCGGGCGCTTCCAAATTGGCGGAACCTGGGCCACTTGGAAGCTCTACGTCAATCCACAAGACGATGTATCGAACAACCTATACCACGGCCTTATTTACCTCCCTGTGCCCGGCAAAGTTTTGGACGAATGGGCAGCAAAAGGCTTTCCCATGCCAGATCGAAATTTCAGTTACCGAGGGGTCGATGCAAGTGGCAAGCTACTGAAGGCGATCCCATACAAAGAGCTCGATCTAAACCTTCCCCGGCAGAGCTTCGACATCGCACACGAACTCACAAATAAAGGTATCCAGAAATTTGTGGCTGATTATCAGAGCACACTCCAGACGCTCCGGGTAGAGTTTGCAGATCTGTTGGAGACATTCTTGCCGTGCCGCTGGCGCAGCTTCGCTCAGCTCGAGGAATTATGCTACACTTCGCAGCGCGGTAGTTTGCCTCTGCGAGGAAAGAACGACGATGCAGCGGAAGACCGTGCTCATCAGCGAGCCCAACGCAGCAGACACCCCGGCTCCCTTCCTCCCCTATATCTGGTCGATTCTGAAATCGCACTGGGAGCGCCATGGTGATCGTGACTATTTTCAGTGGCTTGACCCCATATTCCAGAATGACACCCCAGCTGCTTTGTTGCGCCCGTACCAACAAGGCTCTATCGACGTTCTGGGATTGAGTTGCTACACGTGGAATTGGCAGATTCAATGCGAGATCGCGCAACGAGTCAAGGCTAGGAACCCCAATGCGATTGTGATCGCGGGGGGACCGCACCCAGATTATAAAGACAGACATTTCTTTCGAAAACATCCCTACATTGATATGGTGGCGGTCAAGGACGGCGAGTTCACACTCGCCTCGGTTCTATCAAGGCTCGCTGAGAATGACCGCGAGTTCAGCAGTGTCGGCGGTCTGTGCGTGCCGGGTCCGGAAGGCGAGCCAGTTTGCACCAGTGCCCCAATCGTGCCCAACATATTCGACTACAGCCCATACCAGGACCAGTCTGCCTACTATGGGCAATTGTTGCGGTCGAACAAGGTATTCCATGCAACATGGGAAACCAACCGCGGCTGCCCGTTTAGTTGCAGCTTCTGTGACTGGGGATCGAGCACCATGTCCAAGGTAAGGCGCTTCGACATGCAGCGCGTCGAGGCAGACCTTGAGTGGCTGGCACGGAACCGGATTGTCATGCTCTTTCTGGCCGACGCGAACTTCGGAATACTCGAGAGGGATCTTGAAATCGCCCGGCTCCTCAACCGGTTGCGACAGAAATACGGGTATCCGAAGTATCTCACCTATACTGCATCCAAAAACCATCCGGAGCGCGCGATCGCCATTGCCAGGGAATTTGCCCGGACTGGCGTTTGTCCCACGCATAGCCTGTCGGTCCAGCACACCGACACAGAAGTTCTGGCGGCTACGGCTCGAACCAATATTTCGTCCGTGAAGCAGATTGAGGCAGCCAAGGCGCTCATGAGCAGCCGAATTCCAATCGATGTTCAGGTGATTCTTGGCATTCCGGGGGATACGCTGGAACAATGGAAAATCTGCCTGACCGATCTCATGGAGTGGGGCATTCACGAAGAATATTACACGTTCTTCTATCACCTTCTACCGAACGCCCCCGCGGGAGAAAAGTCTTTTCTCGATCGCTGGCAGGTTGGCACCATTGAGCGCACTACGTTCTCCGATCCTCGCCAGCCACTCGAGAAAGGGCCATTGGACCGGCTTCGGAATACCCGGGGGCGCCTGATTGTCGAAACGAAGAGCTATTCGCGCGAGGACTGGGTTGAGATGGCGACGTTCGCCACGCTCGTTAAGGCCCTTCACAACGCAAGCCTGACCCGCCTGATCGCCGTTTACCTGCGGCTGACCCATGCGGTCCCCTACAAGAAGTTCTACGGGGATGTTGAGCAGTTCTTTATGAAATGCGCTCTCGCTCAAAGCTGGTACGGGGTCTTGCGGAGCCACTTTCAGGATTTTCTGCATAACACTGATGCTACCGATCACATGGAAGTCAGCCAATTGCCGAAGTTGCCGTACATGCTAGATCCGGCCCGCTGGCTTGTTGTACAGGTATGTCTGCAATTCGATGAATTCTTCGATGCCCTCGGCGATTACCTGGTCGAGTGTTACCCATCGGCGACCAATCTGGCGAGCGTGCTCGATTTTCAGAAAAATGTAGTCATACTCCCGAGCTACGCCCGGTCCAAGGGCAAGATGTTCCACGTGGATTGTGACTGGGTGCAATATTTTGATCAGGCCTGGGGACGGACTGGAACGGAGCGGCTTGACGAACCCACGGCGACGCCGGGGGCGGCTGTTGAAGTTACCGACCAGACGTGCGGCGAACAGTCCTATTTTGTGCAGCCCTTGGATTGGGGTAATGGCGGCCGCGAGGACCGATGGTTGCAGTGGATCAAGCACTGCGTCTTACATCGCAATTCCGTGGCCAAGAACAACTTCCAACACCTTCGACTTCACTTGGCGATGGTATCGAATGAATAGAGTGTTTGCCGACGCGACCACGGACAAAGAATTTGCCGCCCGTGGCTACGTCGTACGTTCGTTCCTTCAACCAAACGAGATCGGCGCCTTGCAGCACCTTTATGATGAGTTTCCTCCAGAGCTCCCGAGCGACTTCTATGCGACCGTCTTCAGCAGGAATATTGGCTACCGTCGTTGCATTTCCGACGGCATCGCGGCCACGATCAAGTACCGACTGGAGGCGCTCTTCCCTTACCACGAGTTGTGTTTTGCGGTGTTCGTGACTAAGCGCCAGAAAACTAAACACGGAACTCTGCCGCTTCATCGGGACTATTGGTTCGTCGACGCCGCCAAGCACACGGCGGTTCACCTGTGGGTACCACTGGTCGATGTGGATGAAACTAATGGGTGTCTGCAAGTCGTGAGCGGGAGTCACACGTTGGTTGAGTCCCCTTATGCTGTCAATGAATACCCACCCGTCTTTGGCCATGTCATGGATTTGTTGACCAGGCAATTTGCCAAATCGGTTCCCATGGCAGCCGGCTCCGTACTCGCCTATGAATCGCGCCTGTTTCACGGCTCGGGAGAAAACCTTTCCGACAAGGTTAGGCCGGCCTGTGTAGTGATCCTTTTACCCAAAGGTGTGCGTCCACAGGTATATGTCTGGAACAGACTCAAACAAACAACCTTCGACGTGCTGGAGGTCACCACCGATTACCTTTTGCAGATGGAACGCGGTGCCACGATCCAAAAACCCTATCCGGAAGGCGTGACCTACCTCACCAGCGTGGAGTGTCCAGTCGACCCGTTGTGTCCCCAGGATCTTGCCCGCATCAAGAAGCCCGAAAGGTCCGGTTGGCGACGGTGGCTGAGGTGGTCTGGCTAGCAGGGCGGTGCGGTGCCCGAATCCACCCTCTCCCATTTCATGTTCTCGAGCACAATGAGATCGCCTGTGAAAATCCGGTAATTATCGCGAACGCTATTGGTAGTGCCCACCGTAAAGTATCGGGGCAAGGTATCGAATCCGCCGAGAGCGAAAGGGAGTTCTGTATGGGGATCCATGATCGCAACTCGAAGGCCATAACGTCCGCCGGCCAAGGGTAATCGCGGAATGATTCCGGCGAGTTCACCGTCGCCGGCTTTGACCGGAAACGGCTCCAGCAGCCCCTCGCAGGAAATGACCGTCGCAACGTCGCTCGCAAGCAGGCAGAATCCCCAACGCACATCCACATCGCGCTGTGAACGATAGCGCACATAAACACGCGCAGGCTCTCCGGTGCGAAGGGATTCTGAACGGACCGGTTGGATGCCGAAGTCAAGAATCTCGACGGCACTGTTTGCCAACATACGCGGAACCTGGGGTCCATCTCTCGCCAGCGATGGATCAAACGCTAGCAAATCACCCGGCGGAGTACGCGTAGCCTGGAGATACCGCGCCACGCCCTCCACAACATCGCCGTCAAAGGCGACAGTTCCATGCTCAAGAACTATGCAACGATCACAGATGAATTGCACCAGATGGGCATTGTGCGAAACCAGCATCAGAGAGCCGCCACCCTTCAGATACCTCTGTACGTGATGGATGCAGTGGCGCTGAAACCCGATGTCGCCGACTGCGAGAACCTCGTCCACCAGAAGAATATCGGGTTCCAAGTGCATGGCTACGGAAAAGCCCAGGCGTGCCCGCATACCGCTGCTGTAGGCGCGCACGGGAGAATCGATGAATCGCTCCAGGCCCGCGAAGGCAACGATTTGGTCAAAGGCCCGACGGATGCGCTGTCGATTGATCTCGAGTACCGCTGCGGCCATATAAACGTTTTCTCTGCCGGTGAGTCGGGGGTCGAAACCTAGCCCATGATCGCTCAACATGGCGCAGTGGCCGGAGGTGGCGATCTCGCCGTTGCTGAGCCGCAGTGAGCCCAGCACTAGTTTCAACAGCGTGGACTTGCCGGCACCATTTAGTCCCATTACGGCCAGGCTCTCTCCACGTCTTACCTCGAAAGATACATCTTTCAGTGCCCAGAACTCACCGGGGCGCAGCGCAGTACCAAGCCGCGCGACGCGGACCATGCTCTGCGCCGCGTCCATAGCCGTGTACCACAGTGAACGCCGCAGGTCGTAACAGAACTTTCGCGAGGCTTTTCTGGCTGAAATGAGGGTTTCCGGTTCGACTCGCGAGCCATTCGGCGACGATGCCAGAGCGGGTGTGGCCATTGGATTACTCGTTTACTTGCTCGATGACGACGCCCAGCGCAATGCGCGCGTACATCCAGCATCCGCCCAAACAAAGACACACGACCAGTATTGTCACAAGGCTGCGCCAAGGGCTACCGACTGCACCCGTAAGAATCAGCGAACGTGTGTCAGACAGGAGTGAAGTGACGGGATTTATCCTCATAATCACGCCGACAACACCGCTTGAAGGCGCGGGGAAATACACCGGCGAGAAGAAGAACCAAACAGTAGTCGCGGTAGTGAGAATCCAGGAGAGGTCGCGATAGAGAAGGTTGACCGGTGCGACTACCATTCCAAGAGTCATGCCCAACAGAGCCAGGCTCACTACTCCCGCGGGGGCCAGCAATATGGCCGCGCGAAAGGGAACGTGATACACGACCAGCGCGATTGCTAGAATCACTGCCCTGGTGAGGGCATTCAAGAGCACCATACCCAGCTTGCCAAGAACGATCGCTTCGGGCGGAGCGCTGGTTAGCGCCAGCAATCGCTGATCGGCAAGCAACCCCTGAATGGGAGCATGCAGGGCGTCTAGGAGCGTAGCCCAGAGAAGAACTCCAGCTAACACGAAGAGCGTATACGGAACGGAAACGTCAGCAACGGAGAGAATGCCGATGCGGCGGAACCCGACGGCGGCGGCCGTCATGGCGAGTGGTGCAAGCACAACCACGGCGGGACCAAAAAATGACGACCGGTAATGACCGCGGACATCACGTTTTGCGATCTCCAGTGCAAGTGGTCCCGAGCGTCGGAGATCGCGCCCAATGCTTCGAACAAATTCGCGAGGGCGAACGAGAGGAGACTCGTGAGTCCGAACGACCGTCTTCATTTGCGCACCCGAGCTACCTGCTCAAACGATATCGTATTTCGCGCACGATGTTGCCCGGTGTATAGATTTTCCAGAATGGAAGTTTCTTCTGCAGGTCCCCCTGTCGATCGCTCCCTGGGCTTGCAGTATCGCAATTGGCGTTGAAGTTCGCGCCGAATAGCGCACCCAACTTGGCAGTGAGCGCGGGGTTCGTCTGATTCCCCGCTGCCACCATTCGTTCTTTCAGTTGCTCCGAATCATAGTGACGAGGATCCAGTTCGAAAACTCCCAGACTGTTCAGACCTTTGAGCTTGGTGCCCCCCTGGTGCATCGCAGAGAGGCGCGCATTGTTGTAGCTGTGAAAGAAAGCAGGATCCACCTCAAGTCCCTCGATCAATTCTCTGTCCTGCTCAGGCAGCAAGTAGTAATGCCGCAAGTTTGCATCCTTTTGGGTGATGCCGATGCCGAATGCCACTCGCATTTCCGGAGTCGTGTTAGGGGGAGAAGCGTGTATGGTTCGATTATCAAATACGATGGCCTGGCCTGCCGTCAGGTTAACAATCGTGAGATAGCGGAAGATGAGAGGCAGTTGATCTTTAAATGGCGGCGTATACTGCGGTGACGGCGATGGGCGCACGTGATCATAGAAACGGTGGCTGCCTTTGATCACGCCCAGCGCGCCATTGTCCTGGTTGACATCGACAAGAGGGCACCAAACAGTCGCAGACCAGAATTCGGTCTCATCCACGAACGTCCAATCCTGATGAGGCGGCACTATCCCGAGCCGGTCGTTTGATTTGGTAACGAAGCTTGCCGTGAAGATTTGGAAATCCTTGAAATGTTGATCCACGCTGCTGCGGACAGTCTCGATCAGGTGCTCCGACACTGCGCGAACAAAGTCCGGACTTTCGTTGTCCAGGCTGACCTGGAAGGCGCTCGCCGAAGCCGGCCGACAATTTAGCGCATAATAGAAATCTTTCAGCTCTCTTACTTTCGCCTGATCAAGCAAATGAATGACGGCGTACCCGTCTTTTTCAAAGTCTGCCTGGAGTTGAGCATCTTTGAACAAGGTTTTCATTTTTCGCGTGCTCCTTGGGATAGAAAAATATTGGCCTATTTTGGTGTTCAAGGATTCGCTGGTTACAGGAACGTGCTCATACCGGCGGCGATAGAGTTTTCGAGCGTCTTCCGGCAAGCGGCCCTTCGCCAATGCATCGATGTGAGTCAGATAGAACTCCTCATCCGCTTGATAGACATCCACGTGCCGCTCGCTGGCTTTGTGGTAATACACCAGATTGGCTTCTTCCTCCATAACTCTGGCGGTCACGACGACCCGGTCGCACGATCCGTTATTCGCGTGGCTTCCGTGGAAAAGATCGTCCGAATAAATGATGGCCTCTCCAGATCTCAGGGGGACATCCACCAAATAGTGCTGCAGATTGGGTGGCAGGAAGAAACGATCGCTGGGATAGCTGCCCGATCGTAGCGACTGGAAGTACAGATGGCTACCCGGCAAAACGAACAAGCACCCGTTCCGGATTGAAACGCTCATCAGCGGGCACCAGATGAAGAATGTGCGGTATTTTTCTTCGACAACGCTCCAGTCCTGATGGAGAGGAAGCACCGTCGAATCGGCGCAGGACTTTACCATGAACGTGCCACCAAAGAGCTTGCAGGGTAGGAACAAATCTCTCCCTGCGATCACTACCTCCTTCCGAATCGCCTGATTGATGGACCAATTCACCGTGTAGCTGTTGTGTCGGCTGCTTTCGTAGAGACCGCTTATTTCTTTAGGGAAGTGTTGGCGATACAGATCCATCAAAGCGTTCACTTGTTCGCCGGCGAGAAGGGGCGTGACCACGAAGCCTTGGCGGTCGAATTTTGCCTGCAGCTCAGAGTCACGGAGCAGTCCTTTCATATTCTCTGCCCCCTGGCGCACGCCTTCCACACGCGTTCCGCCGCGTTCGCTAGGCGGTTGGCGAATAATGCTGCGACACCTCCAGTTTCGCTCGCACTCCGCCGGGTCTCCAACCGTTTTCCGTTCCTGGCTAAACCAGCTTGCTCGCATAAAAGGCGAATCTCTTCGCTCGAGAAAGGGATGAAATCTTCTTCCAGTACAGTCTCCACCTGGCAATCGTCGGGCATACGATTCTGCAAGAACAACCCCTTCAGCTCCCCCAACGGATGGCGCTCAAAGAATCCTTCGTCCACTTTCAATTTGGCGACTTTTCTCCGTCCTCCTTCCAGGCTTCCCGGAACCACGTAGTAGTGGTAGAGCTGCGCCTCGCTGGGGGTCATGCCGATCGCGACCGCCGTTCGAAGTGCTCCGCCCCGGTTTGCCGCAGCTCCGTGAATGGTTCTGTTATCGAAGGCCACGGCTTCGCCGGATTTGAGCGGAACGAACGACAGGAACTCGTACAGCAAGGCTTCATGCCCTTGTGTACAAGTCTTGAATTCGGGAGAGGGCGAACCTACCACCTTGTCAAAAAAGAGCTGGCTACCTGGGATGAATCCGAGCGCGCCGTTGTTTTCGTCAGTGTCAACCAGCGCAATCCATACCGTGAGGGAAACGTTCGGCGGATCGACGAACGTCCAATCCTGATGTGGATAGGTGTAACTCGCCTCGCCAGGCGACTTGACCAGGAAACTTCCAAGGTGCGGCTTGTAGTCGACGAAATGTTCCTTCAGTTTAGGCAGGATAATGCTGGATAACTTGCGGATGAGCAACTTCTTCCGCTCCAGATCCTTTTCCTCGATGCCAATGTAAATCCCGTATTCACTGTTGGTGACTTTGCCCCCGGTGGATTGCTGGAACAGCTGCAGTAGTTGTCGCACTTCCCCCGGATCGAGGACCGAGAGTTCTACAAAACCGTTTTCCTCAAATTCATGCTGCGCGTTGTCCGCTCGGAACATCTTGGGAGTGCTCTTGTTCCGCTGGGCATGCCGGAGCCGGAGGTCGGAGAGCTTGCGCACCGTTTCGTCCGGCGAAAGAAATGGGATTGGATCCTGCGCGTGATCCAGAACCAACTTGCTAAGATTGGAGTCCCATAAATTGCTTTCCAGAAGAAATGCTTTGCTGATCCGGTACGCCTTGACCGTTCCCGTCGGCGCATCAAACATGTAGTGAATGGCCTGCGCTTCGCGCGGCTTCAGAACGGATTGAATTGCGAGGCGAACCTGCTGGGATTGATTGGGCGGTGAGTAATGAATGAGCCTATGATCGAAGATGATGGCATGACCCTTGTTGAGCGGAATCCAGCGTCCGTATTTCCTGAACAATTCGTTGTACTCTGTAAGTGCCTTGGGAAGATTCGGGCCACGTTGCGTGCGGAACACGTTGTGACTTCCAGGAATCACAAACAGGCCGCCGTTTTGCACCGTCGTATCGATCAGGGGGCACCACAGATTGAACGCGGCATGCTGAGATTCGTCCACGAAGTTGAAATCCTGGTGCGCCTCGATCTGGCCGTCGCCGGGAAATTTGATCATGAAGTTGGAATAGAAAACTTCGTAATCGATCATCAGCGGCGCCAGCTTTTCGCGGATATGGCGGGAGATCAGGTCGTCAACTTTGCGCTTGTGGGAAATATCCTTGTCGAATACGGAAATGTAATAAGGTAGTTGCTGCGCATAATCGACAACTACCCGTTTGGCTTGGAAAGCATCCTCGAAGAAAGACCACAACTCGTTGACAGCGAGCTGTTCCAGAAGATCCACTACAACGTAACCCTGTTCTCTGTAGGATCGTTCGTGCGTGTCGGCCGAAAATATTTTGCGCATGGCGAGACTCGATCCGGTGCGTCTGCGGCCGGGATGCCTGGCTGCAGTTTTCACTCCGCATCTCAGACGTTCCCCAGAAGTTGGCATCTTAGCATTCCCCGGACCTTTGTGGAACAATGCACGCGCTTTGTTATGATCGTTAGCACATGCATCGCGCTTCTACAATGGGCAGCCAAAACTGGAACACGGCATCATGTTTTCAATCGAGAACCAAGGGCAGCGCTTGAGCTTGTTGAGAAAGGCACTGCCTAACGTGCCGGAAGCGGTCGCGACGGTCAAGCTCGAGCGCTGGTGGAAAGCAAAGGCGGCCAACCTGATGGCCGTCCTGTATTCGGTCATGTTGGTCTGCCGATTGCCATTCTCGCGCGCCATGATTCTTGCTTGCTTTTCCGTAATCACTATCGCAGGCACCGGCAGTTTCGGCCATGTGGTCAATGATTGGTGCGACATCCAGGCCGACGCCGTGGCCGGCAAAACAAATCGTTTAGCAGGCCTGGTCCGATGGCAGCGATACATTCTGGTCTTCGTGCTCCTGGCAATTGCCTTGCTTCCGTGGCTAGTCCTGCCTTTCGATTCCCTGTCGATCGCGCTTCTCCTACTGGAGTTTGCCCTCCTGCTGGCGTACTCCTTCTCCCCTTTCCGCCTGAAGGCTCTACCCATACTGGCTGTCCTTGCCGATGCTGGATACGCCTATGTTGTTCCAGCGTTATTGGCGGCACATACCTTCTTCCTGGCAGGCGGCGGAAAGGACCGCAAGGCATTCCTGAGCACACTCTTTCTCTGGCAATCCTGCCTAGGAATCCGCCACTTCTTGAACCACCTGGCGCTCGACCGGAGTAACGACATCAGAAGCGGCACGACCACCCTGGCCACCCAAAAAGGAAATCGGTTTATCCACCAGTTGATCCGGTGCATCTTGCCGCTGGAATTGATTTTCTTTGCCGCATATCTCACCAACCTCGCAAGGTACGCGCGCCCGCTGGTATTCGTGATCGCCGGCCTCTTTATGGTCTTTATATCGTTCCAGGCCGTTCTCTCTGTGACTCGCCGTTACCCGGTCCTTACCTGCCGATTCTCGAAGAACGCGGCAGACCGCTTGTATCAGGACATTTTGGCCCTGGTACTCCTCTGCGGCCTCGTCATCATCGATTGGCGGTTCAGCCTTCTTCTTTGCTTGCACCTAATCCTTTTTTATGGTGCCAGCGCTTTCAATTACCGCTTGCTGTCCTTGCCTCTGGGGATGTTGAGACGGGGTTCAGCATCCTTCCATGGTCCTTCGCAGCCTGGGGACGCCCGGGTCGGCGGTTCCAAGAGTCTTGCGAACGGCGAGAACCGTCGCCTGAACACCGAGAAAGTTCGCGGACGGGCCAATATTGCCATTGTCAACATCAATCGGTCGAAATACACGGAAACGTTCATCGAGGGTGTCGTTTGCCGGCTCAATTACAACGTCTACTATCTGTATGGCGGCGAATTACCTCGGTATGACGACGGCCATCGGCACTTCTTGCCGTACCTGCAGACCCTGGCTCAACTTCTCGAAGCCGCGCTGCACCTGGAACAAAATCATTTCTTAAAGAATAGTATTGCGGCGTACCTGCAATCCAAACGCATACAGTTGATCTTGGCCGAATTCGGGCCCGTGGCCGCTGAAATGCTTCCGATTGCGCGGGACATCGGTATACCGTTGATCGTATGCTTCCACGGGTATGACGTTTTTCACAAGGAGACCTTGCGCCAGTGCGTGACCCGCTACCAGCTCCTCTTCCGTGAGGCCGCCCGGATCGTCGGTGTATCCGAGATCATGCTGGATCGCCTTGAGCAACTCGGCGCTCCTCGGGAAAAGCTTTTTCACCTGCCGGCGTTTGTCGACCTCGAACAGTTCACCTATTCCGACCGGAGCGGCATGCCGCCGAAGTTTCTGGTAGTGGGCCGCTTTGCGGAAACCAAGAGTCCACATCTGACGATTCTTGCGTTTCAGAAGGTCGCCAGCAGAATTCCGGAGGCCACGCTCACCATGGTCGGAAAAGGTGGCGGAGGCGAGCTCTTTGAAGCTTGTGTCATCCTAGCCAAGGCCCTCGGCTTGGAACATCGCATCGCCTTCAAAGGCGTTCTTTCCCATGAGGATGTCGCGAAAGAAATGCGCAATTCCCGTATTTTCGTTCAACATTCGGTCACAACGCCAGAAAATGGCGACATGGAAGGCAAGCCAGTCGCCATCATGGAAGCCATGGCGAGCGGATTGCCCGTGATTGCGACTCTCCACTCTGGGATTCTCGAACTGATTGTAAACGATGTCACCGGCTTGCTCGTGCCGGAGTACGATGTGGAAGGGATGGCCGAAGCCATGATTCGCCTGGCGGAGGATGATGATCTGGTCCGGCGCCTGGGACGAGACGCCAGCGTAGCGATCCACGACCACCCATTAATAGCGCGTCATATAGAGATTCTCGACGACCTGATCGCCAACGCCATCCAGAGAGCGTAATAGGGCGCCACACGTTTTCGGGCAGAGATGATCTAACGGAGAGTTGCACTTATTTTTCGCTGAAGATCTCTGCTCCCACGATCCCCTGCGACATTCGCAGTCTGTAGTGTGTAGGCATAGAGAAACGGCTCATGGAAGCCATGCTCGTGCAACGCCTGCACAAACATATTTTCCACGTGATGGTACGGCGACTGCATCAGAGTGGTGTAGTTACGTGCAATGGGGATTTCGGCCTTCCGCGACCCATCGCTGTTTGTGAAGGCCCTCGCCATTATCGCTTTGCAGGCATCGCTCATAGCGGGGTAAACCGTGGTGTCCGAGATCACAAGGGACGTCGCCACCGAAGACATCTCGACAGTAATTTGCTCGTATTGGCGGCTTTTGATGGCCGCCAAAAACGCGAAGAAATCGATTGGCGCTCCCTCTCGATCACAGTAGGTCAGATTCCAATACGGATCCTGCACGATCAAACGTCTTACTTCGCGGAAATCGATTTCAACCAAGCCCACGCTGTGGACCAGCCTTTTGTATGGTTTCTCACGAAACCCGAAAGAATATTGGTATGCCGTGTAGCCCAGACTGCCCAACATCTTTATGTAGAACAAGCTCGTGACGCCGCACTCCGCCGGGAGTGCATGGCTCTTCAATGCCGGATAGGCTTTGGTTAGATCCAGCGAGTGAAAACTGGTGGAGCCGAAACGACGAGCCGTCCTTTCAGCAGGCCGGCCAATCGCGATCAGAGAACCGGTATACTCCCGCAAGAGAGTTGTTTTCTCAAAATCTGATTCTACGCGTTCCAACTGCCGGCGGAGGTTTGCGAGTTCGGCGTGCCAGAGTCGCTGGGCATCACGACCATTTACCTCATCCCGTCCCGGAGCTAGGTGGCATTTCAGGAATTCCATGAAGCGCGATTTCTTGAGCAGTCGTTCCATGCGCCGGCAGTTAGATTCGAAGAAGCCTTTTAGAACACCTGGCCCGGTGAGGATACCAGCACTTTCGGAAGATTGGCAGATCCTGATTCAGTGTGAGCCCAGGACCAGGTATTTCTCTCTCTACGGCCTCACTCCAAAGTTCCCCCCAGCGCGCTGACGGAAACCCCTGGCATCTTCGCGCCCCGCACTCTCTCTCACCTCCAAGTCTTCCTCGCCCAGAAATGGTTCCCGTTCCTGGCCTGCAGCCAACTCCCAAAACTCATTCCGCCACTGCCGATCCTTCTGATCGCTCCTTAATCCCTCCAAAGGTACGGATGCCTCAAAGAGACCCTAGCAATCGGTCGATTGTGGTATTCTCCAAAGTTCGCGAGAAGTCCCGTTTTGTAGGATTGATGAGCGACCATGGCTGAAACTGAGCAGCCGATACCGTCCCCAAGAGCCCTGACGGGTAGCTCCGTTCGCTCCCGGGCGCCTCATCTCTGGAAGTGGGGGTAAGCTTGGTCCCCTTTGCTCGAGACCTCTCCGAACTTGGCGGCCATGTTGCGGTGCCGGTCCGTTTTGCATACTACATCGAGCGCACCAGACAATCCCTACGTAGACGTCTTGCCGACGCTCCGGCTGGCGATCTGCTCTCCCAGTACTTCGAGCGTGGCAAGATGCTGCGTGCATTTCTAACTTTTGCGGCAGCGGCGGCGGTCGGGGCTGATCCCGAGAAGGTCGTCATGGCAGCCGAAGCGGTGGAATTATTGCACGGCGCTTCACTCTTTCATGACGACATCATTGACCATGCCTCCCACCGCCGGGGAATGATTTCGCTACATGAGGCGATTGGACCCGGGAAGGCACTCGTGGCTGGCGATGATCTGCTCCTACGAGCGTTTACCGCATTGTCTGGGGCCCGCAGCTGTTGCGCGCCGGGGACAGTATTTGACGCCATGGAAGCTCTCAATTTGTTGGCCCTCGATTGCTGCCGTGGGCAGTTCGAAGAACTATGCGCTGGGCGCTGGATCTCTGAGGAAGACTACGCCGCCATCATTAGCCGTAAGACGGCCGCTCCATTTGTGGCCGCAGGTGTTTTGGGAGTCCTCCTAGGCGGCGGCGACACGACTCAGCAGGCCCAGATTCGCACCTATGGGCAACATCTCGGCATGGCCTTCCAGATTGATGACGACCTTCTCGATGTCATCGGCGAGCCTGGCGCCCTGGGCAAACCTGTAGGTAACTCTCTCGCGGAAGGCCGCCCCATGCTTCCGCTGATCCTGCTCTGGAAATTTGCGCCCGACGACGATGTGCGCAACAAATTGCGCAAGCTGGACGAGGGCGCGTGGAATCGGCAGGAGTTGATCGGACTCCTGGAGCAGTACGGTGTCGTCGAACGTGTGCGGCAGGAGAGGCAGCGTCATTTAGACATGGCGATTGGAGCCCTTCAAAGCTTCCCGAACGTCTCCGGAGTGGAAGCCTTGCGCGTGCTGGCTTCGCGCGCGGTTCCAACCTCGGCAATAGGACTCCTCCCCTGCTCACCTGGAAGCTAAGGCGATAAGTGCGCTACCAGTTCTTTGGCTTGAAGGGTTTCTCTCTGTCTTCGCAACGCTCCTGATAGACGAACAGGTCGCCGAACTGGCTACGAAGACCGGTCACCACCGCCGGCGACTCGTGAATTATGATCGTTCGACCGCTTCGCGCCAGTTCAAGCGCGAGTAACAGTGGTTGCGACTCTTCCAAGATTTCTGTGTCAGGCTTGTAAGTCACGAACCAGAAATGAATCGGTTCATCTTCAGGACAGGCGCGCAAATACTCGGTTACCTGAAACTGTAGGTGCTTGCGATTCATAGTGTCAGTGGCCCCGGCCTGGAGTAGTTCATAGTGGTGCCTCTCGGCAAACAACTGCAGCGCCCGATTGTCCCGGGATAGGCAAGGCCCTCCGTACCCGAATCCATACTGTAGGAATTTGCTTCCGATGCGCGTATCCGCACCGATTGCCGCAAGTATCTGCTCCGGCTCCGCTCCGCAGGAGCCGGCCAAGTCTCCGACTGCATTGGCGAATGCGATTTTCATGGTCAGCGCGCAATTCGTGGCTAACTTTGCGATCTCCGCGCTTAAAGGCTTCATCCGGTGAACTGATGGCGTGTTGGCGCACAGCCCGCGAAAGATGCGTTCCAGCTTTTCGCCTGCTTCGGTGTCCGCCTGGCCGATGAGAATCTGATCGGGAAACTTCTGATCGCGAAGGATGCTTCCCTGAGCGATGAAGGCCGGTGTGTAACTCAAGGCATAACCAAATTTCCTTGCCGTATCCGCCTTCGAATCGCAAAAGCCAGGAAATGTCGTGCAAACGAGGGAGAGCTCGACGCGCGGCCGCCATGAGTCAAGCCGAAACAACGCTGCCAACGCGGCATCGAGGTTTCGCTGGTCGTAACCTCCTTTCTCCGCAGCAGGGGTATCCACCGCCAAAAAGATCACCTCGGGATCGAAAGATGGAATCTGGCTGATGTCCTCTGCAACCTGCAAATTACGAGCGGCTCTCAACGCGGCCTCGACCCCAGGTTCCGACGTTCGAAAGATCTTTTCACGGATCTGCCTGACGTGTTCAGCGTTTTTGTCGATGCCGAGCACACCATAGCCCGCTTTCTCGAGATTCAAAGCCAGGCAAAGCCCGATTCTTCCGATCCCGATAACCACAATTCTTTCAAACATCAATCACCAGCCGAAGCACTTCGGGCCAGAGTGCGAGTGTCATTCGCCGAAGGTGGAGGAAATACAAGTTCTTCCAATTCCACATCGGAGAAACCCCAGGTGGGCGGATTCAGATTGAATGGCTCCCTTTTTTCGAACGCATGCAGCGCTACTTCCTGGATCAGGCTGTAATCGAGCGCTGGACGGTCGGCCAAGAACCTGACTTTGTCAAGGGGCGCCAAAGTCTCCCATCCCTTTGTGTGGTCGATGTGATAGGTACATGCCTGCAGAGGGAAGACATGCTGTTTGTAACCGAGCGCAGCTGCGGCGATCAATCCCAGGGAATCGATATGCAGAGAGTAGAGATCAAGCTCGAGATATCCCTGTATCGCATTCCAAGCTTCTCGGGACATTAACGTAAAATCTCCGCAAGCGAAAAGATCCAATTGGTAAAACAACTCCTTTCCCGGATTCCAGTAGAGGCCGACGCCGTGAGCCATCTTGTCGAGAAACCACTTTAGGACCCTTCCCCTGTCCTGCTGCCCGAGGAGCTCCAGGTTGATATTCCTATAACGGCGATCCCTACCCAGCCTACGAATTACATTTCGTTCGCACCAGGCCAGTTGTTGAGCCAAATCCCATCGCGGATCGATGCCGTCGGGAACATCGCATCGATTGGCCCGATAGTAGGTATCAGGTTTGAACGATCTCTCAGCCAGGGCGCAAAAGAGCGCATCCGAAAAAAGCAGGTCGATATTCGTGCACAAAATGAATGCCCCTCGTGCCCGGCGGATGCCCACGTTCTTGGCGGTCATCTGAAATAAGTCAATATCGGGAGCGCGTCGATAACGACGATGAATCTCGTTTGGCACGGAAATATACCGGAGTAACAGGCAATCGTCCTCGGCTGGTTTCGGCAGCACTTCGTGCAAGCGCGGGCGGTCCGCCGGCGGATTCCACTCAACGAAAACTACTTCAATTGGGAAACGATAGCGTCGCGATTGTTCCAGGAGTCCCTTTTGAAAGAGTCGCATCCGTCCCAGGATATTCCCTCCATGATCGTCATTTCGTGAGGAGACAACAATGGATAGGTAAGGATGCTTCCCGTCAGGAGGGGTGTAGCTTGTCATGGCGCGAGTGATTATAGTATCCGACAGGCCAAGTTGCGACAGAACAAATGCCATGGACGAAATCAGGAACAAGAACCTGATAAAGCAGCTTGATGCGGCGGAGAACGACCGTGAGTTCCTTGTTTTCGGTCAGCCGCAAATACTCGAGGATGAGATTGAAGAAGTCGTGGCCTGCTTGCGTTCCGGCTGGATCGGCACAGGTCCACGTGTAGCCCGATTCGAGCAAGACTTTGCCGCATTCAAGGGAGTGGAACGCGCCGTCGCGGTGGGCTCCTGTTCAGCCGCTATTCATCTGAGCGTGGGTATCTGCATCGAACCCGGTGATGAGGTGATCACTTCGGCGCTCACCTTCTGTAGCACCGTGAATTCGATCATTCATGCCGGCGGCCGTCCTGTGCTGGCCGATATCGATCCCGGTACCATGAATCTCGACTCGCGAGACGTCGAAGCTCGGATTACGTCGCGAACCCGCGCGCTCGTGCCGGTCCATTTTGGAGGACGTCCTTGTGATATGGATGCGCTGCTCGCCCTGGCCGGTCGCCATGGTCTGCGAGTCATTGAAGATTGCGCGCATGCGATCGAAGCCGAATACCACGGCGTGGGCACGGGCAGAATCGGTGATTTCGGGTGCTTCAGTTTCTATGCCACCAAGAACTTGACCACCGGCGAAGGTGGGATGGTCCTAGCGCGCCGGCCGCAGGACCTTGATCGCATCAGGACTTTGGCGCTGCACGGGCTGAGCACCGATGCCTGGAGCCGATTTCAAGACACCGGCCAAAAGCACTCCTACGCAATTCAGGTAGGATACAAATACAACATGACGGATCTGCAAGCCGCCATCGGCATTCACCAACTACGCCGCATCGAGCGCAATCGACGTCGCCGCACCGAGATTTGGTCACGTTACCAGGATGCGTTCCAGGATCTTCCCGCAGACCTGCCAGCCGCCCCGGGGCCCGATACCCGGCATGCTGCTCACCTTTATACGCTCCTGATCGACGAATCTCGCGCAGGCATCGGGCGCGACGACTTTCTGGACGCAATGAAGCGCCTCGCAATCGGCGTGGGAGTTCACTACTTGAGCATCGCCGAACACCCCATTTATCGAGAGCTTTTCGGCTGGGAACCTGAAACGTGGCCCGAAGCATATCGCGTCGGGAGACGGACGGTCAGTTTGCCCCTCAGCCCGAAGCTCACAGATGCCGACGTTGAACGGGTAATCCGTGCCGTTCGAAAAACACTTCGATCGGACTGAAGCCTTAGCTTTCCATTTATTTCTTGGCCATGTCTGTTGGAGGCCGCCGGTCCAAGGATGCACCCGCTGCCGGAGTGCCACTCGCCTGCGTTTCTTGATGCAAATGCTGCCGGTTTTGCAGGAAGTGGCGGTCAAGCCTCCAGTCAAGACTGAATTCCGGTTTCGTGCACTCAATTTCAAAGAAATCCACCGGGAAAATATAATCATTCCAGTTCTTGATCTGCGCTAACCCGGTCAATTCCTGGAACTCGTTTGAAATAGCGAGATCTTCAAATTGCCGCAATTCTAACTCAATTGCCCGCAGAAACCGGAGGACAAAGCCCTTGCGCCGAATGTCCTCTACCACAACATTCAAATCGCTGACTTCGTAATGATAGGACTCATTGATCTTGCGAATCTCCCGTTCGATCGGCTCACGGTGCTCCAGGCGGAGCGGAACGCGTCGGAAAAGGTCTTTGATGTAAAGTCTTCCTCCCGGCTTTAGCACATCCCAGGCAGCCTCGATCAGCCGCCGTTTGTCCCTCGAATGACCAAAAGACTCTAGGAAGTAGACAATGTCATAAGTTCCGGGGCTGAAGAGTTCCGGCAGCTTGTGATAGTCACCCAGGATCACCCTGACTCGCTCTTCCAACCCGGCCGCTTGTGTCCGGTCGCGCGCGACCTCGTATTGAACATTGGAAATTGTGATGCCGTCCACATACACACCAGCCCGGCTGGCAAAATGGATGGCCGGCGCCGCAATCCCGCACCCTGCGTCTAAGACGCGTTGCCCTGGTTCAAAGCCGATGCTTTTAATCTGGTAGTTGAGCAGGTCAACGATGTCCCGGGTTCGCAGGGCTTGGATCACGTCTCCATAAACCTTCATGAATTGCTGGTGGCGGGCGTCGTAAAACTCTCCGACTCGGCGAGCGTGAGTGCCATCGTAAGGAGTCCTGGCTTCGGGTTGCGTGTGCTCACGACCTCTACGGCTCGCCAGACGGGATATCCTGTATTTGATTTGGTTGAAGATATTTCCTGGGGCATAGGTCTCCCAGAAGGTTCGTTCATCGGCAGGAACGCGGCTTGTCAAACTTTCTTGAGCCACGAGAGTTCTGCAGGTACTATAGCACCCGGTCTGCCGCATTGTGTGATTCTTATGCGCTGGATGCGTGTATTCTCGATCTTGCTGCTGGCATTCACGAGCGGATGCCACGGTCGGAGTGGGCACGGAGATCACGACAAGATAGCACTGGGCCAGAATGTTACGGTGAACGGCAAGCCTCTGGACCCGGTGTTCAAAGACTTCCCGCAAAGCTGGCGGCAGTTCATCAGCCAGAAGCCCGAATTTGCGATCCCTGTGACGGGCGCCGCACCCAAGCAAGAAGCAACGTCACCTCAACCCACCATCATTCCTCAATGTGTGTATTCTCCGGAAGCTCAGGGTTACGTTCCCCAGGTGAGCCTCACTTGGGATGAGCCGTCGGGGCCCGCCGTGGAGCCCCCCTCTATCGCCGCGCGAAAGCCGCCGGAGAAAGCGCCGAACCAGCAGGAAGAACCTTCCGTCCGCCGTTTCGATCTCGGCCTGCTCCACGATCCTTTTGGACGCAATCTGTTTTCGAGCGCAATGTCCACCGACAAGTTGCGGCGCTTCAACCTGCCGCCGAACAGTGCTCTTGTGAACAATCAGGAAGCTGTGCTCCTGACCGGCCCGGGCTTGTTTCCAAAACTCATGGATTATCGGGCGCTTACGGTGCGGGACAGCAGCACCAACCGCCAATTCTTGAAGCAGACTGTGGTTCTTCGTGAATTGAGCGAAGGCATCACCAACAAAATGCGTGTGAGCCATCTGGTGGGCAGAGAGTGGAACACCGATCAGCATTTTGTCTTCCTGGTCCCAGTATGCCCGACTCGATTCTGAAGGAAACACCGGTTATGCTCGAAATTCCAAGCACGACAACTCGCCTGATCCAGCGGACGGCACTTCCGCTGGCGGTTTGCGCGGCGCTATCCGTCTCCGCCTTCGGACAGATCACCAGCGAGTGGTTTGATATCAATCCGTCGCACTCTAATGGCGGACCGGAACAGCGCCGCTGGCGGCAGAATCAATCATGTGGGCGCGGCCGGCGATTTCAGCAAAGTCTATGCCGCCTCCGAATGGGGAGGACTCTACCAGAGTTTCGATCAAGGCAACACCTGGGTGAAGATTCAAACCTTCAGTCCGGCGGCGACGTGCGACGTGAAAGTCGACCCCCGCGATAATTCAAGAGTCTACGCAACATCTCTCTATGATGGCCGTGTGAATCCCCAGTCCGGCATTCAGCGCAAGCCGCGGCTTTTCCGGTAGTGGTACAGTTGTACCACTACCGCTTTTCCAGCTGTTTCGGAAGATTGACAGGGGCTAGCCAAGTCCAGCTGCGTCAGATCGCTCTTTTATCCCTCTTGGCCACCCTTCCGCAGTAGACTCCTATTTTCGCATTCGCAG
>Ga0210409_10001844_pt1 | contig 26633 bp, 23 predicted proteins | sample IncBWH17MmetaG_FD_161649 | JGI IMG/M metagenome (GOLD analysis project Ga0210409, IMG submission 161649) | Forest soil microbial communities from Barre Woods Harvard Forest LTER site, Petersham, Massachusetts, United States - Inc-BW-H-17-M | ecosystem: Environmental > Terrestrial > Soil >...
CGACGCTCGACGAACGCGGACAGCAGCAGATCGGAGAGAGCGCTGTCCTCGAAGAGCAGTTCCCTGAGCCTGTCGCGCTCGACCGCGATGTAGCGCATCGGCTTGGTCACCCGGACCGTCACGAAGACCGTCTGTCCCGTCAGCAGGTTGATCTCGCCGAGAAATCCGGACGGGCCGTGTCGCACGATCTCGTGGCCCGATTCGTCGAGCACCTCCGCCTCACCCTCGAGGATCGCGATGAACGGGTAGGTCTCGTCACCGATCTTGAAGAGGACCGTCCCGACCTCGGCCGTGCGCTCTTCGCCATGTTCGGCGAGCAGCGCCAGCTGCGAGCTCGAGAGAACGCGACTGGCTGGCTGGGCCATCAGTCGACCCCGCCAATGTTGCCGGCTGCCCACCCAGTTGACGTGCGGCAGCGGTGGAGCTCGGGGAACGACGCCATCCGCCCAGAGTAGAAGGTCCGCGCGAACGCCCTGCGCGGCTTGTCTGCCTGCTAGTGGACGGCCTGCGGCGGTAGGCGGCACCACGCGAGGTGGGTGGTGAACCGCGTCGCCTGCCCGCGCCTGCCTGCCGGCCGCGCGGCGGTCCACGGGCGGCGCTGCCGAGCAGGCGCTAACGGGCCCGCAGCCAGAAGCGGAGCCGCACACCGGCTTGTGCGTGCACGGAGATGCGTAGGACGGTCGTGCCCATGCCCTGCCCGCGGAGCGCGTACGCGATGGTCCGCGGGTGCCTCGCGAGCTGTATGTCGCCCGCGGAGCGCGGCCTCAGCCCGTCCGGCCCGTTGTACTCGGAGACCGTGGCCTGAACCCATGCCTCGTCGCCGGTCGGCACGGAGAGTTCGAGGTGCCAGCCACGACCTGAGCCGGTGGCATCCACAACCCTGGTCTCGGGCAGCGAAGCTGTCAGGCCGTCGGTGGTACACAAGACCAGGGGGGTGAACGACCGGGTGGCTGGCACGCCGTAGAGTGCGAGCGGCCCCGGTTGGACCGTCACCAAGGTCGCGGTTTCGGCAGAGTCCGCGGCCGCCGCCGCGGGCAGACCCAGCGCGAGAATCGCGCACGCGAGCGCACGCGCACCCAACGCGAGAATCGAGCACGCATCTTGCTTGGGGGATCTCCAGCGCTTGGGCTTGGCGTGGGTCGCAGCCGCCACGTTGTAGCGATGCCCCGTCTGCGCACGCTGTGAACGCGCTCCAACGCATGTGCGAGGGACGTGAAGCCCTCGTTCGATTCTCAGCGCAGGGTCACGGTCCCCGACGGGGTCCGTGACCGCTGCGCCGGCAGCCTAGCCCGCGCGCTCTGCTGAGGCGAGTCCTCGCCGCGCGAACGCGCCAAGCAGCACGGCGGCGCCCGCGAGCGCCGCGAACGCGAGCGCGACTTTGACGGGCGATCCGGCGAGCAGCCCGCGCCCGGCCTCGAGCACCGCGGTGATCGGGTTGACGCTCGAGACCGCGTGGACCCACCCGGTCAGCAGCGACAGGGGCACGTAGACAGGTGCCAGGAACAGGGCGACGAACACGGGCATCTGGATCAGTGGGCCGGCCTGCTCGGTACGCAGGAACATGGCGATCCCGATCGCCCACAGGGCGGCCGTGAAGTTCATGCCGAGTCCGAGTCCGACCAGCCCCGACAGCTCGATGCCGTTGCCTTCGACATGCATGCCCGCGATAAGTGCTGCGATCGTCACGATGATCGCCACGACAAGCCACCGCAGGAAGGCTCCGACGGCGTAGCCGGCGATGATCCCGCTGCGGCGAGGAGCGCCGAGCAGCAGCCTGCGTGCGAAACCCGACTCGAAATCGCGCGCCACCGCAAAGCCGGTGAAGACACCGCCGAACGCCGCGGACTGCAGGAACACGAAGGCGAACTGGAAAGCCGTGTAGCCGGGCGCGTAATGGAAGTTGGGTATGTCGCTGACCCGTGAGAGCCCGCCGGCGAACGCGACCAGGAAGAAGAGGGGGAAGATGATCGACGGCACGAGGATCGCCGGGTTCACGATCGTGTTGTGGATCGACCGCCAGGCGACCGCACGCGTGACGGAGAGGAAGCGCCTCATGTGCGTGCCAGCCTCGACCTCATCGCCGGTCGCGCGAGCGCCAGAGACACTGCCGCGAGCGCCAGAGACAGCCCAAAGGCGAGCTCGAGTGCCTGCGCGTTCCAGCCTTGGATCACGAGGCTGCGCAGTCCCTCGACCATGTACGAGACCGGGTTGTAGGTGGCAACTTCGCGGAACCACGCGGTGCCGATGACGTTGCGCGGAAGCGTCGCGGAGCTCAGGAACAGGGTCACGAACAGGAGCGGGAAGATGCCCTGGATGGCTTCGCCGGTGCCCAGGCGCAGCGCGAGCAGCCCGCCGAGTGAGGCAAAGGCGAACGAGATCGTGAGCGAGAGCGTCAGCAGCACCAGTACTCCGCCGACACCGCTTACGAAGGTGACGCCGGTGGCGAGGCCCACGAGCAGGTAGACGATGGCCTGCACGCAGCCGAGGACGAAGGCACCGCCGAGCTGGCCGAACAGCATCGCCTCACTCCGCAGAGGCGTGAGAGCGAGCCTGTTCAGGAACCCCGACTCGACGTCGCGGGCGAGGCTGGTGCCAGTGGAGATCGACACGAACATGGCTCCCTGCACGAACGGGAACGCCAGTAGGAACGCGCGGTAGCTGTGGGTTGGAAAGCCCGGAAGCTCCGTGACGCGGCTGAGCGAGGTGCCGTTGATCGCGAACAGGATCAGCGGGAAGAGCATCGGGAAGATGATCAGAGCGCGCTGGCGGAGAACGCCAGTCGCCGAGCGCCGGGCCACAGCGGCAACCTGTTCGATCAGCGACGTTTGCCGCGTCACTCTGCGCCGGCTCCCTCGAGCTTGCGGCCGGTCTTGGCGAGGAAGACGTCGTCGAGGGAGGGCTGGTGCAGTTGCAGTGTCTCGACGTGGACGTCGTGCTGGTCGAGCAGGCGCACGATCTCGGCGAGCTCGGTCTCCCCGCCGGGCAGCTGGACGGTCACGCTCCCGCGCGCGCCGCGTTTCGGCGGGCCGAACCGCGTGAGCAGCTCGGCGAGCGTGCCCGTGTCCTGCTCGTCGACGGGCGCGACCTCGACGCTGGGGCTTCCGATCTCGGCCTTCAACTGGGCCGGCGTGCCCTCGGCGACGATCTTGCCCCGATCGATGATGCCGATCCGATCGGCGAGGGCGTCAGCCTCCTCGAGATATTGGGTGGTGAGGAACACGGTAATCCCGTCGTCGCGTGCGAGCCGGCTGACCTCCTCCCAGAGTGCCGCCCTGCTCTGCGGGTCGAGGCCCGTGGTCGGCTCGTCGAGGAACAGGATCCGCGGCCGGTGAATCAGCGCGAGCGCGAGATCCAGTCGCCTCTTCATCCCACCTGAGTAGCCGCCGACGCGGCGGTCGGCCGCTTCGGTCAGCCCGACGCGCTCGAGCAGCTCTTGCGCTCGTGCCTTGCGCTCGCGCGAGGGGATCCCCTGAAGCGTCGCCTGCAGCATGAGGTGCTCGCGACCCGTCAGAATCGAGTCGAGGGCAGCCTCCTGCAGCGCCGCACCGATCGTCTCGCGAACCTGCGCGCTCTGACGCACGATGTCATAGCCGCCGACGGACGCTTGGCCGCTGGTCGGAGGCAGCAGCGTCGTGAGAACCAAGACCGTCGTTGACTTGCCCGCCCCGTTGGGCCCGAGGAAGCCGTAGATCTCGCCCGTCTGAACGCTGATGTCGATCCCGTCGACGGCACGCGGGCCTTTACGGAACTCGCGCACCAGCTCGTGGACCTCGATCGCGACGCTTGACTCCGGCATGGGCGGCATCCTAGCAAAAGGTTGATCTTGTCAAAGATCGAGGTACTCAATATAATGGGCCGCATGACGACGGAGATGGCCAGCACAGAGAGCCGGCCCGAGGCCGACGTTGGTCCTGGGTCCGCCGGCCATGAAGCCTGGGCGCTGCTGCGCGAGCTGCTGTTCGCCGAGCGCCGACGCTTCTTCGAAGCGGCCGCGGAGTTCGAGCTCCACCCGGCCCAGGCGGGAACGCTGATGCAACTCGACGAGGGCTCGGGCCTTCCGATGCACGAGATTGCGACACGCCTGGCCTGTGACAACTCGAATGTGACCGGCATCGTCGATCGGCTCGAGGCGAGAGGGCTCGTGACACGTAGACCCGGCGAGCAGGACAGGCGCGTGAAGTACGTCGTGCTGACGCCGCTGGGAGTGGAGATGCGTCGGGCGATGGGCTCCAAGCTGGCCCAGGTCCCCGTCGCCATCGAACGTCTCTCAGCCGAGGATCAGCGCGTCCTGCGGGACGTGCTTGCACGCGCGACCGGCAGGGGATCGCCGGCTTGAGCAGCGCCCCGGGGCCGCGACGCAATAATGCCGGAGGAGGGACTCGAACCCCCGACACGCGGATTATGATTCCGCTGCTCTAACCGACTGAGCTACTCCGGCGGGGTCGCGGCAGCGATGGGATCTCGCCCCGCACGGGCCAGGCTCGCACGCGCGAGCTGCGCCGCCCCACAGTCTACGCACGACGTCGATCGCGAGAGAGTGAGCGACGGGCCGCACGACCCTCTCGGGTCCGATAGCTAGCCTCGTGGTCATGGAGTCGCCGATCCTGCTCGCCGTGCCCAACATCTCCGAGGGTCGTGACGCTGCGACGATCGAGGAGATCGGCCGGGCGTTCGTCGGCGCCGACGGCGCGAGCACGAGCTTCCAGGGTGGCGACACGGGATTCAACGGCGGGAGCCGAACCGCCGTGAGCCTGCTGGACGTGCACTCCGACGCCGACCATCATCGCTCGGTCTTCACCCTCGCCGGCGGCACGCTCGCGCTTTCGGACGCGCTGCTGAGGGGTGGCCGAACGGTGGTCGAGCGCGTCGACGTGATCGCCCGCGAGCGAGCCGAGATCGGACAGCACCCGCATGTGGGGGCGCTCGACGTGGTGCCGATCGTCTACCTGGATCTGACGGCGAGGGGGGCCGCCTTCGCCACGGCGCTCGTGGTCGCAGACCGGATCGGCCAGGAGTTGAGCGTGCCAGTGTTCCTGTACGGAGAGATGACGGCGAGCGAGCACGGTGGCGGAAGAAGCCGGGCGGAGGTTCGTCGCGGAGGGATCGGGCTGCTGGCCGAGCGAATCGCTGCGGAGCCCGCGCACGCAGGACGCGGGTCCGAGGGCCCGGACGGCAGAGGCGCGCTCGAGGCGATGAGGCCCGACTTCGGGCCTGCGCGGATGCATGCGACGGCGGGCGCAACGCTGGTGGCCGCGCGCCCGCCACTCGTCGCCTTCAACCTTCAGCTGGCCGCGCCGTCGACGCTCGCCGACGCGCGCCGGATCGCATCGCTGATTCGCGAGGGCGGCCCCGAGGGGCTGCCGGGGCTTCGGGCGATCGGGATCGCGTTGAGCGGAGACCGGGCACAGGTGTCGATGAACGTCGAGCGCCCGCTCGAGGTCCCGCTCGCGATCGTGATCGAGGCCGTAGGCCGGCACGCGCGCGTCGAGCGCGCCGAGCTCGTGGGCCTCGCGCCGCTCGCCGCGCTCGAGGGCCTACCCGGGGAGATCCCGATGCCGGGATTCGATGCCGCCCGCCACGTGATCGAGAACGCAATAGGCTGCTAGAGATGGCTCAGACCAAGCGCAAGCGTCAGACCAAGCATCGGGGCAATGCGGCCGGCGTGGTCGAGTCGCGCGGACGCACGGGGCGCAAGCCGACGGCAGCCGAGAAGAGCGGCAACGCGCGCGAGGCCGCGGCGAAGGCGAAGGCCAACGCCGTCGATCGACGCGACCGCCCGCCCACATGGAGGGGCGCGCTCATCAAGGGCATGTTCGCCGCGGTGGTGCTGCTGCTGTTCACGATCTTCTTCCTCCCCAAGTCCAACTCGCTGATCGGACTGTTCCCGGTGGTGCTGGTGATGTACACGCTGATCAGCTACTACACGGACAGGTTCATCTACAGGTACCGCCAGCGCAACAAAGCCAAGCGGGGCGGAGGGAAGGCCTCCTCACGATGAGCGGCCTGGACGTTCGCGCGTTCACCGTCGGCCCCGTACAGGAGAACGCCTACATCGTCCGCGCCGACAGCGACGCGAGGCAGGCCGTGATGTTCGATCCCGGCGAGGAGGCCGAGCGGCTGCTCGCGGCAGCGCGGGACCTCGACGTGCAGATCGAGGCGATCCTGCTCACCCATTGCCATTTCGACCACATCGGGGCGGTGGCCCCCGTGGCCAGGGCAACCGGCGCACCCGTGTACTGCCCCGAGATCGAGCGGCCGCTGCTCACGGACATCATGAGCTGGGTGCCACCGGGGTTCGGGCCGTTCGAAAGCTGGGAGCCGGAGCACACGGTTGCAGGGGGGGAGCGGTTGACGCTCGCTGGGCTCGACATCGACGTCCTCTTCACCCCGGGCCACAGCCCGGGCCACGTCACCTACGCCGTGCCCGGAGTGCTGCTCTCAGGGGACGTGCTCTTCCAGGGCTCCGTCGGACGCGTCGATCTTCCCGGCGGTGACTGGGCGACGCTCGAGCGCTCGATCGAGGGACTGTTGAAGGCGTTCCGGGCGGAGACCGTTGTCTATCCCGGGCACATGGGCGCTACCACCCTCGGGCGCGAGCGCGACACCAACCCCTTCCTCAGCGAGCTGCGCGTGCCTGTTCCCCGCGCGGCCTCGGCGTCCGACGCCGCCGCAGCCGGAAGTTGAGTGAGCCGAAGCTAAAAGCGCCGCGCGGCACCTTCGACGTGCTGGGCGAGCAGGCGGCGGCTCGCTCTGCGCTCGAGGCGCGCGCCCGCGCGATCCTCGAGGGGGCCGGCTACGAGCGCATCGAGACCCCGGCATTCGAGGCGACCGAGCTCTTCCAGCGGGGGGTGGGGGAGTCAACCGACATCGTGCGCAAGGAGATGTTCACCTTCGAGGACGCCGCAGGACGCTCGCTCACGTTGCGCCCGGAGGGCACGGCCCCCGTCTGCCGAGCCTACGTCGAGCACGGCATGCACAAGCGCCGACAGCCGGTGAAGCTGTGGTACCTCTCGAGCTTCTTCCGCCACGAGCGCGCTCAGGCGGGCCGCTACCGGCAGTTCTGGCAGGTGGGTGCAGAGGCACTGGGCTCGGAGGATCCAGCGGTCGACGCCGAGTCGATCACGCTGCTGGCGGCGCTGCTGCGTGAGCTGGACGTGAGGGACGTGAGGCTTCGCTTGTCGAGCCTCGGAGGGGCCGATGCTCGCAGCGAGTACCGAGAGCGCCTGCAGGAGCACCTGCGGGCCAACGAGGCAAGCCTCTCCGACGACGTCCGCGGCCGCGTCGACGTGAACCCGCTGCGGGCCTTCGACTCCGACCATCCGGGCACGGTGCGGGTGATGGAGAGCGCCCCCCGGCTGCTCGAGTACCTCAGCGTTGAGGACGCGGAGCATTTCGCCCGGGTGCGCGAGCTGCTCGACGCCGCAAACGTCCAGTACGAGGTCGACTCGACGCTCGTGCGAGGCCTCGACTACTACACGAGGACCGTGTTTGAGTTCACCTCCGACGCGCTCGGGGCGCAGAGCGGCGTGGGCGGCGGGGGACGTTACGACCGGCTCGTTGAGCAGCTTGGTGGCCCGGCGACTCCCGGCATGGGGTGGGCCGCGGGAATCGAGCGGATCCTGCTGGCCGGACAGGCCTCGGAGGTCGGCCAGCCCGTGTCGCTCGCTCCCCTGGAGCTGTTCATCGCGCTCGAGGAAGGGCTCGGGGAGACACCCACGCGAGCCTTCGTCCTGTTGCAGGAAGCCCGCTCGGCCGGGCTGACCGCGCAGATGGATCTCGGTGGGCGCTCGTTGAAGGGGCAGCTCGGCAACGCCGGCGCGCTCGGCGCCCGCTACGTCGCGATCCTCGGCGGCGACGCGACCGCGCTCAGGGACATGCAGGGAGGCGGCCAGGAGCAGATCGAAACAGACGCGGTCGTGCACGCCGTCCTGCGCGGCCTGCGCGACCTTTGATCGGCCGCCCGGTGAGCACGCGACGTCGCTGACCGGCGCCGCGCGAACCGTCCAAGCCATATCCCGCCGTTCAACTTTTCGGCCAAGATGCCGAAGGTGGGGCTGATGGCGCAAATTTCCCGCCCATTCCAGATCGCTTTCGCCGCGTTGGCGCTCTTCGCGCTCGTCTGGCTGCTGGCGCTGCGTGGACACTCCACCAGCTCCGGCTCGGCTTCCTCCGCCCCCGCATCGAGCCCGTCGCCAGCCGCGCCGAGCTCGGTCTATCACGGCTCCGCGCCCGGCGTCGAAGGCCTGTCGCGAGCGATCGCCAAAGCGCACGGCGCCGTGGACACCTCTCAGCAGAACGCCCAGCAACTCCGCGAACGCTCCGCTCAGGCATCCGGTGAAGCGGCGTCTGCCTCGGCGGGCGGGACGACCGCTCCCAAGGCAACGACTGCACCGTCCGCCTCCTCGGCCCCATCGGTCACCGCCAGCCACACCCACGCCAAGACCGTCGCTCCCGCGGGCACGGCCGTCCACAGCCCGGCCAAGCCGGTCCGCTCGAAGGCTCCGACCGGCGCCCCGCCGAGCATGCAGCTGAAGGTGGAAGCGGAGCTGAAGCGGGGAAAGATCGTGACGATCCTCTTCTGGAACCCGAAGGCCACCGATGACCAGGCGGTCAACCACCAGCTTCAAGCGGTCGGCGGCAAGCTCCGCGGCAGCATCGCCGTGCACGACGCCCTCGCGAGCCAGGTCGGCTCGTTCGGCACGATCATCCGTGGCGTCAAGGTCTACGGCACGCCGACGGTGATGATCATCAACAAGCACGGACAGGCGAAGACCCTGACCGGCTTCACCGACGCGTACGCGATCGAACAGGCGATCGGCGAAGCACGCCACGTCTAGTTGCTGGTCGTACACTCGCTCGGGTGAGAACGAGCGAGGAGCTCACCAACCATCTTGAACGACCGCTCGCGCGCGGGCACTCTCCCGAGAACGGCTTCACCGGGGCGGCCGGTGGCGCGGCCTGCGGCGACCTGATCCGCATCTCGATCGCCATCGATCCCGACTGCCGGGATGGGCGCATCGACGACGTCGGCTTCGACGCCAGCGGCTGTGGCGCGACCGTGGCAGCCGGAAGCGCGGCGGTGAGCCTGCTGCGCGACATCTCGCTGCTGCAGGCGGCGCGCATCGGCGTGGACGACATCGCCCGTGAGCTCGGCGGCCTGAGCGCCGCCAAGCGACACGCGGCCGAGCTCGCGTGCGACGCGCTGCATCGCGCGCTCGGGTGGGCGGCACGCTCGGGAGCGTCGCTGGCGCCACAGCCGGGACGCACGCTCGTGGCGATGAGCGGAGGCGTCGACAGCGCCGTGGCGGCACTGCTGGTCAGCCGGACAGGCGAGCAGGCGGTCGGCGTGACCCTCGAGCTGTGGTCGGATCCGGAGAACGACGGCGATCTGAGCTGCTGCTCCGCTCAGGCGGTCCGCGGAGCGCGCGAGCTGGCCCACGGGCTGGGCATGCCGCACCTTTCGATCGACCTGCGCGCCGAGTTCAGGGCAGGCGTTGTCGACCACTGGCTATCCGACCATGCCGCCGGGCTCACGCCCAACCCGTGCGTGCGCTGCAACGGCAGCGTGCGCCTGGACGCGATGCTCGAACTTGCAGGCCGGCTCGGATCTCAGACGCTCGCGACCGGCCACTACGCACGCGTGCAGGAGGGCCCGCTGCTGCAGATGGCCGCGGACGAGGGCAAGGACCAGAGCTACGTCCTCTCGGCGCTCTCACCCGCCTCGCTCGCACGCCTGCGATTTCCCCTCGGCGAGCTGCGCAAGGCGCAGGTGCGTGCGATCGCCGAACAGGCCGGCCTCGCAGTGGCCGGCAAGCGGGACTCGCAGGACCTGTGCTTCCTAGCCGGTACCCGCCAGGCCGCCTTCCTGGAGCGCCACGGCAGCCTGGGCGTTCGGCCGGGCCCGATAGTCGATCTCCGGGGCAACGCTCTCGGCGAGCATCGAGGAGCGCACGCGTACACGGTCGGCCAGCGCCACGGCCTCGGGATCGGCGGGAGCGAGCCGCTCTATGTTCTGGCGACGGATGCGGGCGCGAACACCGTCACCGTCGGACCGCGCGGCGCGCTGCTGGCGCAGGTCATGGCGGCGAGAGAGGTGACGCTCCACCGCGACGGTCGCTGCGTTGACGGTGTGCGCGTGCGAGCCCACGGCCAGAGGTTCGACTGCCGTCTGGCAGGCGGGCTCGACGCGGGGCGCCACCCGCGTGTGGAGATCGAGCTGCAGGAGCCCGCCGAGCGAACCGCTCCGGGCCAGATCGCGTGCCTCTACGCGGGCGACGTGGTCGTCGGCTTCGGCACTGTTGCGGCCTAGAGCTCGAGCCGAGCCTAAGATCATCGTCGTGATGAGCTCAGATGAGATCCGCGAGCGATACCTCAACTTCTTCGAGGAACGTGGCCACCGTCGTATCGCCTCGGCCTCGCTCGTGCCTTCGGCGCATGACCCGTCGGCGCTGCTCACGGTTGCCGGGATGCACCCCCTCAAGCCGTTTTTCCTCGGACAGGAGCCCCCGCCCGCGCGACGCCTGACGAGCTGCCAGAAGGTCTTCCGTACGGTCGACATCGACAACGTCGGCAACACCGCCCGGCACCTGACCTTCTTTGAGATGCTCGGCAACTTCTCCTTCGGCGACTACTTCAAGCGCGAGGCGATCGAGTACGCGTGGGAGCTCTCGCGCGAGGTGTTCGGCTTCGACGAGCACGACATCTGGGTGACCGTCTTCGAAGGCGATGAGGAGCTCGGACTCGGCCCCGACGAGGAGGCGATCGCCATCTGGCAGGCGATGGGCGTGGAGTCCGGGCGCATCGTCGAATGCCCCCGCTCGGAGAACTTCTGGCAGGCCGGGCCCACCGGCCCCTGCGGCCCCTCCTCGGAGCTGTACGTCGATCGCGGCGTCGATTTCGGCGCCGCCGACGATCTTCCCGGTGGCGAGAACGCCCGTTTCCTCGAGTACTGGAACCTCGTATTCATGCAGTACGACCAGCAGGCCGCCGGCGAGGGCTCGGTGCTGAAGCCGCTGCCTGCGAACAACATAGACACCGGCCTGGGCCTGAACCGTCTGGCGGCGATCCTGCAGGGCAAGGAGTCGGTGTTCGAGACAGACCAGTTCTGGCCGTTGATCGAGCTGGGGCAGGATCTCTCCGGCAGGCGCTACGGCGAGGATCGCGACATCGACCGCGCGATGCGGATCCTCGCCGATCACTCGCGCGCGATGACCTTCCTCGTGGCCGACGGCGTCGTTCCGTCCAACGAGGACCGAGGTTACGTGCTGCGACGCGTGATGCGCCGCGCCATCCAGCAGGGCAGGGCGCTGGGACTCGAGCCTGGCTTCCTCACGAGTTACTCCGAGCGCGTGAGAGACCTCATGGGCGGCGTCTATCCGGAACTGCACGAGCAGCGGACGGCCATCGAGAAGTGGCTCTCCGCCGAAGAGGAGAGCTTCGGCCGCACCCTCGCACAGGGCCTGGCGACGCTTCGCCTGCACATCGACCAGGCGCGCGATGCAAACCGGACCTCGGTGCCTGCCGCGGAGGTGTTCCGCCTGCACGACACCTACGGCTTTCCCTACGAGATGACGAGCGAGCTGCTCGGCGAGGAGGGCCTCTCGATCGAGGGTGACTTCGAGCACCTGATGGAGGAGCAGCGCGCCCGCGGCCGGGCGAGCGCGCGGACCGGCGGCTCGAGCGTGGGGCAGGCGCGCGAGGCGGCGAGCTCGTTCGCCGGCGAGAGCGACTTCTCAACGCTCTTCACGGGCTATGAGACCGAGGAGCAGCAGACGACGGTCGGCGCCGTGCGGAGCATCTCTGGCAACGGCTCTGGCGCGGCGAACGGAGGAGGCGACTCCGACGTCTCGACCGGCGGCCGCTACCTGGTCAAGCTCGCCGAGTCCCCCTTCTACGCCGCCGGTGGTGGCCAGGTCGCCGATGTCGGAACGATCGAATGCGAGCATGGCGACTGTCGCGCACGGGTCGAGGACGTGTTCCGCGTCGGCGATGACCAGGCCCTCGCGGTGGTCGTAGAGCAGGGGACGCTGACGCCCGGCGAGCCGGTTGTGGCACGCGTTGACCACCTGGCCAGGCATGCCACGGAGGCCAACCACACCGCCACGCATCTGCTGCAGGCGGCGCTTCGCGAGCGCGTCGGCAGTCACGTGCGCCAGGCCGGCTCCTACGTCGGGCCCGACAAGCTGCGCTTCGACTTCAGCCACGGCCAGGCGCTCAGCGCGGAGGAGCTGCGCGACGTGGAGGACCGCGTCAACGAGTGGATCTCGCGCAACGATCCCGTGCGTCCGATCATGACGACGCTGGAAGAGGCGAAGCGCCTCGGCGCTATGGCGCTGTTCGGCGAAAAGTACGGTGACGTCGTGAGGATGGTGGAGATCGGAGGTGGGGAATACTCCCGCGAGCTGTGCGGGGGAACGCACGTGCGCCGGACCGCCGAGATCGGCGTCTTCCACATACTCAGCGAGACCTCGAGTGCCGCCAACGTGCGACGCATCGAGGCGCTCACCGGTCCCGCGGCGGCCGAGCTGCTGCTCGGCCGCGACCGGCTCCTGGCGGACGCCTCCGCGACGCTGCGCACACGCCCGGAGGAGGTGCCCGACGCGGTGCGCGCCCTCGCGCTCGAGCGCCGGCGTCTCGAGAAGACCTTGAAGGGAGCAGCCGCCGGCACCGGCGGCGTCGGTCTTCCCGACGTCGAGGCGCTCGCCGGGCAGGCGCAGGAGGTGGGCGGTGCGCTCGTGCTCACCACCACCGTCGACGTGCCCGACGCCAAGGCCCTGCTCGAGGTGCTCGACCATCTCAAGGGGAAGGTCGACGATGCCGCCATCGTCCTGGGGGCGGCCGTCGACGGACGGGCGCAGCTCGTCGCGAGCGTGGCGCCGACACTGGTCCAGCGAGGTCTGAGGGCCGGCGAGATCGTCAAGGCGGCCGCCGCGGTCGTCGGCGGCGGAGGCGGCGGGCGTGACACGATGGCCCAGGCCGGCGGGCGTGATCCCGGGAAGCTCCCAGAGGCGATCGCGACCGCCCGCGCGACGATCACCTCCGCCCTGGAGGGCTGATGAGCGCCCACACGCACGGTTGCGGGCGAATCTCGCCGGTCATGACGGCCGGGATCGGCCGGTAATGCGTGTGCTCGCGTTGGATTATGGGAGCGCGCGCTGCGGCTGCGCCCTGACTGACCCCACGGGCACGATCGTCACCCCCATCGAGACCGTTGAGCGGCCGGCCACGAGGCGCGGTCTTCAGAGGCTCAGCCAGCTCGTGCGCGAGCGCGAGGTCGAGCGCGTCGTCGTGGGCCTGCCGCTCTCGCTGAGCGGCGAGGACTCCGAGCAGACGCGCGAGACTCGAGCGTTCGCCAGCCAGCTGTCGCTGCGCCTCGGCGACGCGATTCCGGTGGAGATGCACGACGAGCGCTTCACCACGCGTCTCGCCCAGAGCATGACGGGTCCACATACGACAAGCGAGGACTCGCGCGCAGCCGCGCACCTGCTCGAGAGCTGGCTTGCCGCTCGATCACGTTAGGGTCCAGCGCTTGACCCGCGGCAAACGATCACAAGCCTCGCCGGAACGCACCGAGGAGGAACGTGAGCGCGACCGGGCCGAGCGCGAGAAGCGCCGCGCCGAGCGGACGGTCGGCCAGGGCGCAGGGGCGGCTGCCGACGCCCCGCCTCACCCGAATGCGCCGAGCGACGAGTCGCCGATCGATGTGCCGCCGCCCGAGCCGGCGACCGCGGGTTGGGAGCTCGCGCAGCCATCGCCCGCAGATGGCGCGCCCCGCCAGCCGGACGCCGAGGACGAGGCCCACGTGCACGCGGAGCCTCACGATCCGGAGCGCCGGCAGGGCGCCGAACCGCCGACGATGAGAACGCCACCGGCGCCCGACGAGCCTCCCGGCCCTCCGTCGGGCACGGGCGCGCCGCCGATCGCCCCGTCCGGGCCGTTCGAGCCGATCACGCCGCCGTCGCCCGCCGCGCCCGTCTCGCCGGAGCAGGAGACGGCGAGCACGACCTCCACCGGCGAGTTCCCGGCCAGCGGGTCGCGCATGCCGCCAGCTCCACCTGCGTCGCCGTCGGCCAGCCGGCGGCCTGCTTCGAGAGCACCGGCCGCGTCCGCTCGTCGGCGCCCGGGCGGGCGCCCGCCGCTTCCGCGCGCGCTCGCGCTCGTCGCGCTCGCCGCCGTCGTCGCGGCGGTGGTGCTGCTGGTCAAATCGCTCGCGGGATCGGGGTCGGAAAGGAAGACCCCCGTTCCGGCGGTCGCACGCGTGGTGATCCCCGAGGGGAGCACGCGCCTGCAGATCGCTCGCATCGCGGCGCGGGACGGACTGAAGGGCAGCTACCGCGGCGCAAGCAAACGTTCGCCCCTGCTCGATCCCACGCACTACGGTGCTCCCGCCGGCACGCGCGACCTCGAAGGCTTCCTGTTCCCCGCCACCTACGACATGTTCCCCGGCGCCCCAGTGAGCCGGCTCGTCCAGGAGCAGCTCACCGCGTTCCGGGAAAACTTCTCCTCGAGCGAGCTCGCTGGGGCACACGCGCTGCACGTGACGCCCTATCAGCTGCTGACGATCGCCTCGATGGTGGAGCGCGAGGCGAAGGTGCCCGGCGACAGGCCGAAGATAGCCGCGGTCATCTACAACCGCCTCAAGAAGGGCATGCCGTTGGGAATCGACGCCACGATCTACTACGCGCTCGAGATGCAGAAAGGCCTCGCCACGTACACGAAGGAACTGACCGAAGCTCAACTGCAGCTCAACTCCCCATACAACACGCGTACGCACACCGGCCTGCCACCGACGCCGATCTCCAACCCCGGCCTGGCCTCGATCGAAGCGGCGACCAAACCCGCCCACGTCGCGTATCTGTACTACGTGCTCGCCGCCGACGGCTGCGGTGAGCACACCTTCTCGACCACGCTCGCCAAGTTCGAAGCCGACGCGGCGGCCTATCAGGCGGCGGTCAAGAAGAACGGCGGAGCACCGCCCAGCTGCAAGAAGTGATGACCCGCCTGGGAGTTCTCGGATGGCCGGTCGCGCACAGCCGCTCGCCCGCGATCCACAACGCGGCCCTCGCCCATCTGGGGATGGAAGGTTGGCGCTATCAGCGGCTGCCGGTGTCACCGGAGCTGTTCGAGGAGACGACCCGCGCGCTGGCGCCGGCGGGCTTCCTCGGCGCGAACGTCACGATCCCGCACAAGCAGGCGGCGCTCGCGCTGGCGGACCAGGCGAGCGAGGCCGCCCTGGAGATCGGAGCGGCCAACACGCTCACGTTCGCTGCGGACGGGACGATCGTCGCCGAGAACACGGACGCGCCCGGGCTGATCGCGGCTCTGGGCAGATCCCCTCGCGGGATGCGCGCGCTCGTGCTCGGCGCCGGCGGCAGCGCGCGCGCGGCGGCGTGGGCGCTGCGCGAGGAGGGCGCGAGCGAGGTGCTCGTGTGGAATCGCACTCCGGAGCGTGCCGAGGCGCTCGCACGCGAGCTCGACGTCAGAGCCGTGGCGGTGCCCGAGGCCGCCGACCTGCTCGTGAACTGCACCGCGGTGGGCTTGGAGCCTCTAGAACGGTCGGCTAGTGAGCCTGAGGCGCTCAACCAACTGGGGTTGGCGTTCGATCAAGTCGGTGAGTACTCGTATGTCGTCGACCTCGTCTATCGCGAAGGATCTACCGCGCTGCTTGCGGCCGCTCGAGCGCAGGGCGTCCCCACGCTCGATGGGCTCGACGTGCTCGTCGCCCAGGGGGCGCTCAGCTTCGAGCTGTGGACCGGTCGCGAGGCCCCGATCGAGGTCATGCAAAGCGCGGCTCGCGGGGGGATCGGCTCGCCCTAGGCTGCCAGACGAGGGGGCGCTCGCGCGATGAGCGACGTCCCTCAACAGGCCGACCCCGACCTGCACGCGATCTTCGGAATCGGCGAAGACCAGCCCGCCTCGCGCGATCCGATCATCGAGATCGAGCGCGCGCCAGCTACGGGTTCCGGCGAGCCCGCCGCGTTCGACAAGGAGCCGGTCATAGAGGTGCAACGGACATTCGATCACGACATCGAGGTCGAACCGGACGCGCCGGTCCTGCGTGCGGCTCCGTCCGAACGCGACGTGGCCGCCGCAGAGGTCGGGTCCGAGGACCCGACCGAGGAGTGGACCGGGGTCACGCGGCCGACGCGCAGCGGCTCCTCCCAGCGCTTCCTCACCGACGTGATCGTCGAAATGGGCCTCGCCTCGCGCGGGCAGGTGGATGAAGCACTCGAGAGCTCGCGGAGCCTGGGCACCACGCCCGAGCGCGTGCTTATCGAGAAGGGCTCGCTCACGCAGGACGGGCTGGCACGTGCCCTGGCCGAGCGCTACGGCCTGGACCATCTGGATCTCGGCGTCTTCTCGGTGGACATGGGCGCCGCGAACCTGGTGACCACCACGACCGCAAAGCGCTACCAGGCGGTGCCCGTGGCCTTCGCGGACAAGCGGACGCTGCTCGTGGCGATGGCCGACCCCGCCAACGTTCTGGCGGTGGACGACATCGCGATCATGACGGGCTATGAGATCCGCGTCGCCGTCGCGCCGCCGGACGACATCGCCGCGCTCGTGTCGCGGCTCGATCGCCTCGAGGACGTCGTCGGCCAGGACGAAGGGCAGCTCGAGGAGGTCGACGAGGACGGCGATGTCCTCGCGCTGCATGAGACCTCCGACGACGCGCCGGTGGTCAAGCTCGTCAACCAGATCGTCGCGCAGGCACTGGAGGGTGGCGCGTCTGACATCCACCTGGCCCCCGATGGACGCGAGCTGCGCGTGCGCTTTCGCGTGGACGGAGTGCTTCTGGACGTGACCACGGTCCCGCGGAAGATGGCGCCTGGCGCGATCTCTCGCATCAAGATCATGGCCGAGCTGAACATCGCCGAGAAACGCCTGCCCCAGGACGGTCGCGTCGGGCTGGTGATCGACGGTCGCCACGTCGATCTGCGCGTCGTCACGTTGCCGAGCGTGCTCGGAGAGTCGATCGTGATGCGCGTCCTGGACAAGGCGTCAGTCGTGGTCAAGCTCGAGAAGCTCGGCATGGCCGACGTCGAGCGTGAGCGCTTCGAACGCGCGTGCCACGAGACCCACGGCGCGGTCCTCGTCACCGGGCCGACCGGTTCCGGCAAGTCGACGACGCTCTATGCCGCGCTGATGATGCTCAACACGCCGGAGAAGAACATCATCACCGTCGAGGATCCCGTCGAGTACGAAATGACGGGACTGACGCAGGTGCAGGTGGCGAACAAGGTCGGCCTGACGTTCGCCGCCGGCCTGCGTGCGATGGTGCGCGCCGACCCCGACGTGATCATGGTCGGCGAGATCCGCGACCGCGAGACCGCGCAGATAGCCGTCGAGTCGGCGCTCACGGGTCACCTGGTGCTCTCGACGCTTCACACCAACGACGCGCCGTCGGCGATCACCCGCCTGACCGAGATGGGGATCGAGCCGTTCCTGGTTGCGTCGGCGCTCGACTGCGTCGTCGCCCAGCGCCTGGCGAGAATGCTCTGCTCCAGCTGCAAGAAGCGCACCATCATCTCGGCGAAGACCCTGCAGGCGAGCGGCTACAAGGCGCGCGTCGACCTCGAGGCCTACGAGCCCGCCGGCTGCCGTCGCTGCGGCGGCAGCGGCTACCGCGGGCGTGTCGGCCTGTACGAGGTGATGAGCATGACACCGGAGATCCAGGCGCTGGCCCTGGAACGCGCTCCCGCCGAGGCGATCCGCGACCTGGCCGTCAGCCAGGGAATGAGCCGTCTCCGCGACGACGGCCTGGAGAAGGTCAAGCAGGGCCGGACCTCGATGGCCGAGATCGCCCGCGTGCTCGGCAGCGGCTGAGCCTAAAACGTTCGTCCAGGGCCGTGACGCAAACGCTCGAATCGCCCGCCGAGGGCCGATGGCTGCAAGCATGGACATCGATTTCGCAGACCTGCTGATGGAGGTCGTCTCCCGCCGTGCGTCGGATCTGCACCTCAGCGCCGGGGCGCGTCCGACGGTGCGCGTGCGCGGGCGCCTGTCGCCGCTGGAGGACTACCCGAAGCTCTCGCCTACGGACACCCGCGAGATCATCTACTCGATCCTGACCGGCGATCAGCGCCAGCGCCTGGAGACCAACTGGCAGCTTGACTTCGCCTACTCGATCCCCGGTCATGCGCGCTTCCGTGTCAATGCCTACTTCCAGCGGGGGGCGCTCGGAGCGGCCTTCCGCCTGATCCCGTTCGAGCTGGCGTCGATCGAGACGCTCGGCCTGCCGGCCGCGGTGCACGAGTTCACGCGCCGCCCGCGCGGCTTCGTGCTCGTCACGGGCCCCACGGGTTCGGGGAAGTCCACGTCGCTCGCGGCGATGATCGACGAGATCAACAGCACCCGCGAGGAGCACATCATGACGATCGAGGACCCGATCGAGTTCCTACACGGCCACAAGAAGTGCCTGGTCAACCAGCGCGAGCTCGGGTCCGACGCACAGAGCTTCGGCGACGCGCTGAAGGCCGCGCTGCGCCAGGACCCCGACGTGATCCTCGTCGGCGAGATGCGCGACCTCGAGACGATCTCCACCGCCCTGACCGCGGCCGAGACCGGACACCTCGTGTTCGCCACGCTGCACACGCAGGACACCGCGCAGACGATCGACCGCATCATCGACGTGTTCCCGGCCCACCAGCAGGGGCAGGTCCGCGTGCAGCTGTCGGTTGCGCTTCAGGGAATCATGACCCAGCAGCTGCTGCCGACGTCCGATGGCTCCGGTCGCGTCGTGGCGTGTGAGGTGCTCGTGCCCAACCCGGCGGTGCGCAACCTGATCCGCGAGGGCAAGACCCACCAGATCTACTCGGTCCTGCAGACGAGCTCGGCCGCCGGCATGCAGACGATGGACACGTCGCTGGCGGGACTCGTCAGGGAAGGCAAGATCACCCAGGGCCTCGCCGAAGCGCGCTCATCGACGCCCGAGGAGCTCAGGCGGCTGCTCGGCGCAGGGTCACTCGCAGCGGCCTAGGGGAAGCTGACCATGACCACCTATGCCTTCAAAGCGATCGACCTCGCCGGCGTCAAGGCCGCGGGGGAAGTGGAGGCCGACTCCAAGCAGGCGGTATCCGACCAGCTCAAGCAGCGCGGTCTGATCGTCCTGGACATCGCCGACAAGCACGGCTCACGTCAGCTCGAGCTCGGCTTCACGAAGAGCGTCAAGGCCGCCGAACTGGCGATCTTCTCGCGCCAGCTCGCGACGATGATCACCTCGGGAATGAGCATCCTGCGGTCCCTCTACGTGCTGGAGGAGCAGACCGAGGGAAAGTTCTTGAAGGAAACGATCGTCGCGGTCCGCAAGGACGTCGAGGCGGGGCTTTCGCTCAGTGACGCGATGGCGCGTCATCCCAAGGTCTTCAACCCCCTGTTCGTCGCCATGACACAGGCCGGAGAGGCCGGCGGTGTGCTCGAGGGCTCGCTCCTGCGCGTCGCCGACCAGCTCCAGAAGGACGCATCGCTTCGCCGCCAGATCCGCTCGGCGATGATCTACCCGATCCTGGTGATCGTCTTCGCCGTCGGCGTGATGATGGCGCTGGTCGCCTTCCTCGTCCCTGTTTTCGAGGGCGTGTTCAAAACGTTCGGCGGCCAGCTTCCGAAGATCACGCAGGTCTCCGTGCTGATGTCGCACGCGGTCGTCGGCTACTGGTGGCTGATGTTCGGACTCTTCGGAGGGTCGGTCGTCGCCTTCCTGAAGTGGAAGAAGAGCACATGGGGCCGCCCGCAGTGGGACCGCTTCCGCCTGCGCGTGCCGATGAAGATCGGCTCGATCGTGCAGCAGATCGCGGTCGCGCGCTGGTCGCGCACGCTCGCCTCGCTCACCGGCGCCGGCGTTCCGCTCCTTCAGGCGCTTGAGATCACCGGCAAGACCGGTGGCAACATCGTCGTCGAGGAGGCGATGGACGGCGTCATCAACTCCGTCAAGCGCGGCGGCACGATCGCAGCGCCTCTGGCGCAGGCCCCGATCTTCCCGGCGATGGTCACGCACATGGTCGGCGTCGGCGAGGAGACCGGCGCGCTCGACACGATGCTCGAGAAGGTGGCCGAGTTCTACGAGGACCAGGTGGAAGCGTCGGTCAAGGCGCTCACGTCGATCCTCGAGCCGATCATGATCATCGTGATCGGCAGCATCGTCGGCTTCATCGTGATCTCGATGTACATGCCGCTGTTCACGGTTTACAACAGCATCAAATGATTCCGTAGGCCGCAGCTGCGGCCGTCAGGAGGCGCTCGGACGGGGATCGACCTGCAGGCGCCTGCCGTCGGTCGCGTGCTGGACGGACAGCGACACCTTGCCGTCCAGCAGTCGCAGCAGCTCCTCGCCGACGAGCTCACGCCGCCAGCCGCGGAGGGTTCTGACGTCGGCCTCATCGCCCTCGCCACGCTTTCCGGTCACGATCGCCTGAAGATCAGCGCGGGCGGCCAGCAGCTCGTAGGCAAGTCCGGCCTCTCTCGCTCGGGCCCGCAGGAGCGCCTCCGCGAGGGCGATCAGCGGGGCGTCGTCCGGCTTGGGCGGCTGCGGCCGTCGATCGGTCAGGGGCGGTTCCGGGGGGCGCTCGCTCGCGCGCCGGACCGCTCCGAGGACCTCGTCCGCCACGCGGCCCGAGCCGGCCGCGCCCACGCCCCGGATCCTCTCGAGCTCCTCCCTGCGCGATGGCTTGCGCCGCGCCAGCTCCATCAGCGCGGCATCGCTGAGGACGCTCTGCACCGGCCGGTCCCGGCGAGCGGCGGTCTGCTCGCGCCACGCCACGAGCTCGCGCGCGACGGCTCTGGCCGAGCCGTTCAGGCCATGGACGCGCGGCAGCCGCGCGAAGATCACCTCCTCGTCGCGCTCGTCGCTGGCCTGCTCGAGCGGCTCGCACTCCTCGCGTGCCCAGGCCAGGCGGCCGGCCTGCTCCAGGCGCTGCTCGAGCTCCCCGGCGAGCTCGAGCAGATGCACGACGTCCTCACGCGCGTAGTCCAGCTGCTCTGCCGAGAGGGGCCGATGATCCCAGCGCGTGAAGCTCGCCGACTTTCTCAGGCGGACGCCGAGCAGATCCGTGAGCAGCGACTCGTAGGAGGTCTGCGCTCCGAGGTCCACGAAGCCTGCGGCGACCTGCGTGTCGAACACGTTCCTCACATCGGTGCCGAGCCACCGGCGCATCAGCGCGATGTCCTGACGGCCGGCGTGCACGACGACCTGCACCGCCGGGTCGGCGAGGATCGTGGCGAGGGGGCCGCCGTCGACCTCCTCGGAAAGCGGGTCGACGATCTCCATCGGCCCTGCGGCGCCGGCTCGCTGCGGGATCGCGAGCTGCACCAGGCACAGCAGCGTGCGATAGCGGCCCTCGCCCATGAACTCCGTGTCGAGCGCGAGCTTCCCTGCCGCGCGAGCCCCGTCGGCCAGCGCCTGCAGGGCGGACGGGTTCGAGGCGACGCTCACGGACGCGCACCGGGCAGCAGCCACAGCAGCTTGCTCTTGAGCCCCGCCTGGCTCGAGACGTCGGTTCCATTCGCCCGGACCCACTTGGCCGGAGCCGAGCACCCCGGGTTCAGCGCCGACCCGTGCCGCCCGCAAGAGGCATTCAGGAAGGCGTAGCGCACCTTGCCCTCGGCGATCAGCCGTTGCAGCCTGGGGACGCTCGTGAAGACGCGCGAGCCGTAGCTCGTGAGCACGAGCACCGGGCGTGCGTCCTGGACGATGAGCGAGCCGATGCCGGTCGCGGAGACGGATGCGACCTCGTACTTCGCGGTGCCCTGGTGGGCGCGCAGGTAGGCGCTCAGGAGCCGCTGCTCTTCGGTCGGCAGCGCGCCGACGTAGCCGGCATCGGTGACGTGGTTGTCGATGGCCGTGACGTCGGCGCTCAGCGGCACCGCGAGAAAGGCGATCAGCGCCAGCACGAGCGTTCCCGTCGGCGCGAGCACCGAGCGCAGGTCGGGCTCGAGCGAGGGCAGGCGGGCGAGCAGCGCGAACGTGGCCGCCCCCAGCGCCGCGAACAACGCGATCCACCAGGCGCCCGGCGTCCCGTACAGCAGGCGCTCTGCGTAGACGATCGTGATCGCGAGCGTGCCGAGCAGGATCGCCAGCCGTGCGCGCCCCCGCGGGATGACGGCCCATGCCAAGCCGACGCCGAACATCGCCGCGACCGCCGGCGTGAAGGCCTCGACGTAGCGCGGGTGAAGGCGCGACATCTCGCTGAAGAGCGCTATCCCCGTCAGCGTCCACACCCCCAGGCAGACGGCGCCGGCGCGCCGCAGCCGCAGACGATCGGCCACGAGCGCCTCATCCGCGCCGGGGGGATCCGGCCCCTCGGGGACTTCTCGGCGCAGGCCCCAGATCAGGGCCGGCACACCAAGCAGCAATGCGACCAGCAGCTCGAGTCCCAGGCGCTCGCCCGAGAGCGGCCCGATGCGCGCCAGCAGGCGTGTCGGGGAGGGGGGGACGATCGGGATGTGGTCGCGCTCGGATTGCGTCGCCGTGGGGTAGTGATGGCCCGGCTGGTAGACGGTGAACTGCGGTTCGGGCGATTTGCCGCCCAGCCGTTCGGTCCCGTTGAAGACGAAGGCCGCGTTCCACGCGCTGCCGTTGCTCGAGCCGATCGCGAACGGGCGGTCGTGTGCCGGAGCGAGGAGCGTCGCGGTCAGCCAGGAGAGCGCCACCGCCACGTACACGGCGCCGGCGGCCGCCAGGCGCGCGAGCCGCCGCCGGCGAGGGCCGGGGAGCGCGAGGTAGGCGAACAGCGCGAGCCCGGGGAGCGCGACCAGCGACTCGAGCAGCTTCACGTCGAACGCCACGCCGAGCGTCGCCGCGGCAGCCAGGAGCCATCGGTCGCGGCCGCTCTCGACCGCGTGCACCAGGAACAGCAGCGCGAGCACGATCAACGCCATCATCACCGCGTCCATCGTGTCGCTGCGAGAGGTGATCACGTCGACGGGGAGCACCGCCAGCGCGAGCGCCGCCGCGAGCCCGGCCGCCGCGCCCCAGATCTTGCGCACGACCGCGAACAGCAGCGGCACGGCGGCGATGCCGGCCAGCACCTCCGGCAGCTTGAGCGTCGTCGAGGAGAAGCCGAAGACCTTCACGCTCGCGACCTGAAGCCAGAGGTCAATCGGCGGCTTGTCGATCGACACACTGCCGCCCGGCTCGAATGCGCCGAAGAAGAAGTTGTGCCAGGAGAGCCCCATGCTCCGCACTGCCGCGTCGTAGAACGGGTCGGGCGAGACCTTGCCGATGTACAGCAGCCGCAGCACGGCGGCTCCCAGCGTGATCAGCGCGAGCGCAGCCCATTGGTAGGTGCTCACGCGAGGGGCGCGCACGGGGGCTGGGGGCGGCGCAGGCGCCGCCTCTGGCTGTCTCAGCTTGATCGCCATGCAAGGAACGCTAGTGTCATCGCCTCGTGGCGAGCGAGAACAGCGACAGCGAGGACCGGATCGAGGCATCCCATGAGCCGCGGGAGTGTATGGCCTGTCGCGGCACCGGGCGCGTGATCTCCCACCTCGGCGGGACCCCCAGCAGCGTCACCTGCCCGTGGTGCGACGGTCAGGGCGTGCGAGTCCCGGGCATCGACGCCCAGGCCCGTTGGCTCGGCGAGGGCGCCGAGGCGGACCCCGGCGACTCTCCCGACAGCGCAGCCTAGAGCCTCGCGGTCGCCGGGGGTCTGAGCACCACTCGCCCGGGCGTGGATCGCCGCGGGCCGCGGGTTCACATCACTCACCTGTGGCAGGCGCGCGTCCATAGTCAAGTGTCCAGGTTTTCACATGCAGTGCTAAAGATCAGCTGAATGGCGGTCGATGCACGGGCAAGCAAAAGCCAGCATGAAAGTGCCAGGGCAAAGCGCGTTTCGCGCGCGTAGCAAAGCCGGCGGCTCCTCTGACGCGACTCTCGGGTCACGGTCGGTGGAGACGTATCGTCACTTGCAGGCGATGGAACCAGAGGGCTGGCGTCCAAAACCAGGATCCTAGGAGGATTCAAAATGCTGTATCGACTGCGCCAGCGCTCGAAGGACGAGGGTGGTTTTACCCTCATCGAGCTTCTGGTTGTCATCCTGATCATCGGTATTCTCGCCGCGATCGCGATTCCGTCGTTCCTGAACCAGAAGACCAAGGCGAACGATGCTTCTGCGAAGGAGCTCGTCCGTTCTGCTCAGACGACGATGGAGACGATCGCGACTGACAACAACGGCAGCTACGCGTCGGTGACGAAACCGGCCGAAGTGAACGCGGTCGAGAAAACGATCCCGATCGCAGAAGTCAACGGTGCTGCCTATCTCTCCAAAGCGGAAGGCACCGGCACCGGCTACACCGTTGAAGCTACGGCTGGTAAAGCCAGCGGCAACACCTTCACGATCAAAAGCGCCGAAGGCGTCGTCACCCGTACCTGCACGGTTGCAGGCAAAGGTGGTTGCCCGTCCGGCGGCACCTGGTAGAGAGTCCTATCTGAGGCAGTGCTCTCAGATAGAGCTACGAGCATCGCACGAGGGGCGGCCACAGTGGCCGCCCCTTCTGCTGCTCGACGCCGCTCTACGTCCGTGTGCGGGGCTCGGGTCTAATGAAACCTCGCGCGAGTGTCGATGCACGAGCTAACAGGCCAGTGCGAGGTGACAAGGCAATGCGTCCACTGGGCGCGTGGCAAAGCCGACGCTCTCGTGAACCACGGAAGACGTATCGTCGCTAGAGACGAGAACCAAGGACTGGCGACTTACCGACATCAGAAGGAGCATCACGTGCTGTATCGACTGCGCCAGCGCTCGAGGGACGAGGGTGGTTTTACCCTCATCGAGCTTCTGGTTGTCATCCTAATCATCGGTATTCTCGCCGCGATCGCGATTCCGTCGTTCCTGAACCAGAAGACCAAGGCGAACGATGCTTCCGCGAAGGAGCTCGTCCGTTCTGCTCAGACGACGATGGAGACGATCGCGACCGACAACAACGGCAGCTACGCGTCGGTGACGAAACCGGCCGAAGTGAACGCGGTCGAGAAAACGATCCCGATCGAAGAAGTCAACGGTGCCGCCTATCTCTCCAAAGCAGAAGGCACCGGCACCGGCTACACCGTTGAAGCTACGGCGGGCAAAGCCAGCGGAAACACCTACACGATCAAAAGCGAAGGTGGGGTGGTCACCCGCACCTGCACGGTCGCAGGCAAAGGTGGTTGTCCCGCCGGCGGCACCTGGTAGGTCCCATCCGCAGAAGCGCGACGGGACCCACTAGCGAGCATCAGGGGGCGGCTTCGGCCGCCCCCTGTGCTTGGAGGCCAATTCGTCCGCCCGGTGCGGCGTCTTAACGTCTTCGCGCCAAGATGTCGAGAACGGCATCAAGGCCAGTGCCGAGGTGAGTGGCAGAACGTCCACAGGACGCTTAGCAAAGCCGGCGGCCCTCGCAAAGAGGGGCGCATCGCCGTTGGAGGCGACTTCTCGGGACTCGCGCAAAAACCGAGCAGAGGAAGACCACATGTGGCATCGATTGCGCCAGCGTTCGAGGGACGAGGGTGGTTTTACCCTCATCGAGCTTCTGGTTGTCATCCTGATCATCGGCATCCTCGCGGCGATCGCGATTCCGTCGTTCCTGAACCAGAAGGGCAAGGCGAACGACGCGTCGGCGAAGGAGCTGGTGCGCACGGCCCAGACGACGATGGAGACGGCGGCAGCCGACAACAGCGGTAGCTACGCGCTGATGAAAGAACCGAAATCGCTGCGGGAAGTCGAGAAATCGATAGCGATCGAAGAAGTCAACGGCGGGGCGTACATCAGCATCGCCAAAGGCACCGCCACCGGCTACGTCGTCACTGCGAAAGCTGGCGGAACCGGCGGCGACACCTACACGATCAACGACGAAGAAGGGACAGTCACCCACACTTGCACGACCAAAGGCGCCGGCGGTTGTCCCGCCAGCGGGGAATGGTAGGTTCGGCGCCGCGAGCCCGTTGGTACTCGGGCGCTCACAAGCCGGGCATTGGGGCGCGTCTCGCACCGAAACGCTCAAGTGCCGCCCGGCCTCGGTCGATCAATCCCCCATGGGGGCCGTCACCTTCGCAGGAGTGCTGGGCGCGATCTTCGGTTCGTTCCTGAACGTCGTCGCCTACCGGCTTCCGCGCCACGAATCGCTGGTCGCGCCCGCCTCGCGGTGCCCCAAGTGCGGGACACCGGTCAAGCCGTACGACAACATCCCGATCCTCTCGTGGCTGTTGCTGCGCGGCCACTGCCGCAGCTGCTCGGCTTCGATCTCCCCGCGCTATCCGCTCGTCGAGGCGATCACCGCGGCGCTGTGCGTCGGCGCCGTGCTCGCGCACCATTCGGCAGTCGGCGTCGCCACGAGCCTGATTCTGATCCTGCTCGTCGTTCCCGTCGCGCTCATCGACCTCGAGCACCGCATCATTCCGAACAAGCTCACTGCGCTCGGCGCGGTGCTTGCCCTGATCGCCGGCGTCGCCTTCGACCCCTCCGGTGAGCCCGAGCGCCTGATCGCCGGGGCCGCGGCGGGAGGCTTCCTGCTCCTGGCGGCTCTCGCATATCCCGGCGGGATGGGGATGGGAGACGTGAAGCTCGCCGCCGTACTCGGACTCCTGCTCGGGCGGGCCGTCGCGCCGGCGCTGCTCATCGCGCTCGTCTCGGGTGTCGTGGTCGGCGTCTACGTGATCGCTCGCAAGGGCG
>Ga0210409_10001846_pt1 | contig 26611 bp, 19 predicted proteins | sample IncBWH17MmetaG_FD_161649 | JGI IMG/M metagenome (GOLD analysis project Ga0210409, IMG submission 161649) | Forest soil microbial communities from Barre Woods Harvard Forest LTER site, Petersham, Massachusetts, United States - Inc-BW-H-17-M | ecosystem: Environmental > Terrestrial > Soil >...
AAGCAAGTCGAAAAAGATCTTGCCGAAGCGCATCAGATGGTCGTCGAATCCGAAGAAGCCGAAATGCGCCACATGGCCCAGGAAGAGGAACGTCAGCTCCTCGCGCGCAAGGAACAAGTCGAGCGCGAACTGAAATTGCTCTTCCTCCCCAAGGATCCCAACGACGACAAGAACATCATCCTGGAAATTCGTGCAGGCACCGGCGGCGACGAAGCCGCCATCTTCGCCGGCGACCTTTTCCGCATGTATTCGCGTTACGCTGAATCCCAGGGCTGGAAAGTGGAAATCATGGAAAGCTCCCCGACTTCCAAGGGCGGCATGAAGGAAGTTGTCGCCGCTATCCAGGGCAAAAAGGTTTATTCCAAACTAAAATACGAAAGCGGTGTCCATCGCGTCCAGCGCGTTCCCGACACCGAAACCCAGGGCCGCACGCATACTTCCGCCGCCACCGTTGCCATCCTTCCCGAAGCCGACGAAATCGACATCAAGATCGAGGCCAAGGACCTGCGCATCGACACTTTCTGCTCCTCGGGTCCCGGCGGCCAGTCCGTCAACACCACGTACTCCGCCGTGCGCATCACCCACATCCCCAGCGGCCTGGTGGTCTCCCAGCAGGACGAAAAATCGCAAATCAAGAATCGCGCCAAAGCCATGCGCGTTCTTCGTGCCCGCCTTTACGAATTGGAACTCGACAAACAGCAATCCGCGATTCTTGCCGAACGCCGTGGCCAGATTAAAACCGGTGATCGCTCTGAAAAAATCCGCACCTACAACTACCCGCAAAACCGCGTCAGCGACCATCGCATCGGCCTGACCCTCCACCAACTAACCGAAATCATGGACGGAAAGCTCGCTCCAATGGTCGACGCCTTGGTCTCCCACTACGAAGCTGAGCGCCTGAAACAGGAACTCGCCGAAGTATGATGCCGCCATCTTCGAATTGTTCTCAGCGCACTCAGTGTCGCTCCTTTTTTTTCTTCCTTTGTCGCTAATCCCATGACCACGCAGCAAACCAACTCCACGGACGTTCGTACCGCCCTGAAACAGGGCATCCTGCTTCTACGCTCTGCTCATGTTCCTTCCGACACTCTGGCTGCGGAGCTTCTGCTTATTCACGCCACGGGCAAAGACCGCACTTGGTTGTATACGCACCCTGAAGAATCTCTCGCACCACAAATCGCGGCTGACTATTTCGCGCTCCTTCGCCGTCGTGCGCAAGGCGAGCCCACCCAACACCTCACCGGCAAACAGGAATTCTGGGGCATGGAATTCGAAGTCACTCCCGACGTTCTAATCCCGCGTCCCGAAACCGAGCACCTCATCGAAGTAGCTCTCGATCGTCTGGCGGTTCGCGAACTCCGCGCAGGCCGCCAACGCCGCCTAACAGGTGAGGGCCTTCGAATTCTCGACATAGGCACCGGCTCGGGATGTATCGCCATCGCGCTCGCCAAAGACCTTTCCGGCGCAGAAATATTCGCCACCGACATTTCCGCTGCCGCCCTCAACATCGCCAAACGCAACGCGACCCGGCTTTCGCTCGCCGACCGCATCCACTTCCTCGAATCCGATCTCTTAACAGGGATCCCCGGGGAAAGCGTGCAACAATTCGCGCCCCCTGTCGGCGGCCAACGCCAATCACCAGTAACCAGTAACCAGTCACTTCTCTTCGACCTCATCGTCAGCAATCCTCCGTACATCGGCCGGCGCGAAGCCCCTTCTCTCGCCGTCGAGGTCCGCGATCACGAACCGCACGCCGCTCTTTTCGGCGGTGAAGAAGGCTACGAAATTTACGGTCCACTCATTCTTCAAGCTGCAGCTCACCTGAAACAAAGTGGCCTTCTGGTCCTCGAACTAGGTCACGACTCTCTCCCCGCAGTCCAGCCTCTCCTCGACGCCCCAACATGGACCAACGTTGGGGTAACCAACGATCTCGCCGGCATCCCCCGAGTCCTCTCCGCCGAGCGCCTCTAACAATCGCCACCTTCCTATCGAGTGCGTCACCCGCCCGAGGTGCCTCCCTTCCTTCGTCCACGCCGCACCGCCCACCGCTCCCTCCGTTCATGTCATCCCGACCGGAGTGGCTGGTCTTCGCGCGCGCAAACGCCAGCCACGAAGCGGAGGGATTGTGGCGTGATCTCACCACTCGCACTATCGCTCTACCGCCTCACACGCCGCCCAATTCCCCCACCATAAATTTCTTGACATCCTCCAGTCAAAACGATACGAAGCATGTCAAATCACTTCAAACGGGGATTAGCAGTCCGGTAATTCCAGGTCGAAAATCTCTCGCGCGCTCGAGCACAAAGCCATTTCTCTGGAGGTTCACAATGCCCTGGACGCAGGTTTACGACCCACTCGGTCACTGGTGGCTCTCCACATTGGTGGCCGCGCTCCCGGTCGTGGTTCTTCTAAGCGCGCTGGCAATCTTCCGGATCAAAGCCCACTGGGCCGCACTGCTCGGACTCGCTGCGTCGATTCTTATCGCCTCCGGTGTGTTCCACATGCCCGCGGGAATGGGCGTCCGCGCTGCCGTCTACGGCGCCTGCTATGGCCTTTTCCCCATCGGCTGGATCATCCTCAACGTCATCTTCCTTTACGACATGAACTGTGCCTCTGGCCGCTTCAAGATCCTGCAGGAATCGCTCATGGGCATCACTCAGGACCGCCGCCTGCAGCTTCTTCTTATCGCATTTTCATTCGGCGCGTTCTTCGAAGGTGCCGCCGGATTCGGCGCGCCCGTCGCGGTCACTGCCGCTATTCTCATCGGTCTCGGCTTCAGGCCGCTGCAAGCCTCTGGCCTCTCGTTGATCGCCAACACCGCTCCGGTTGCTTTCGGCGCGCTGGGCACTCCCCTCGTCGCGCTCGCGGGAGTAACTGGCCTCGATCTACTTCATCTCAGCGCTATGGCAGGCCGGATCCTTCCCTTCTTCTCTATACTCGTTCCCTTCTGGCTGCTTTGGGCCTACGCAGGCTTTGAGGGCATGATCGAAATCTGGCCCGCCGTTCTCGTCGCCGGAGTCTTCTTCGCGATTCCGCAATTCCTCGTCTCCAATTTCCACGGCCCCTGGCTCGTCGATGTTATTGCCGCCGTCGTCTCCATGGCCGCCGTCACCACTCTTCTTTTCGTCTGGCACCCCAAGAAAATCTGGGGCTTCGAAGGACACGAAGCCGATCGCAGCGCCCGCGGCGTTCACGGCCACAGCCGCGGCGAAGTAATACGCGCGTGGACTCCCTGGGTCATTCTCAGTGTCCTCGTTTTCCTGTGGGGACTTCCGAGCGTGAAAGCACACTTGGATCACCTTTCCATTTTCAAAATTCCCGTCGAAGGACTCCACAATCTCATACAGCGCGTTCCGCCAGTAGTACCCAAGCCCACCGCCGAAGGCGCCGTATTCAATTTCAATTGGCTGTCCGCTTCCGGCACCGGCATCTTGATTGCCTCCATTATTGCCGGATTCGTCATGGGCTTCGGCCCGATGCAGATGATTCGTCAGTACGGGAAGAGCCTCTACAAAGTGCGCTTCTCGCTCATGACCATCGCCTTTATGATGTCCATCGGTTTCATGACCCGTTACTCCGGCCTCGACGCCACCATGGGCCTCGCTTTCGCGCGTACCGGCCCGCTCTATCCCTTTTTCGGCACGCTGCTCGGCTGGCTCGGTGTCGCGCTAACGGGATCGGACACTTCCTCCAACGTTCTCTTCGGCAGCCTGCAAAAAATTTCTGCCACGCAAGTAGGCGTTTCTCCCACGCTCATGGCCGCGGCCAATAGCTGCGGCGGCGTCATGGGCAAGATGATCGACGCGCAAAGTATCGTCGTCGCCAGCACCGCCACCGAATGGTACGGCCACGAAGGCGACATTCTCCGTTACGTCTTCTTCCACAGCATCGCCCTGGCGTGTCTAGTTGGCGTACTCGTCTTCCTCCAAGCCTACGTCTACCCCTTCACCCGACTAGTCATTCACTAACGTTTCTATTTTAATTTTGTAGGGGCGGCTTTACGCCGCCCTCTTGGGCTTTTCTTCCCACAAACTGAACTTGCGGGTGCCCCACCCTTTGCGCCGTTTGCAAAGGGTGGGCTCTTACGAGGTAACGTCACAGATTCTCTTTCTTCACTTCTTTACTTCTCGCTTCTTTACTTCCCGCTTCCTTACCTCTTCCCTACGTCGTACCCTACTCACATGCCGAACCTGGCGAGCTTCCGCGCGAAACACTCCGCTCTCGAAGAAGCCCCGCCACACTCTTCAATCCTTCACGTGGACATGGACGCTTTCTTCGTCTCCGTCGAACTCCTCGAGCGCCCGGAACTCCGCGGCAAACCTGTCGTAGTCGGCGGCCGCCCCGACCAGCGAGGCGTAGTCTCCGCCGCCAGCTACGAAGCCCGCAAATTCGGCATCCAGTCCGCCATGCCCCTGCGCACCGCCGCGCGCCTCTGCCCACACGCGATTTTCCTCGACGGTCATCACGCCAAATATTCCGAATGGAGCGATCGCATCGCCACCATCCTCGCGAAATTTTCTCCCATCGTGGAAATGACTTCCGTTGACGAAGCCTACCTCGATCTCGCAGGTACGGAGCGTCTCTACGGCCCGCCGTTCGCCGCCGCCGATAAACTCCTTCGCACCATCACGAAAACCACCGGCCTCCCCTGCTCCGCCGGACTTGCTCCCACCCGCCTCGTCGCGAAAGTCGCTTCCGATCAAGCCAAGCCTCGTGGCCTCGTCTGGGTTCCGCCCGGCAGCGAAGCCCGCTTCCTCGCGCCGCTTCCCATCCGCAAAATCCCCGGCATCGGCGAAGTCACCGAACGCGCGCTGCGCTCCATGGGCATCGAAACCATCGAACAACTCGCCTCCCACGAACAGGAAAAGCTGGAAAAAATCTTCGGCCAATGGGGCACTGCCTTATACCGCAAAGCCCGCGGCGGAGATTCCTACGAATTCCTGATCGACGCCGAGTCCAAATCCATTTCTCACAATCACACTTTCGGCGAAGACACCGCCGACGTCGCCGAAATGGAATCCATGCTTAGCCACCTTTCCCAGAAGGCCTGCAAGCGCCTGCGCGAAGCGAACCTCTCCGCGCGCACCCTCACGCTAACCATTCGTTACGCAGGCTTCGACACTTACACTCGCTCCAAAACTCTTCACGACCCAGCGCATCTCGACACCGACATCTTCGCCGTCTTCCTGGACCTGTTCCGCGAGCATCGCAACCCAAAGCGCAAAGTCCGCCTCCTTGGCGCAGCTTTGTCTAACCTCAACCACGGATCCGAACAACTCGATCTCCTCGAAGCCGGTCGCCGCGAAAAACTCGACAAACTCACCAAAGCCACCGACCGCCTCCGCGACAAATTCGGCTTCGACTCGGTCCGTTTCGGAGCCTCCCTCCGCCGCGACGACCACTAAACATACACACCTGTCTCAGCCGCACCTCATCCCATCCGGTGTAACTCACCCCTTTAAGGGGCAGGCTTTCCATAACCAGCTGAGAAGTTCCTGCCACCAAGAATTCAACGGAACCCACCTCTGCGCGCTTTCGCCTATACTGATTTCCCTATGAGTTCGTCCGCCCCGACTACTCCCACCGCTCCGCATCGCCCCGCGAAATCCGGTGGGCTACGCGGTTTCTGGCAACGCGTTAGCGAAGGCCGCGCCATCGAAGATCTCTGGTCGCAATTCGCCGCCGATGCCCGCTCCAGTTACGGTTTCTACGGCAAAGACGTCGATTGGGACGAAATCAACAAACTGCCGCGCCGCAAGCGTTTCTTTCGCATCGTGAATCAGTTCTTCTGGGCGCTGTTGAACAAGCTCTCTCCGGCGCGCCGCATACTTCTCCTCATCTCGCTGGGTTTTCTCGTCCTCTCCCTGTTAAAAAGTCACGACTCTTCAGGTTCTTCCTCCGGCATGAATTTTGAGATCGTTGCGGCGCTGCTCCTCCTGCTGCTTCTCTCCTTGGAACTCGCCGATAAAGTCATCATGAAGCGCGATCTGGAAATTGCTCGCGAAATTCAAGCCTGGCTGGTGCCTTCCGCCCCGCCCGCAATTCCCAACGCCGAAGTCGCCTTTCACACCCGTCCGCAAAATTCCGTCGCCGGCGATTACTATGACGCCTTTTATCCCAACGCCCCTGCGGAAGCGGGCGGCAAGCTCATGCTGGTGATGGCCGATGTAGCCGGAAAGAGTGTTCCCGCCGCGCTCCTGATGGCCACGTTGCAGGCCAGCCTGCACACCCTCGCGCCCGATGGGCTCTCCCTCACCAATCTGATGGAACGCCTGAATCGCTACGCTTGCGCGCACAGCATGGATGGCGGCCGTTTCACCACTGCCGTCGTCGTGGAGTTCGATCCTTCCACGCAACTTCTTTCCTACGTGAACGCCGGCCACAATTCTCCAGTCGTGCGTCGCTCGGACGGCTCCATCGTTCGCATGGAATCAAGCGGTCTTCCCCTCGGCATCACGCGCGAAGCGAACTTCCCCGCCACATCTCTGCAACTCGGCCGCGGCGACACGCTGATCCTCTTCACCGACGGCGTTGTCGAGGCCTTCGATGCCGCCGGCCAGGAATACAGCGACCCGCGCTGGGTCAGCATAATCCGCAACATGCCAACGCTCGCTGCCCAGGACTCGCTGAACTTCCTGATGCGCGATGTCGATCAATTCGTCGGCGCCACCCGCCAGTCCGACGACATCACGTTACTTGTTCTTTGCTGCAAGTAACCTTCCCGCGTTGCTGGAATCCTATAACTGGCTCTCAATCCCACACACAGGTGCATAATCATTCCGTGACTCCACGCGAACTTGCCAATTCGGTTTGCGAAACACTGCAGTGCAATGGCCATCAGGCATTGCTCGTAGGTGGTTGTGTGCGCGATATTTTACTGCAACGCGAACCCGCCGATTACGACGTCACCACCGACGCCACTCCCGATCAGGTCATTCGGCTATTCCCGGACAGCCTGGCAGTAGGCGCGAAATTCGGCGTGGTGCTTATCCCTCGCGAAGGCCAAAAAGTTGAGGTCGCCACCTTCCGCTCCGACGTCTCCTATTCCGACGGTCGCCATCCCGACGAGGTTGTTTATGCTTCGACCCCGCAGGAAGACGTTCAACGCCGCGACTTCACCATCAACGGCCTGCTCATGCGCCACGACACTGGAGAAGTTCTCGATTTTGTCGGTGGCCAGAAAGACCTTCAGGCCCGCATCATCCGCGCCATTGGCGACCCCGATCGCCGCTTCGCAGAAGACAAACTCCGCATGCTCCGTGCGATCCGCTTCGCCGCGCGATTTGCTTACGCCATCGACCCCGCCACATTTTCAGCCATCCGCAAACACGCCCCGGAAATTCATGTCGTTTCCGCCGAACGCATCCGCGAGGAACTCACCAAACTCCTTACCGAAGGCGCTGGCCGCCGCGGTTTCGAATTACTGGATGAAACCGGCCTGCTCTCTGAACTTCTCCCGGAAATGGCTGCCATGAAGGGTGTCCCACAACCGCCGGAATATCATCCCGAAGGTGACGTCTGGGTTCACACCCTGATCATGCTAGGCGGGCTTACCGCAGGCGTTTCCCCCACGCTTGCCTGGGGCGTCGCCCTTCACGATGTGGGCAAGCCTCCCACCTTCCGGCCCGCATCCGTCACCGGTGATCGTATCCGCTTCGATGACCACGTAAACGTCGGTGTCCCCATGTCCGCCGAAATCTGCCGCCGGCTCCGCTTCTCCAATGACGATATCGATCAAATCTCCGCCCTTGTTGCGAATCACATGAAGTTCAAGGACGTCGCCCAGATGCGCGAATCTACCCTGAAGCGCTTCGTGCGCCTTCCGCGTTTCCCCGAACACCTCGAACTGCACCGTCTCGATTGCACCGCCAGCCACGGCAACCTGACCGCCTATGACACCGTCCAACAGTTCTTGGCCGCTACTCCTCCCGAGGCCATTCGACCCCCACGTCTACTTACAGGCAACGACCTGCTCAAAATGGGATATACACCCGGACCCGAGTTTCAGAGGATCCTTACGGCACTGGAGGACGCCCAAATGGAGGGGGTAATAGCATCTAAGGAGCAAGCGCAAGCTCTTGTTGAACGCGCCTACCCTAACAGCGCTGTGCGCCGATAAGGAATTCTAGAAGCCTAGCCGCTCAGTAACAGGGGTTCTTATAGCTAATATTATCAGTAGATTAGGAGGGAGGATTGCAAGATCCGAGAAGCTGTGGCAGAATCTTAGCCACTCACACTAATATTTTGTGCATCAGATGTTTGCAGGAATGGAAACTTTTTTCCCTACCCTGCATCTAAGTCCGTACGACGGCTTTTTCCGCCGTCCGCTGAAAGGGTTAACATGGCTGATAAAAAACAACACGTTGTCCCCGAAACCCTGGCGATCTTGCCCGTGCGGGACACGGTTCTATTCCCCGGCGCCGTTCTTCCACTCACTGTTGGACGCGAAAGCTCCCTGGCGCTGGTGAACTCGCTTGCGGGCGATGAGAAATTACTGGGTGTAGTCGCCCAACTCGATCCCCGGGTCGAGGACCCGGCCGCTGCCGATCTCCACAAAGTGGGCACTTTGGCGAAAGTCCATAAGACCGTCAAAATGCCCAACGGCAACGTAGTGGTCTTCCTGGAAGGTCTCCAGCGCATCCGCATCGTGGAACTGCTTGGCTTGCGACCGTTCCTCCGCGCAGTCATCGAATCGGAGCCGGACATCATCGGTGACCAGGACAATGAACTGGAAGCTCTTGAGCGCAACGCCCAGGATCTGTTCCGCGATGTCGTAAGCCGCTCGCCGCAACTTTCCGACGATCTGCAGAACGTCGCGCTGAACATTGACGACCCATCGCGTCTCTCGGACTTCATCGCCGGCACTTTGCCGAGCCTTTCCACCTTGCTGCGTCAGGAGCTCATCGAAACCTCCAACGTCCGCAAGCGTCTGGAAATGCTGATTCGCGAACTTTCCAAGGAACTCGAGGTCCTCGAGCTCCGCAGCAAAATTAACGAGCAGGTTCAGGAGCAAGTCAGCCAGAACCAACGCGAATATTTGCTTCGCGAGCAAATGAAGGCTATCCAAAAGGAATTAGGCGAAATCGACGACGCAACCCAGGAAATTGATGAGTTGCGCAAAAAGGTCGACGAAGCCGGCATGACCGTGGAGGCCAAGAAAGAATGCGACCGCGAACTCAAGCGCTTGGCAAAGATGACTCCGGCCTCCGCCGAATACATGGTTTCGCGCACCTATCTCGAATGGATGACTTCCCTGCCCTGGAGCAAATCTTCCGGCAGCACGGAAATCGACATTCCCAAAGCGCACGAAATCCTGGACGAAGATCACTACGATCTTCAGAAGGTCAAGGAGCGCATTCTCGATTATCTCGCGGTGAAAAAACTGCAACCCGGCATGAAGGGTCCCATCCTGTGCTTCGTTGGGCCTCCAGGCGTTGGCAAAACGTCTCTCGGCAAATCCATCGCGCGCGCACTCGGACGCAAATTCGTGCGCATCGCGCTCGGTGGTATGCACGATGAAGCCGAAATCCGCGGTCACCGCCGCACCTATATCGGTGCGCTGCCTGGCCAGATCATCCAAGGCCTGAAGCGTGGCGAGACCAACGACCCCGTGATGATGCTCGACGAAGTCGACAAACTCGGCCGCGACTTCCGCGGCGATCCATCCTCCGCATTGATGGAAGTTTTGGACCCGGAGCAGAACAGCTCGTTCCGTGATCACTACCTGGACGTGCCCTTCGATCTCTCCAAAGTTACTTTCATCGCCACCGCTAACTGGATGGATCCCATCCCGGAGCCCTTGCGCGACCGGATGGAAATCATCGAGCTTCCCGGCTACACCGGTGAAGAGAAGATGCACATCGCGCGCAAGTACTTGATCCCCAAGCAGGCCACCGAGCACGGCATCAAGGAAGGCGAGCAGCTTGAATTTACGGACGAAGGTTTGCGCGAGATTATTCACAGCTACACGCGTGAAGCTGGCGTTCGCAACCTCGAGCGCGAAATCGCCACCTTGGTCCGCAAACAGGCGCGGCGCATGGCCGAGAACAAGACCGAAAAGATGGTCGTTACTCCGGAAGTCGTTCGCGAATTCCTCGGCGTGCCCAAGTACCGTACCGAGCGCGAAGTCGAAGAGCGCGTCAAGAAGCCCGGCGTCGCTGTCGGTCTAGTCTGGACGCCGGTCGGCGGAGACATCGTTTTCATCGAAGCCAGCCGTATGCGTGGTGGCAAGCAGTTCACCATGACCGGCCATCTCGGCGAAGTCATGCAGGAATCCATGACCGCCGCGCTGACCTGGACTCGCGCCAACGCCGAACGCTATGGCATCGATCCGGACTTCTTCCGCAAGCAGGACATCCATATCCACGTGCCCTCGGGCGCGGTGCCCAAGGATGGCCCTTCCGCGGGAGCAGCCATGGTCACGGCGCTGGTTAGCATGCTCACCAATCGTCCGATTAAGAATCGTCTGGCGATGACCGGGGAAATGACCCTCTCCGGAGTGGTCCTACCGATCGGCGGCGTGAAAGAAAAAGTCCTCGGCGCAAAACGCGCGGGCATCACCCACGTGCTTCTGCCGGCGGATAACGAGCCCAACGCGGTCGCGGATCTTCCGCCGGACATTCTCGGCGACATGAAGATAACTTACGTTCGCACGCTCGACGAAGTGCTCGAGCACGCTCTGGAGAAGGAGCCAGTCGCTCCGGTAGTTCCCGAGCCTGAGCCAGCACAACCCGGCGCAAGCGACACTCCGCGCGCTATCCACTAATCCAGTAGCACAGACTTCAGTCTGTGTTCTTGGGTTACCTCTTAAATTAAACTCAACCAGGCCCGGCCCAACCGCCGGGCTTTTTCTTGCCTTCGGCCCGATGTCCCACGCGGCGCTTCGGGCTGCCTCGATCTGTCATCCCGACCGGAGCGGCTAGTGTTCGCGCGGCGCGAATACTAGCCGCGCACTGGAGGGATAGTGGCAAGATCGCTACATACCCTCAATCGTTGAGACGCTCGCGGTTTCCTTTCAATCCCCAAATCCACCCGTCAGTACCAAATGCAAATTCCCCAACTGCTGCTACCATGTGGGCTCAGCGATGGCTGCACCTTCCAAAGGAAAAACTTCCGCCGCGGACGCCGCCGCGCTGCTCGCCGAAAAACTAAGCGACGCCCTGCTAAACGAACGCCTCGTCCCGCATTTCGTCGATTCTTACGTCATCGAACACGGTCGCTACGGTCTGCAGGTCCACGCCGCTCTGTACCGCGATCTCCTCACTCTCCTGCAACGCGAAGCGCTCATAGCCGTCTCCGTAACGGCGCTCGATCTCGCAAATCGCGGCGAGCTCTTCCCCACAAATAAAAAACCGCTTCCTCTAAAACGCAAGGACGCCGCGGAGTTCCGCAAAAAATTCGTTTCCGCACTAACCCGCAAGCACCGCTGGAACGCTGGGCAAGCTCTGGAATTTCAGAGCGATCTGCAGATGTATGAGGACATTCTTGCGCGAGCAGCTTTGCCACGCCGCAAACGAAAACCCTTCGAGGCCGCCAATCATCCCTTCGTGGACCGCTGCGCGTTTCTTCTAGATTCTTCTTTTCTGGAAAAAGCTCGCTTGGCCGCCAGCCACGCCCTCACTGACCTGGAAGAGCTCACCGCCCACTCCGCCGCCGGACTCTTCGACGGCCGCTCGTCGTAATCACTACCTAGCTCGCGCGTTCCACCTGGACGGCGGTTCCGTACGCCAACACTTCCGTCACACCGTCCATCACCTCATTCGCGTCGTAGCGCATGCCGATGATGGCGTTGGCTCCGTGTTGTGCTGCATGTTGCAGCAGCAGTTCGTAGGCCTCTTCGCGGGCCTTTTCGCACAGCTCCGTCAACACGGTGATGTTTCCCCCAATGATCGTCTGGATCCCCGCCGCGAGATTTCCCAGCACGCTTCGCGATCGCACCGTAATCCCTCGCACAATACCGAAATTCCGTACCACCCGGTATCCCGTAAGCTCATTCGCCGACGTCACCATCGAACTGTCCACGCGTACGTTCATCGTCCTCTACCCCCTTTTTCAGATCATCGTTCCGCTGTTAACCGCTGCGATTCTACCTCCGTACTCCCTCCGTCGGTAGCCACATAGCTCTGTTATTCTCAGGTTACGTGGAAACCTTATTCGACATTTTGGCGATTTTGCAGATCGCCGCGGGGCTCTACCTGCTATGGCAGGGCATCCAGTGGCTCATTTACGTGCGCCGCAGGCTGACGACCGACCCGGGTTTCTACGCTCCCCGCACCGCGGTCCTCTGCCCTTGCCGTGGAGTGGAGCCCGGCCTGGAGCGGAATCTTGTCTCGCTTACCGAGTTCAATCATCAAAACTTCGAAATTTTCTTCGTTCTCGCTTCGGAATCAGATCCGGCTTACAGCATCGTGAAACGCGTGGCTGCATCGTCGCGCATAAAAGCCAGCGTAATCATCGCCGGCAAGCCGCAAGGTTGCAGCGAAAAGGTCAACAACCTGCGCACCGCCATCGAGCAGCTTCCGCCCGAATTTGAAGTCCTGGTCTTCGTGGATTCCGATGGGCGACCAGGGAAATCCTGGCTGCACCACATGGTCGCTCCACTCAGCGATTCCCGAATTGGTGCCACCACCACCATGCGATGGTTTATCCCCAATACTAGCGATCTTGCGACATCGCTTCTGGCCTCCTGGAACGCAGGTGTCGTGGGCATGCTTGGGCCACAACCCAACACCTTTTGCTGGGGTGGAGGCACCGCCATTCGGCGTCCGATCTTTCAGCAAATCGGCATGATGGATGTCTGGCAGCACGCCTTCAGCGACGACTATTCGCTTACCCTCACGCTGGAGCAGGCCCGCCGGCCCGTCGTGTTTCTGCCGGAGTGCCTGACGCCCTCTTTCGTGCAAACCGACTTCGCCGGCTTGCTGGAATTTACGAATCGCCAGGTAAGTATTACCCGCGTCTATAGGCCCCAAATGTGGGCCACCGCTTTCGCCACACACGCGCTTTACTGCATTACCATCCTCCTGGGTATCGTTTTGGCTCTGAGCCTGACCTTCGACTCTCGCCCCGCGTTCCAAGTCACCTCTCTATTGTTTTTTCCATTGCTCCTCGCGGCCATTCGTGGCGCCATCCGGGTCATCGGCGTTACCGAAGCCATGCCCGCCTTCCGCGCACAGATCATGGGGCAATCCTGGATCTACATTCTCGTGACCCTAGTCGTTCCATTTCTGTACTTGGTGAACTTTGTGTCGTCCCTTTTTGGACGCAAGATTACTTGGCGGGGAATCCAATACGAACTGGTCTCTCAGGAAGAAACTCGCGTCCTCACCCCATAGGCCTGTGGAAAATCTCAAGTCGAGAAAAAATGTCTAGTCGCTACGCAATTTCTACCGTGAATCTAATGTTTTTTTGGTACAAATTCCCTCTAAGTCCTTGAAAACTCGTCGCTGTAATAAGTGCTAGTTCTGGCACTGAGGATGCTACCCCCAAACCCGTCAGGTGTAACTTTCGCAAGCAATAGATGGGGACTCCTTCTCAGTTACCCTTCTGTGGTGCTGTTGAGCATTGGGCATCTTTGGGTAATCCGGCCTGACCCAGTCCAAACCCTGTCCGCTTGCCCGGTCAACGCCGGTCGGCCTCCTCGCGAGGTCAATGTGAAAGACTAAAATCCACAGGAAGGCTTCGTTCCCACCACGAGGCACGAACGGAGGAGTGCACGTGAAGTTGATCCGCAGAAGTGTTGCCTCAACAACGCATGTCCAACCGAAGTGCTCTGCTACTAGTGTTTACCTCTTTTACGAAAAAACCTCCGGCACCGCGCATTTTCATGTCGATGCTGGTCCAAATGGGGAACTTCCTCTCGATCACGCCGCGGGCTTGCTCGCCATGCACTGCATGGTGAGGGGGCAATCACCGGCTGATTACATGATCATGGTTCCTGCTGCTCCGGAAAACCTTAACCGCCTGGCGGAACGCGCGCACAAAATCCTCGAAGCGGGAAACAGCGTGAAGAACGCTGTGAGACTCACCCGCCGCGAAGATGAAGTGCTCGATGGTATTCTTCGCAGCCTGGCTAACAAGGAAATCGCCAACGAACTGAATCTTTCCGAACGCACCGTGAAATTCCACGTCTCTTCCCTGCTTGCGAAATTCAAGGTTCGCAGCAGAATGGAATTGATGCGCGAAGCTTCCCGGCATTCGGTGAAATCCGCTGCTGCTCCGGCCCCTGCGCCTGCGGCGGAAATTCATCAGTTCACGCCGCATAGCGTGCCGTACAAAAAGCCGATGACGACCGGGAAAATTCTCCCGCTCGCTCGCCGCATGATGGCGTAACGCAAGTAATCAGCCAGAACGAACAGAAATTTCAGTTCGCTCCAGAAACGGAAACCGCCGTCCCAATCGATCGGGACGGCGGTTTTGCTTTTGACATAATTCGGTTTGGCTTGTGTAGCGGCCGCCTTCTGAGGCGGTCGCCTTGTTTTTTGCGATCGCCGGAACGCTTTTATTTCGCGGCGGCGTAAAGTTCGGCTGCCTTATCCCAATTCACTACGCTCCACCACGCGTCAATGTAATCCGGCCGCTTGTTCTGATATTTCAGGTAATACGCGTGTTCCCAAACGTCGATGCCGAGAACCGCTTTTCCACCGGCAATGTATTGCGTGTCCTGATTCGCGGTGGAATCGATCGCCAGCTTGCCGTCCTTCACCAGTAGCCACGCCCAGCCGGAGCCGAAGCGCCCGACACCCGCCGCCTTGAATTTCTCCTTAAAGCCGTCGAGATTGCCGAAGCTCGAATTGATCGCGGCCGCCAGATCGCCCTTGGGTTCGCCGCCTCCGCCCTTCTTCATCAACTGCCAGAACAGCGAATGATTCCAGTGTCCGCCGCCATTATTGCGCACCGCATTACGAATATTCTCCGGCACGGCATCGAGATTTTTCATCAGATCGTCGATGGACTTGGACTGGAGATCCGCATGACCCTCCAGAGCCTTGTTGAGATTGGTGACGTACGCGGCGTGGTGCTTGTCGTGGTGGATTTCCATCGTTTTTGCGTCGATGTACGGCTCCAGCGCGTCGAACGAGTACGGCAGGGGGGGAACAGTAAATGCCATTGATTTATCCTCCGAGTTTAGATGCGAGTTTATGTGAAAATCTGATTCCGGTTTGGTTTCGGCGTGGAGCAATCCGGGGATTGTTTTTCCAGCTCCGATCAAGCCAGCGCTTACAACGCCACTGCTCACGAGAAACTTACGGCGATTCATGAGAGCTCCTCAGCATCGGTGCGCGCCGAGGCATGCGAATTATAGCTCCCTGCCTAGTCCACGCTCAACCTTGCGCCCCTCGGAACAGCCTTGAGTCCTCCGGAGAAATTGTACGAACCGCAATCGAATGTGAACCATCGGGTGTTCATTGGATGCGAGCCAGCGCCCATTGGGCAGATTCGGCAATGGAAGCTTCGGCGTGATTGGTGAGGCGTTGCAACAGTGCCGTAACACGAAGGTGAACCGCGGAAGTCCGTTCCATCTTGGCGTTGCCGAGAGCGATGCAAGCGTTGCGTACCAACCCTCGCCACTTGGCGCGCTTCATGGCGCTGCCACGAAACGCCTCGCGGAACTCTTGCTCCGTCAATCCAGCCAGCCATTCGAGATGCGGTCGGAAGAGCGATTCACCGCATAGAGTTGCACGAGGCTGAAAGTCAGAGAGAGCGGTTGTCGGCGCCTTGCGGTTGTGCGGGCAGACGTCCTGGCAAATGTCGCAGCCATAGACGTTGTCACCGATGGCCTCGCGAAATTCCAGCGGGATGCTGCCGCGAAGCTCGATGGTGAGATAGGAGATGCAGCGCCTCGCGTCCATGACGTACGGCTCGACCAGCGCATCCGTCGGACAAGCGTCGATGCATTTGCGGCAGCTTCCGCAAAGATCGGTAGGCGGCGCTTGGGCAGGACCGAGCGACGGATCGAGATCGAGCGAAGTGAGAATTACACCAAGAAAAAAGAACGAGCCTTGCGATTGATTGAGGAGCAGCGTGTTCTTGCCCAGCCACCCAAGCCCCGCGTATTTCGCGAGAATGCGCTCGGAGACTGGGCCAGTATCGGCGTACGCGCGCGCGGAAAAAGGTTCGGCCACTTGTTCGCGGAGAATGGCAAGCAGCGCGTTCAGTTTTTCCCAAAGCACTTCGTGGTAATCGCGTCCCCACGCGTAGCGCGAAATCCATCCACGAGGAGCGATAGCGTCGCGCTCTGAAGAACCGCTTCCAGCCGAGTCATCATTGGCACCGGCCTGCGTGGAATCCTGTGTGGAATAAGGATGCGCCGTGTTGTAGTTCAGTCCGCAAACGATAACGCTGCGCACGCCAGCGAACGCGGTTGCGGGATCGCGGCGCCGCGGATCTTCGAGATACTTCATTTCGCCGGCATATCCGCGCGCGAGCCATTCCTCAAAGTGCTCCAACTCGGCAAATCGCTCGGCGGCAACGACACCGCAAAGCGAAAAACCAAGCCGCTTGGCATGTTCGGTGATCGTGGGTGTGAGGACAGGCGACAGCATCCCATTCATTGTGACGCAACGTCGAGAAAGTGGCTTCCCAAAATGAATCGGAGTAAACGACTGACGGGTAGCTAGTGGCGAGCGAATAGCGCGCGGAGGACAGCGCGTATCTATGGCAATGATTGGAGTTACGCGGAGGCCTATGCACCCCCGGGGGTTTTGCGGAAGTATGTCAAACGAAAGTTGGTTGCAGGCACGAGTGTGCGCATCGATGTGAAAACAAGCAGGATAGAAAATCGCTGTTTTGCTTTTGCTGTGAGGGAGGGCGGAGCCGGAGTGCGTGTTCGAAACTTTCTCGACGGTACATGCGTGAGTGTATAGCAGTTAGTACTTATTGTAAAGTGGTACTGACCTATCGGCGGCTGGCGCCTTGAAATTCACGCTTTTACTTTTTTTCTCAGCTCGCCTTGATACATGAGGCTGGAACTTAAACAGTGCAATCATTCGCTGCTCGACACGGTAGTCGCATGGAAAAGGTTGAAGGTATTCCGCAATGAGCATCTTAAGGACCGTATAGGACGTGATATTTTTTCGAAGCTCCGACCCCTTAAAGACAGGACGGGCAGCGACCAGCCTGAAGGTTGGCCACTACAAAATGGGGGATGAACCCAAGAGGGCGGCGTACAGCCGTCCCTACACAATGCGAGGGAGCGGTCGTGGCTAAAGGCACGTATCTACGCACTCAAGAAAGGCGAGAGAGGAAGAGCGCACCCTTTCCAACTTCGAAAGGGTAGGGCACCCCGGAGGGTGCTTGCGGTTCAGCGCTTGCCGGAGAAGTAACTCGATCTACGATCCAAGAGAGTTTTTATTATGTGTTCTATGCGGTGTGGTCCGTGCGGGCGGCCAGAAGCTTTGCCGCGTTGTCATGATAGACCTGTTTCAGAGTGTCGCCGCTGAGGCCGAATCCATTCAGGCTCCAGTGGTAATCGAACTGTTCGATTTCGTAGAAGTGCTCGTCCAACGATTCCAGGATTCTGAAGGTGACCCGGTACATGGGCTTCTCAAAACCCATATCGGTGCCATAGACGAGCCGTGCGGCATACTTTTCATAAAACTTCGAAGCGAACCGCGGGATGGGCGCGGTTTCCGCGTAACGCGCAGAAATGTCCGCATACAGATTAGGATTGCGTTCAAACATCTCGCCCAGCCGCGCCAAATCGTAGTCCAGGTTGGCGAAGTGGCAGGCGATGAACGTGGTCTTCCGGTGCCTCGCGAGTGTGCGGTCAAAAATATCGATCATGCCGGACAGGCTCACGATGTTCGGCTTATTGTCGAGTCGCCAGTGGTAGGCGTTCATGAGGCCATCGTTGGTCTTGTCCATCGGCTGGTACATCCAGATGGGATCGGCGACATGGAGGCTGACCGGCATGCCAAGTTCGGCACATCGCTCCCAAAGCGCATCCATACGCGTGTCGTCGGGATGCATTCCGGGTGCTTTGGACTTGCCTGAGACTAGTCCGCTGCCCTTGTCGTGGATTTCACCCACGCCGCGCGCGCCCACTTGCCGGCAGCGCTCCAGTTCCTTGACGGCGGCCGGGCCGAATCCCGGCTGGTTGTAGCCAGACAGATCCAAACCAGACCACATCTCAAAGCGATCCGGATACTTCGAATATTTACGGTAGATATCATCAAACTCCGTGCCGGTAGCCATGGTGAGGATGACAGTTTTCTGAACGCCAACCTCATCCATGTTCTTGATCCATTCCTCAATCTGCTGCGGAGTCTTGGCGTACGGATGAGAGTGCATGTCGATGATGGGGTATTTGGCCTTGTCGATCTGCGTGACGGGAATTTTATAGATCGATTTCGGACGGTAGTCTTTGAGGAGAATCGTCTCTGGTGATCGCAGTTCCTTCGCCTGGGAAGGTTCTCCGGGATGCACCGGGTTCGCGTCTTGCACCGGGACCGGGATCGGATTGGACTTCGCTGCAGCTGGAAACCAGGCAGCCAGCCCAACCAGGTTTGCCCATTTCAGAAATAATCTACGATTCACTTCATTTTTCGTTCGCATATAGTTGGACCTACGCAACTTTTTACAATCTAGCAGATCTTTGCTCCCTCTTGTTCAGGCTACCGCTGCCCATGGCAAGAAAAGCTCCGATCTCCTACAGAGAAGGGGCTCACCCTTTCCAACGCGGAAAGGGAGGCCAGGCACTGTCTCTAGACAAATTTTGCTTCTTGTCTAGCAGAGCAACAGTACATACGATGCATGGCTAGGTGCCATATGCGGAATCGTTGGGTGGGCAGGTGTGAACGGGAAAGATATAAAATGTTCAGGCGTTACTTGCCGCTGGGAATTGTGTCTTGATAGAACCATCCGGGTTAGCAGAAGAAAAAGATTTGCAGAATTCGCTGCGGGCCTTCAAACCCAAGTTTCTGGACGATTTGATTCGAGTGGGGCGCGCCTTTGATGGAGGCTACCTCGTCAACGAACGAGGCATTCGGCTGTCTCGGTATTTGCTGAGCTTCGGCGTGAATTATGATTGGTCCTTCGAAGCCGATTTCCGCAAACGAAAGCTGGATGCCCGGATTCTTTGCTTCGACCCTTCCGTATCCAAAGAGCGACTGCGAGACGAGATCGTCGATGCCCTGAAGCAAATTCTAAGCGCGAGATGTATCCTGGAGGCGTTGTCCCTGAACTTTCGTGGTGTAAGACGCAAGTTTCAGGTCCTCAAGCATTCCCTAAGCCTATACTCCGATTTTTCGTCATTTTTTTCCGGCGACAGCGTCCGCTTTTTCTGCAAAGGAGTTTCGGACGAGAAGGGCCCGAACTTTTTTATCATTAGCGAAGTTTTTCAGATGATTCCAGCTGACCGACTGGAAGAAAATTCCGTTTTTGTCAAAATGGATATCGAGCAATCGGAATTTCGGGTTCTCCCCAGCCTTCTGAAATTTGAGAAATACCTCACTGGGCTGGTCATTGAGTTTCATGGCCTCGATAGGCTCTGGCCGGATTTCGCAGAACTGATGAATCAGCTTAAAGCGAACTTCGAAATTACTCACGTGCACGGAAATAACTTTTCCGAGTTAATCCCGAACTCCAGCACACCGAAAGTCCTGGAAGTCACCTTTCTCAAACGCAGCCTAATCCGCGACGACGAACTGCAGCGCGAAGCCGTGGTTTACCCGATTCCAGGAATGGATCAACCCAACGATCGCTCGAAAGAAGACTACGCTCTTTATTTTTGAGGCGGAGCGGAGAAAGCAGCTTAACCGGAGTCCCACGATATCGTGCCTCACCAGATACCAAAGCGAATTATCCAAACTGGCCGGCATGCTGATCAGCCGTTGCGCACCCGAGCCATGATTGCGAATGTAAGACTGCTGAATTCGGATTATGAGTACTTGTTTTTTGACGATCAGCAGGTACAGGCGTTCATTGATCGGGAGTTCCGCCAGTACCGCGGTGTATTTGATTCTTTTCCGTTCCCCATCCAACGCTACGATTTCTTCCGGTATCTGGCAGTTTATCGTTACGGAGGCTTTTATTTTGATCTGGATGTCCTGCTGGCTTCGGGGCTCTCGGATCTCCTCCCTTCGGGCTGCGTATTTCCATTTGAAGGGCCAACCCTCAGCCGTTACCTGCGCACCCATCACAACATGGATTGGGAGATTGGAAACTATGCATTTGGAGCCGCCGCTGGCCATCCGTTTCTTGAGGCCATCATCGAAAATTGCGCGAGAGCTCAAAAGGATCCGAAATGGGTGAAGCTCATGATGCGCGGTTGCCCTCCGCTTCTCAGAGGGGAATACCTGGTCCTGAACACAACCGGCCCCGGCCTGATCACACGCACCTTGGCCGAAAATGTAGAGTTCGGCAAGAGCGTGACTGTTCTGTTTCCGGAAGATTTGCGTGATATGAGTACTTGGAATTGTTTTGGGCATTACGGAATTCATCTGGGTGCGGGATCCTGGCGTAGCAAAGGCGTTCCCCTGCGCAGAAGACTGGTGAATTACTGGGAATTGTGGAACTCGAAGAAGTTTGTGAAGCAGCGGGCGAGAGCCCCAAGGCCGGATGCCCGTGGGACGAAAGGAAACAGCAGCAAACCGCTCGAGCGGAGCAATTGAGCGGAGTCGCTCTCAGGAAAATGACTGCACTGATTGCGAGCCGATCTCTTGCACGAAGACGAGAGCATCTTCAGCGAAGCGATGGTTAGATGGGAAAGGCACGGTTACCGCAGGGCTGTTATGCCTGTCGAGCTTTCTTCGCAGATGCATCCACTTTTGCAGCGGCTTTGATTCTTGCGAGATGAACTACGGGAAGATGGCTGCCCGCGGATTTTTGGCAGTCCTCGCCGGGCTTGGCAGGACATCGCGGGCAAGGCAACGCCAGGCGGCTCACCGGAATGCATTCTGGAACGCTGGATTTTGCCACGCGATAAGTTTGTCACATCGCAGGTGGCGGACCTAATTTTAGTGTACGGTGACGTACGATCAATCCCTCGGTCCCGGTGAAGCACGCGGAACGCAAACGGCGCGCCGCGGTTGGTGGATATTTTCGAAACCGGTTCACGGTACGGGGGCGAGCAGGAAGGCGGGCGCATGAATTTATTCAAGACGTTCACGTTGAAATGGTGGCAGACCAGTGTTTTTAAGGTGGGAATGTTAGCTTTCGGAATTGCGATTGGAGCCTATTGGCATGAGGTTTTCGGGGGTTCTCTTTTCATTTTTCTGATTGTGGCCGCAGTAAGCCTGGCGTACGTCTCCTACATTTGGTGGAAGCAGTAGTGCAGCCAGTTGAATCCGTTTGTTGCTTCGGCCTGAAGCGAAGAAGGCCGGTTGCGTGGCTAAAGGCTGTTCAACCGCAAACACATACTGCACGCTGTGATGTTCACGATGGCCCGGGCTGGGTGTAAATCAAGCCACGATCCCTCGACTCCGCAGCCCGACGCGCCTGACAACGGCGCGAAACAGAAAATCGGGCCGCTACGCTCGGGATGACAACCTGCAAGAAAACCCAAGAGTGACCAGCCTGAAGGCTGGCCACTACAGAAGAGGAATGCGTGGGTGGATAAGGCCCCGCGCCTACATGGCATGGGCAAAACCCGAGCCCCACACGTGACATCGACGTGTGGGGCACTCACACCACAATACAAGGGAAGGAAATTCGGGAGCGCTATAGCGCGTGGTGGAAAGATTGCGTTTGCTTGGCGGGCTGAAGAGGTTAGGCTCAGTGCGGACTATTGCTAGATTGGGGAAACGGGGAGGGACTGATGATAGTGGGCAAGAATGGCATTTTTGAGATGTTCGGGCGGAGGATTTCTGTGCGGGGAATGAGTGCTTCCGCGGGATTGCTGGCGATGTTTTTGTGTGCGGCCGCGGCGCGGGGGGATGACGGGTGCAAGGCGCTTTACGATGCGCTGACCAAGGTGGTCGTGACTCCGACGCACATCTACACCACCACCGTGGCGGGATACGACAACAACGTGCCCAGGAACAGCGAGATGATTTACGAGGGTGGGCCGAATGGAGCCATCTACATTTTTGCTGGAGGAAAATGGACGCGCGCGAAAATGACGTCGGCCGAGATGATGAGCAAGCAGGAAGAAAACCGCCGCATCGCGAAGGATGTCTGCCACGTGGTGCGCGATGAGGTGGTGAACGGCGAAGCGGCCACGGTGTACAGCACGCACAGCGACAACGATGGCAACAAGATCGACGCGACAGTGTGGATTTCGAAGAGCAAAGGATTGCCGTTGAAGGAAGACATGGATATGGATGTCGGCGGAACGATGGGGAAGACGCACATGTCGCTGCGGTATGAGTATGCGAATGTGAAGCCGCCGGCGTTGTAGCGGGGAAGCGGCGAAACCCAAGAGGACAGAGCAAACTCCGCCCCTACAAAGGAAAAAAAGGTTACGTGGCTAAAGCCACGCACCTACAAGATACGCTAGTCAGGCCGGGATGGCTCTGGCGTGGGATTGCTTGGCTTCCCAGGTTTGCCGCATGGCGTTGCGCTGGGCGAGCACGTATTTCTTGGCGTCCTCGAAATTTTTGTAGACGCGCGTGCCTTTGATGGTGTTGCAGGGGCGGCAACAGGCCACCAGATTGGCGGGATCTTTTTTGCCTTTGCGGGCGCGCGGCACGACGAAGTCCACGGACATGACCAGCGCGTTTTCGAAGCTGGCCTTGCCGTCCAATCCGCAATACCGACAACAGAATTGATCGCGTTCGAGGATTTTCAGGCCTTCGGCCTGGCTTACCGGCATGTCTACTCTTGAAAGGGTCATGATGTTCAATGGCATGGACCACCTCCAAGGCCGGAATGCTAGTGCATCGTGGTGCGGGTGGGAAGAGGGAAAGTTGCGGGAGTACGACGATGATCACGATGGGCTGGGTGGGGTTGGAATCGTGCCACGATCCCGCAAATCGTGCGGACGTGGGTGCACCCTTCGCAGGTCAGGGAAAAGCAGTGCTGCGCACTACACTTGAGTAAGATTAATAGCGATGGACTTGACAACATTGATACTATGCCACTAGGCTTGCGGCTGTATGGAGTTGGAAGCTTCCCTCCCCTGGCTGGCCCTGACAATGACGCCGGGCATAGCGGCGCGATTGTCTGCGCGATTGCTGCGTCAATTCGGGTCGCCGGAAGGTGTGTTTCGAGCGAGTTTGACTGGGCTGGAATCCTGCAACTTGCCGGCGCCGACAGCGCAGGCAATCTTCAAGAAACAGTTCTTCTGGCGGGCCGAAAAGGAAGTAGCCGCGCTGCGAGGAATTGGCGCGAGGCTGGTCCATTGGAAAGAACCGGAATACCCTCAGAACCTGCTGCAGATTTACGATCCCCCGGTGATGCTGTATGTACGCGGCGACGCGACGATCCTGAACGCGCCGGCGCTGAGCATCGTGGGGACCCGGCGCCCGACGGTATATGGAATGCAGATGGCGGAGCGGATGGGGCGCGACCTGGCGGCGCGCGGGCTGACCATTGTGAGCGGGCTGGCGAGAGGGATCGACGCGATAGCGCACACAGGCGCGACAGCGGTGAGTGGGAGAGCGATTGGGGTGCTGGGGACTGGCATTGACGTGTGCTATCCGAAGGAAAACAAGAAGCTCTACGAGAAAGTGCTGGAGCGTGGAGCGATTCTAAGCGAGTTTCCAACGGGGTCGCATCCGGCTCCCGAGAATTTCCCAGTGCGGAATCGAATTATCGCGGGGATGCCGCTGGGCGTGGTGATTGTGGAGGGCAAACAATACAGCGGGTCACTGATCACCGCGAGACTGGCCATGGAATTTGGGCGCGAGGTATATGGGGTGCCTGGCAATGTGACGCAGGAGGTGAGCTTCGCGCCGAACCAATTGATAAAGCAGGGAGCCAAGCTGGTAACCAGCGCGGATGACGTGATCGAGGAATTGCCGACGCCGATTCGCGCGGCACTGATACAAGCCGAAGAGATGGAATCGGGGCAGAGAAATTTGCTGGCCGCCGAGGGGTTGAACCCCACGGCGAAGAAGATCTACGAACTGCTGAGCATTGAGGATACGAGGCACATTGATGACATCGTGGAAACGAGTGGCTTGAACTCCAGCGAAGTTCTGGCTACGCTCTTTGAAATGGAGATGAAGGGGCTGGTGCGGCAATTGCCCGGGAAGCAGTTCAGCAAAGTGTTGTTGTAGCGCGCGAACCGCATATTTTCGGAATTGCGTAAAGGCAGGAGATACAGCGAGTTGCGAGATTTTATTTTCGAGAATGCATCCGAACCCGGCTGAAAAGCATCAGCTAGCAAGCGAAGGGGCCGGGCAAATAGGCTATATATAAGGTAGCGAGAAGGACACACACCCGCCCGTCTGGACCTTCCCTAACTGTTCAAGCAGGTTACAAAGGAAAACATGGGACGTTCATTAGTTATCGTCGAGTCGCCAGCTAAGGCGAAGACGATCAACAAATATCTGGGAAAGAACTATACGGTGAAGGCTTCCATCGGCCACGTGATGGACCTGCCGAAGAAGACCATCGGGATTCGTCTGCCGCAAGAAGCAGAGAAACCCAAAAAGAAAAAAGCAAAAAAGGGCGGCAAGCCTCCGAAGCCGCCGCTCAAAGAGATTCGCCTGGATGATCCGAAGATTTTCGAACCGACACTGCAAGTGATTCCCGGCAAGGGAAAAGTAATCACAGACTTGAGAAGGGCCGCCAGCACGGCCGATGCGGTGTACCTGGCGGGCGACCCGGACCGCGAAGGGGAGGCTATTTCCGCGCATCTGGCCATGGTGCTTTCCAAACCGGCCAAGTTTCTGATTCCCGACGATGACGAAGATCACACAAAGAACGGCAAAAAGCGCGTGGAGGAAAAAGAAGCAGCCAAGGATGATCAGAAGATTGCGGCGTCGAATGGCAAGGTTGCCGTAAAGGGCAAAGGCAAGTTCGCGAAGAAAGAACTTGCGAAAGAAAAAATCGAGTTTGATCCCATCGATCCGAAGAAAATCTTCCGCGTTACGTTCAATGAAATTACCCCCAAAGCGATTCGGGCTGCTTTCGAGAAGCCACGCGCCGTGGATTCGCAACTGGTGGATGCGCAGCAGGCACGGCGGGTGCTGGATCGCATTGTGGGCTACAAGATTTCACCGCTGCTGTGGGACAAGGTGCGCCGTGGGTTGAGCGCCGGGCGCGTCCAGACCGTGGCGTTGCGGCTGATCGTGGAACGCGAGTTGGCGATTCGCGCATTCGTGCCCGAAGAGTATTGGACCATCCACGCGATGATGGATGCGGGTGAGCCGCCGGGGTTTGAAGCGCGGCTGACGAAATTCAAGGGCGAAGATATTGAGGTGAAGAATCAGGAAGCGGCGGACGCGGTAGTCGCCGCAGTGCAGAAGGCCAAGTGGCAGGTCGCCAGCGTTACGCTCAAAGAGAAACGCAGGAATCCGCCACCGCCGTTTACCACATCGAAGCTGCAACAGGCTGCTTACAACCGGCTGCGTTATACGGCAAAGCGCACGATGGCTTTGGCGCAGCGGCTTTATGAAGGCGTGGAGATGGGCGAAGAGGGCTCGGTCGCGCTGATTACCTACATGCGCACGGATTCGGTGCATGTTTCCGATGATGCGCTGGCGCAAGTGCGCGAGTTGATTCCGGCGCGCTACGGCAGCAACTATTTGCCGGAAAAGCCAAATTTCTATAAGTCGAAGAAGGATGCCCAGGGTGCGCACGAAGCGGTGCGGCCGACAGATGTTTCGCGAGCGCCGGAAGACGTGCGGAAATATCTGGAAGACGATGTTTTCAAGCTGTACCAATTAATCTGGCAGCGCTTCGTGGCTTCGCAGATGCTGCCAGCAGTGTCTGACCAGACCACGATTGATATTGAGGCGGGCGACTATACGTTTCGCACCACCGGTTCGATCCTGAAGTTCGACGGCTACTTAAAGGTCTACCAGATTCCCGTGGCTGGAGCGGATCGCGAGGACGACGAAAAGGATGAAGAAGGCGAAGGCAAGGCTCTGCCGCGGGTGACCGAAGGGCAGGTGCTGAAGCTGGAATCGATTCGTCCCGACCAGCATTTCACCGAGCCGCCGCCGCGCTACACGGAAGCGACGCTGGTAAAGGAATTGGAAGAGGACGGGATTGGGCGGCCGTCCACGTACGCTTCGATCATTTCCACGATCGTCGAACGCGAATACGTGAAGAAGGATCAAGGGCGGTTTACGCCGACGATGCTGGGCGAACGCGTGTGCGTGCTGCTGATCAAGAGCTTCGAAGACGTGTTCGACGTGAAATTTACGGCGAGGCTTGAGGAAGAGCTGGATGAAATCGAAGAAGGCAAGCTGCCGTGGCGCGAATCCGTGAAGGAGTTCTGGGAAAAGTTCGTGGTGGATCTGGATAAGGCCGGCGATGAGATGGTTTCCTACAAGGCGGGGATTCCCACCGGCAAGAAGTGCGAAAAGTGCGGACAGGGCGAATTGCTGGAGCGCATCAGCCGGCATGGATTCTTTCTGGGCTGTTCGCGCTATCCGGAGTGCGATTTCATTCAGGATATGTCCGAAGAGATTCCGGACGATGCGGAAAACAAGGTGGAGTACTGTGAAAACTGCGGCAAGGAAATGGCGCTGAAGCGCGGGCGATTTGGGGCCTTCCT
>Ga0210409_10001847_pt1 | contig 26605 bp, 19 predicted proteins | sample IncBWH17MmetaG_FD_161649 | JGI IMG/M metagenome (GOLD analysis project Ga0210409, IMG submission 161649) | Forest soil microbial communities from Barre Woods Harvard Forest LTER site, Petersham, Massachusetts, United States - Inc-BW-H-17-M | ecosystem: Environmental > Terrestrial > Soil >...
ACTTGAATTCTTCACCGGATACCTGATCGAAAAAGCGCTGAGCATCGATAACCTGTTTCTATTTCTGGTAATCTTTCGCGCTTTCTCGGTGGACGAGCGGGTACAACATCGCTTGCTGGCGTGGGGGGTGCTGGGCGCATTAGTGATGCGGGGAATCATGATTGCGATGGGCGCTGCGCTGGTGGCGGGCTTTTCTTGGATCATGTATGCCTTCGGGGCTTTTTTGGTGTACGCGGGAATTCACATGCTTTTGATTCGAACGCGGGACACGCATCCGGAACAAAACAGGATTTTTCAATTCGCGAGCAGGCATTTGCGGGTCACTCGCCAATATCATGGCGAGAGATTTTTTGTGCGCTTGAACAAGCAATTATTTGCGACGCCGTTATTTTTGGTGCTGCTGGTGGTGGAGATTACGGATGTCACGCTGGCGGTTGATTCGATTCCGGCGATCTTTGGCATCACTCACGATGCGTTTATCGTGTACACCTCGAATGTATTTGCGATTCTGGGGTTAAGGGCCATGTATTTTTTGCTGGCAGGAGCTTTGGGGCGGTTGCGTTACCTGACGGTGGGGCTTTCGGGCGTGCTGGTTTTCATTGGGGCAAAGATGATTGCGGAGCCGTGGATGCGCGTTCCGGTGCATATTTCGCTGGGAGTGGTGGCGGGGATATTGCTGGTGGCGCTAATCGCGTCGCTAATTTCGCCTGGGCCAGCAGTGGCCACCGAACAGGGCCGGGGCCGCGGTAAAATCGCGCGCGGTCCCGATAGATAGAACTTGGGAGATATGATGACCCACCTGATGTCGTCCGCAATTACGAATCTGTCGGCTACTGAGAAATCGACACGTATGGCGGCCGCTTCGGAAATCTGCGGGCAAGGGCGGGGCCTCGCTGATCGAGCGGTATCTCGCTGGTGGGAAGATGCGGAATTAGCTGAGTTGCTCTTCTGTTCAAAACCGATTGTTACTGTTGGTGTGGCTGTGCATCGGGAGACGTTCGCGAGGATTCGTGCGGCTAATGGGCAGCCGGAATTGGCGATTGTTCCGCAAGAGCAGGATGCTGAAGAATTCGAGCTGCATTTTGCGGATGGCGTTGAATTAGATGTGCTGACGAGCAGGGACCCAACTGGTCAGGGGGCGATTGCGCGGTTTCTGGCAAAGTTTGGGGAAGGCGTTCAGCAGGTGGAGTTTCGGTGCTTGGATGTGAATCGCGCCACGGCGATTGTGCGCAAGCGGTTCGGCGCTGCTCCTATTTATCCCGAGGCGCGGGCGGGGGCTAACGGTTCGAAAGTAAATTTTATTCTGGTGCCGGTTCCGGGCACGGGCGGTGAGAACACCAAGGTGCTCATTGAATTTTACGAGTTGCCGCAGTGATTCACTCACCACTTTGTTGAATCATTTTGGCGACGAGGCCGGTCCAGCCGGTCTGATGATTGGCGCCGAGGCCGGCGCCGTTGTCTCCGTTAAAAAATTCATAAAAGAGAACGAGGTCGCGCCAGTACGGGTCGCTCTGGAAAACCTCAGCGGTGCCGTTAACGGGACGGCGGCCCTGATTATCGCGGAGAAAAATGTGGGTTAGGCGGCGTGATATTTCCGCAGCCACTTGCCAGAGATCAGTCTGGTTGTTCGAACCAGTGGGACATGCAAGTTTGAAATCTTCGCCGTAGTAATGATGGTATTTCTGCAAGGACTCGACCAACAAGTAGTTGACCGGGAACCAGATCGGCCCGCGCCAGTTCGAATTACCGCCAAATGTTCCAGTGGCGGATTCGGCCGGCTCGTAATCCACACTGCTGACCGTGCCGTTGAAGCGCAGCTCATACGGATGATCCTTGTGAAATCGCGACAACGCCCTTATGCCGAAAGGAGAGAGAAATTCCGATTCGTCCAACATGTGGGAAAGGACACGTCCCAACCGCTTTTTGCTGACTAGCGAGAGCAGCAAGCGCGTGCCGCGAGGCGAGCTCTGCGACATATCGATGTGGTCGGGGAAGTCGGGATGATTGTCGATGAACCATTGCATACGGCGCTTAAAGCCCGGCAGCTTGTCGATGGCCTCGGGTTCGAGGGTTTCCACTCCGAACAGCGGAATAAGGCCCACCATGGAGCGAACCTTCAAGAAATGGTCTTCGCCGTTGGGGAGGTGCAGAACGTCGTAGTAAAAACCGTCTTCTTCGTCCCACAAAGATTTGCCGGGTGATCCGAAATTGTTCATGGCATGGGCGATGTAGACGAAATGTTCAAAAAATTTGCTGGCAATGTCTTCGTACGCGCGGTCTTCTTTGGCAAGTTCGAGCGCGATAGCGAGCATGTTGAGGCAATACATGCCCATCCAGCTGGTGCCGTCGGATTGCTCAAGATGGCCGCCGGTGGGGAGAGGCGCGGAGCGGTCAAAAACTCCGATATTGTCCAGACCCAGGAAGCCGCCCTGAAAAATATTGGAGCCGTCGGGATCTTTTCGATTCACCCACCAGGTGAAGTTCAAGAGTAATTTATGAAAAACTTTTTCGAGGAAGGCGCGATCGGCCACGCCGCGAACGCGACGCTCGATTTTGTACACGCGCCAGGCGGCCCAGGCGTGGACCGGCGGATTCACATCGCTAAAAGCCCACTCGTAGGCAGGTAATTGGCCATTGGGGTTCATATACCACTCGCGGAGGAGAAGCACGAGCTGATCCTTGGCGAAGTCGGGATCGATGATGGCGAGAGATACGCAGTGAAACGCGAGATCCCAGGCGGCATACCAGGGATATTCCCACTTGTCGGGCATGGAGACGACATCGTCGTTATAGAGTTGGGTCCAATCCTTGTTTCTGCCGTTCCAGCGCTCTTCCGGGGGAGGCGGTTGGCCAGGATCGCCAGTAAGCCAGGTCAGGACGTCGTAGTGGTAGAACTGCTTCGACCACATCATCCCCGATAAGGCCTGGCGCATTACATTGCGAGCATCTTCGGAAATGTCCTTAGGCACACGCGAACCGTAAAAATCGTCGGCTTCCTTTTGGCGCAAGTCGAAAAGACGATCGAAACCAGCGCCGAAATCGTTGGTGGCTGGAACCTCGCCGTTGGGGTCGCCATGTGACGAAGTGACATCCACCTTGTGCGAGTCGAGGCTGATGCCATCAAGTGGGTCGGTATCGGTCAGGCGTAGCTTGAACGTGGTGCTGTCGCCGGGGCCAAGGGTGAGTGGGTAGTAGGCAGCCACCTTGGTGCCGGTTTGCTGGGGATTTATCGCAGCTTGGTCTTTGTGAATGAGATATTCATGGAAAGCGTCTTTGACGAAGGGCGTGGGACTTTTTCCAGCAAAAACACGCTCATAATTGGTTTCGTTCTCGGTAAAAAGTAATTGTGGCTGACCCGCGCACAACAACCAACGCTTGCTATATTGCCAATGCTGCACTTCAACGCAGCGGCAGTTTTCCGGCCCGACGGTTTTCCGCATGATGGGGCGGCGATTATCCTTGCCCCACGACCAAGTATTGCGAAACCATAGCGAGGGCAAGAGATGAAGTGTGGCTGCTTCCGGGCCGCGATTCACCACGATGAGTTTGATGAGAATATCTTCAACGTCGGCCTTGGCATACTCGACGAACACGTCGAAGTAGCGATTCTGCGCGAAGATGCCAGTGTCCATAAGTTCGAATTCGGGCTGAGTGCGGTCGCGACGAGCGTTTTCGGCAATTAAGGTATCGTAGGGAAATTCCGCTTGCGGATATTTGTACAACATCTGCATGTAGCTGTGGGTGGGCGTGGAATCCAGGTAGAAGTAATATTCCTTCACGTCCTCGCCGTGATTTCCCTGATGCCCGGTAAGGCCGAAGAGGCGCTCCTTCAAGATGTGATCACGGCCGTTCCACATGGCGAGACCGAAACAAATCATCTGGTGACGGTCGCTGATGCCTCCGATACCGTCTTCACCCCAGCGGTATGCGCGTGACCTCGCGTGGTCATGGGGAAAATATTCCCACGCGGTGCCGTACGGGCTGTAGTCCTCGCGCACGGTGCCCCACTGGCGTTCGGATAAATAAGGGCCCCAGCGCTTCCAATATTTCTTGCGCGTGCGGGTTTCTTCCAGGCGTTGGTCTTCGCGGGTCTGCAGTCTAGGCATAGGGCTGAGTTTTAGGCGGACTATCCAAAATTGTTCAAATTTATTCTGGCATCAACTGCGAAGGCACGCGGGTCGCAGTTGTGCTTCCGTGCTTCTTCCGACAATGAGTCCGAGTCATTTGATGCGCGAAAACCGCAGACGGCGCATTATGGGCATAGGGACTGTTTTAGACGGAGCGCCCCGTGTAATCAACTTTTTGCTCGCTCCCGGATACGAAAATGTCGAATAGTTTCAATCGTCACTGTTTCAATCGACGCTATTCGTCTGGGTTTCGAAATGCACCTTGAATTTTTTGCGTTTCGTCCTCAGTCAAAGCGAGAGCAGCTTTTTGCAGCATGGCGAGAAACCATTTGACGTCTTCAGCGTTATCTGGAAATCCAGTCCCGGCGCTTGCCACGTGGCCCTTCCCGGGTTTATTGGAGTTGGCGAGAAGTTTTGCTTTCGGGTCAAGAACTGCGATGAACGGGAGGTCAACTGCACCACTTGGGGATAAGCCCCCGTACTTCGATATCAGAAAGTCGGAGCCGGGATTGTCCCAGTCTGGATGACCGCCCACGGCTTCACCAAACGTCAATTTTGTAACGACGAAGTATTTGTTAAAGATCGGGGCTATGTCCGGAAGGGCGAGGAAGCTGTCCAGTCGGTGGCAATCCTCGCACCACGACGCGCCGAAAATTAAGAAGATAGATTTATTCTGGTCGGCAGCCTTCAGTTTGGCTCCCTTGAGAATGTCATCCGCCTTGAGCGCTTTCGGAACCGCAGGCAGTGCTGTGCTCAGCAGGAGGAGTGCCGTGGCAGTTCGCAAAATTTTCCACATAGTAGTACCCCCGAGAGCTTTAATTGCCGTAGGGTAACATTTCTTTGTGTCACTTCGCCGTCTGAAAAAGGCCAGTTGTCGGATTACGGACTACCACCAGAGTAGACTTGGCCCCGCCAATTTCCCACATTCAGCGTCCCGATTTGTGCCCTGCGATTTTTGATTTATCAGATGAGTTACTTCACATGACATACGCTCAATCGAGGCCATAAAGGGTGAGTGTGGCGCCATTGAAAATCGCGACGTGCTTGCCGTCCGGAGATAATGCAATGTTGAAGTCGCCGATTTGACTCTGGATCGAGATTGGAGTCGACCAAAGAATTCTTGGATTGGTGGCATCGTAGACGAGGACGACAGGCGACTGGTGGACCTTAACTCCATCGAACAGCGTCTTTCGGTCGGATGTCATCCAGAATCCGAATCCTGTGCCTGAGAGTGACGAGACCGTATCGCCAAACTGAAAATCGCTAGGGTCGCGGTCTGGTCCGATCGTCTTAGACCAAATAAGTCCGTGGTCTATGTCGATGACCCCGATTCCAGTTCTTCCGGAAAGTACGATGTACCGTGACCCAAGGACGTGAACGGGTGCGTTCTCGCGACAGGATAGATCATCACAAATTATCTTCATGTGTTGGACAGAAGTGATCATTTCAATGCCTGAACTTCCCCAGATAAAGACGGCGTTCTCTCCTGGGGTTACGACGGCCTGTGGGTGGAAGAGACGATCGCGGTATCCGGGCGTCTTCCTCAAGACCTGGAGTGTATCTGAGGCGCGCCACTCGTAAGTCATTGCAGGGCCGGGTTCGTGCCGGAGAAAAATCTGGGTGCCACCAGCTACGCTTTGGACGGACCAGGGGCCTGTTGAGCTGGATGGCTCTAATTTTTCCTGATTGATGAGATTAACATCGTGGTCGTAAGTCATGATGGTGCCATTGGCAAGAATGAGGAACCGATCTCCACTGAGAGGGCCAAGTCGTGCTTCAGAGTCCCGAAGGGGTGTCCAGACTGTCGCATCTGAACTGGCCACAACTTAGTTTGTAAGAGGCTGCCGTTCTGGGCGTTAACGAAGAAGGCTTCCACTTCGCGAGTTGCAGTGCGGTAGTTTTCCCCCTATTGTTTGGTGTCATAGACGCGTAGTCGCTGATGAACGGAACCCGGGTGTTCTCATCCAGTGCTTCTAGCTTTGCAAGGATGAAATCTTTAAAGAATTTTTTGTTTGATACGGATTTCGGAGGAATCCAGCCGTATTTCTTGAGTTCGACCGTCCATTTCGGCTTTGCCAACGACGAGGCACTTTGGGCTCGTGTTTTAACCGGACAGTCGCAGAACACAATCAGTGAAATTAGCACGAGAAACAGCGCTCTGACGTTCAATTGCACAAGTGACTCCGTCCGGCTAGGAGCTAGAGATGCCGCCGCAACAAACTTATGTGCCCTGTTCAGCGCCGATGGCGCGGGGTGCCGCGACAGCAGGATCGGGTGTCACTGAGAAAGTTTTCCAACCGCGACGCGACAGGCTCCCGTAGATAAAATAACCGGAGGCGGCGGCGCAAAGCAGCAAGATGAATCCTGGGAGCCATTCTTGCAGGACTAGTTCGCCTATCGCGAACATGCAGCAATACACTAGCGTGCAACCCATGATCCAGTCGAAGGTATTGGCGCCCAGGTCGCGGACTGGGGCGATCTCGGGAGCTAAAGCGGCGATGCGCTGCCAGCCGATTACCGTCGGCTGCACACGACGATAGAATTTTACGAGGCGTTGGTCTGATTCGGGCTTGGTGATCATGGTGGTGACCAACCACACCACCGTGGTGGTGATGGTGGTGATCAATGCTGCTTTGGCGAAGACCACGGAGTCGTTGCCTGAGAAATGCACGCGTTGCAGTGAGATGGAGACGACGAAGGCGGCGATCATTGCGGAGATTTCGCTCCAGGCATTGATGCGCCACCAATACCAACGCAGTAGCAAAACGCTGCCGGTTCCGGCGCCCATGCCGAGGAGTAATTGCCACGCGGACTGGATGGAATTGATGTTGGCTGCGGCGTAGCCACTGAGAATTACGAGCATTACGATAAAAACTTTACTTACGAAGACATAGTGCTTGTCGGTGGCCTTGCGCACCAGAAATCTGCGGTACAGATCGTTGATGAGGTAGGACGTGCCCCAGTTCAATTGAGTGCCGACAGTGGACATAAATGCGGCCAGGAAGGCAGCCACCATCAATCCACGGAGCGCGGGGGGAAGGAAATCGCGCAGCACCATGACGTAGCCTTTTTCCGGTTCGGCGGCAAATTCCATACTCGGACGCAAACCGCCGTGAGGAGAATAAACAGCGACGGCTACCAGGCCGGTTAGAATCCATGGCCAGGAACGCATGGCGTAGTGCGCGATGTTGAACCACAAGGTTGCGCCGAGCGAGTTTTTTTCGTCTTTCGCGCTGAACATGCGTTGGGCGACATAGCCGCCGCCACCGGGTTCGGCTCCGGGATACCAGCTAGCCCACCACTGGACGGCGAGGTACAGACAAAATGTAATGACCGGCAGAGTCCACAAGGCGTCGGTGGTCCAGCCGAGATGGAAGGAAGGAAAGAAGGAGAGAATCGATCCGGTGGTTTGTCCTGATTGACGCACCGCACTATCCACGTGGGACAACTGGATTTTGAGCATGGTCATGCCGCCGAGTTTGGAGACGGCGATCCAGGCCAGCACCACGATCATGGTCATCTTCAGAATAAACTGGAACAGATCAGTGACCAGCACGCCCCAAAGACCGCCGATAAATGTGTAAATGCCGGTGAAGGGCACGAGGATCAGGACACAGATCAGCAACGCGGTGTGCGCGGGTGCTCCCAAGGTGTAATGCAGGAGCACATGACCACCCACGGCGATTTGTAGGACGCGTCCGGCGGCGATGGCGTCGCCGAGTAAAACGGTGGTGATACTGATCATGGCTTTGATCACCCAGCCGAGGATCAGACAATTCATCAACGCGCCAAGATAAATGGCGCGAAAACCACGAAGGAAGGCGGCCGGCTTGCCTTCGTAGCGGAGCTCGACAAATTCCACGTCGGTTAGGATTTCGGCCCGGCGCCAATATCGCGCGAAGAAAAAAACAGTCATCATGCCGCAGAGACATTGCGACCACCACAGCCAGTTGCCGGAGATTCCGTTTTTAGCTACCAAGCCGGCGACAAGCAAAGGGGTGTCGGCGGCGAAGGTCGTGGCCACCATAGAGGTGCCGGCCAGCCACCAGGAAACATTTCGTCCCGATACGAAGAATTCTTCAGTGCTGCCCGAGGAACGGCGGCGGTAATACAAACTGATCAACAGATTGAGCAGCAGGTAGGCGGCGATTACGATCCAATCGGTGGTGGTGAGTGCCATCTTGAGTGTCTACTCTCCTGCCGCATTTGAGCGGTGGCGCAGATTAAGATGCGCCCAACCGGTCAGGTGACCAGGTTAAATCGTTTTAGTAATGGCCGGGCCAGCAATTGATGGCGCGGATGTTGTAGTCTATCGGGACGCGGCGAAGCACAGCATGGTGGCTCAGAAAAGTTTAAATGGCAAGGGCAAGCGCAACAAAAGTTTGTTCGTAGCGGGCACATCGCAGAACTCCAAAAAACAGGCGGGCTTACGTTACATGCTGGTTGTCCTAAAATCCAATTATGAAGAGCTGAGTCAGGAAGCGGCGCGGATTGTAGCTACCTCGGTACGCCAGAACCCGGAGGTGCGGCTGGGTTTGGCGACGGGAAGCACGACCATTGGGGTGTACCGTGAACTGGCGCGGCTACACCGTGAAGAAGCACTCGATTTTTCCAGGGTGGTTACGTTTAACCTGGACGAATATCTGGGAATCTCTCCGGAACATCCCCAGAGTTTTCACCATTTCATGAGGGAACATTTTTTTTCGCGTGTGAACCTTGACGCGCGGAACATTCATATTCCGGACGGTACCATAAGCGGCGACTACGAAAAATATTGCGCGGGGTATGAAGCTGAGATTCAAAGGGCGGCCGGAATCGATCTGCAAATTCTGGGTATTGGGCGCAACGGACACATCGGCTTCAACGAACCGACCTCGAGTTTCGCGTCGAAAACGCGGCTGAAGGTGCTCAGTAAAGCGACGGTGGAGGACAATCGAAAATTCTTTGGCGCTGGGGAGAAGATGCCGCGTCTCGCGATCACAATGGGCATCGGCACGATACTGGCCAGCAGGCGCGTATTGATGCTGGCTACGGGTGCGACAAAAGCCGGCGCGGTGGCGAACGCGATCGAGGGGCCTCTCACGGCTTCGGTTACGGCTTCGGCTTTGCAACTTCATCCCGATGCCACCGCCATTGTTGACGAAGGAGCCGCCGCGCTGCTAAAGCAAAAAGATTATTATCGCGATGTGATGGAAATGACGGCGTTGTTTACACCTGGAAAATTGTCGTAGGAGTGAGTCAGGCTTCTGGAGTGATGGAAGAAAAATGAAAATATTGACGAATGAGATGCGTGGGTGCCGCAAGGGACCGCAAGATTGGTTTACCGGTACGGTGTGGATCGATGAAATCGTGGCCGCTGCGGCGCCGGCGGGATTTGCTGTGAATCGCGTTTCGTTTGAGCCGGGGGCGCGGACAGCGTGGCATACGCATCCAAGGGGGCAGGCCTTGCACGTGTTGACAGGAGTTGGGCGCGTGCAACTCGCGGGCAAGCCAGCGCAAATAATCACTGCGGGCGACTCGGTTTGGATTGAAGCGGGGGAACGCCACTGGCACGGGGCGGATGCTAGTCACACCATGGTTCATCTGGCGATTCAAGAAGCGGACCAGAACGGCGTTAGTGTGGTGTGGCTGGAACATGTGAGCGAGCAAGATTATTCAGCGCCGGTCGAACAGTCTTGAGGTGGTTGAGGTGCGCTGCGGGTTTCAGGAGGCAAGTTCAAAGGCACCCTCCGCGTGAGGGGCAGCCTCGATGAGGTTCAATTATTCGGGCATGCCTAGGCGGTAGCCGACGCCGCGCACAGTGTGAATTAATTTCGGGGCGCCGCTGACATCGATTTTCTGGCGCAGACGATTGATATAGACCTCTACAAGATTGGTCTCGCTGTCGAAATGGTAGTCCCACACATGTTCGACGATGGCGCTGCGGGTGATGAGGTCGGGGGCGTGCAAGAGGAAGAGCTCCAAGAGCGCAAATTCTTTGGAGGTTAGTGGGATTATTTCCTTGCCGCGCGTGGCGCGGCGGCGATGGCGATCGAGTTCCAGATCGGCATAATGCAGACGGGCATTTCCTTTGTGGAAGCCGCGGCGGACCAGGGCTCTCACGCGCGCGAGGAGTTCGGCCAGCACGAAGGGCTTGGTTAAATAATCATCGGCACCGGCATCCAGTCCCTCGACGCGTTGCTCGACGAGAGTCCGCGCGGTGAGCATCATGACGGGAGATTCGATGCCACGCTGGCGCAATTCGCGGCACACTTCGATTCCGCTTATGCCAGGGAGGCGCACATCCAAAAGGATGGCGTCGTAATTCACTTCCCTGCCAAGTTCGAGGGCTTTTTCGCCGGTGTCCGCGATGTCGACGGCGTAGGAATTTTCTCTAAGAGTGCGAGCAATGAAGCTCGCAACTTTTCGTTCGTCTTCGGCCAGGAGAATGCGCATAAGCTTATGGTAACTATTATATCGCGATAATTCGGGTTGTGGTTCGCGAGGCTCCGCTGGAAGCTTAACCTATGCCAGGCTCAATTCTCGCTTGACAATTCAGCGGCCAAGCACTATTTCACAAGCGCACTATACCTGATTTGTATTTCTCTCGAAGATTCGCAACCCTTAGAGATCGCAATTCTCTTCGTCGGAGGATCCTGTGACCTGGACGCAAGTGTATGACCCTTTCGGTCATTGGTGGCTATCGACGCTGGTAGCCGCCATCCCAATTCTCGTTTTGCTGACACTCTTGGCAGGGTTTCGAGTGCGCCCTCATCTGTGCGCCATGGCGGGCGCGGCGGCGGCGATGATTATTGCCATCGTGGCGTTTGGGATGCCCCCACGATTGGCGGTGATCAGCTTTTTGTATGGGGGCGCGTTCGGATTTCTGAAAATAGTATGGATCGTGATTGCGGCGGTCTTTCTATATGACATTTCTGTCGATACCGGCCAATTCGAAATAATGAAGCAGTCTATTGCGGCGATTACGCCTGACCGGCGCTTGCAGGTGCTGCTGGTAGCGTTTGCTTTCGGCGCTTTCCTGGAGGGAGCGGCGGGCTTTGGGGCCCCGGTGGCTATTGCTGGAGCGTTTATGATCGGGTTGGGATTCAAACCGTTTCAGGCGGCGGTTTTGAATCTTATAGCCAATACCGCGCCGGTGGCGTGGGGAGCGATCGGAACTCCGGTACACACGCTGGCGGCGGTGACCGCGCTGCCGGAGTCGGACTTAAGCGCCATGGTCGGGCGGATTCTTCCGTGGACGGCGTTGATTGTGCCGTTTTGGCTGGTTCGCACTTTTGTGAGCTGGTCGGAGACGTTCGAAGTATTTCCCGCGATTTTGGTGGTGGGGATTTCGTTCGCGGGGGTGCAATATTTCTGGTCGAATCATGTGGACAGTAATCTTGTGGATATTGCAGCGGGCATCGCATCGATCATCGCGACGCTTTTATTCTTGCGAGTGTGGCAGCCGAAACGGATCTGGCGTTTTGAAGATGAACGAGGAGAAGACGCGGCCAAGGTGAAACGCGGAGAGTTCGCGGTAGTGCACACACCTGGGCAACTTGCAAAAGCGTGGATGCCGTTTGCGCTGCTATCGATGTTTGTTTTGCTGTGGGGATTACCGACGATCAAGACTGCTATGGGTAAGTACACCACTCCGGCGTTTAAGACCGGCGGATGGGCGGTTCCGTATTTGCATCAGGCAGTATTTCGGGCACAACCGGTAGTGATGAAGCCCGCAGCGGAAAACGCGAAGTTCGATCTTAACTGGTTGACTGCGACTGGGACGGGCTGCTTTTTTGCTGCAGTTATTGCCGGGCTTCTACTTGGTTTAAAACCAGGGAGAATATTCAAGATATTTGGCGGCACGATGTATCGGTTGCGTTTCGCAATCATTGCCATGGCATGCATGTTGGGACTGGGATATGTGACACGGTACTCGGGCATGGATGCGGTATTGGGACTGGCATTTACGCGGACGGGTTGGTTCTTTCCATTCTTCGGTGCGTATATTGGCTGGCTGGGGGTCGCGCTGACGGGGAGCGATACCGCGTCGAACGCGTTATTTGGCGGGCTGCAGCGTATTACAGCGCAGCAACTGAACTTAAGTCCAATCTTAATGTGCGCCACAAATAGCGCCGGCGGCGTGATGGGCAAAATGATTGATGCGCAATCGATCTGTATCGCCACTGCAGCAACCAATCAGGTTGGAAACGAAGGCTCGATTTTCCGGTTTGTGTTTTGGCATTCGGTGGCGCTGGCGGCGATTATCGGCGTGATTGTGATGCTGTATGCTTATGTTTTTCCGCAATTTATACCGCACGGATTGAACTTCGTGCACTGAAGTTCGTGGACTGATCGCTTTCGACAATTGTTAGCGGAAATGACGCTTTAATTTAGTTGGCGGTCCAATCTTTGGGGATGCGGACGTAAGAGGAATCGAGCGCTGCTACGCTGGGGCAGCCCAATAAGACCAGGGTACGTTTTACGTCTTCGCGCAAAATTTCGATGGCGCGAGTTACTCCTGCTTCACCGGCGGCGGCCAATCCGTACGCGTAGGCGCGACCACAGAGGACGGCGCGGGCGCCAAGACACAACGCTTTCACGATATCGGTGCCGCGACGTACGCCTCCGTCCATTAACACTTCAATTCGGCCGTTAACCGCTGCGACGACTTCAGGCAATGCGCGCAGGGACGCGGAAACACAATCAAGTTGGCGGCCGCCGTGATTCGAAACCACGATGGCTGCAGCCCCTTCATCGACGGCCCTGTGGCCGTCATCCCCAGTGAGCACACCCTTAACGACGATTGGACCGTTCCAATGTTCCCTGATCCAGGTCAGATCCTTCCAGGTCACCGTGGAAGCAGCGAGGGCGCGGCCAATATCGGTGAGAGGCATGGGGCCTTTTCCGGGCAGAACCACGTTGTAGAGCGGAGGAACGCCACCATCCTTGAAGAAGGAAAATAGCCAGCCCGGATGCGTTAAGAATTGCTCGGCATAAGGAATTTTATGAAGGAGTCCGGGATTCAGCAGCTCAACCATGCCGTTGCGAGGATCGCGCTCGCGAATTCCGCTGACCGGTGTATCGATGGTGATCACCAGCGCGGCAAATCCGGCGCGCCGCGCACGATCGATAGAGGCTTCCGCGGCAGCGCGCCCGCCCATCAGATAAAGCTGGTAAAACACCGGTCCGGTGGAGCCCGCTTTCACATTTTCGAGTTTGTGTCCTGAAATGGTGGAGAGAATATAACCGGTGCCGGCCTTGCCTGCGGCGCGTGCGGCGGCGACCTCGCCACCGGGATGCATTAGGCGGCTATAGCCAACGGGAGCGAGCATTGCCGGCAGTGAAAGTTCATGGCCGAGAACGGTGGCGCGCAAATCGCAATTGTCAAAGGCTACCGCGTGGCGGGGACGAAAAGTTACATCATCAAAAACGCGGCAATTCTCCCGCAGGGTGACTTCGCCTTCGGCGCCGCCGTCAAGATAGTCGAAAACGACTCGGGGGAGGCGCCGCTGGGCTACGCGCCTCAAATCAAGGATATTCACGACATGCGGCGAGTTGACGGAAGGCATTCGCATTCACTCCAGTGAGACTCGGAGAAGCGCGGAAACAATTAAGCCACAGTTCGAGCCACAATTCGAGTTGGTCAGTATGTGTGCAATTGTGGATATTTTCATTTTGGCAACCGTTGTATACCAAAGGCTGGAAGAAAAGGCTTGAATAGCAGATACAATCAATGAAATGACGGTCTGAAGGAAGCGTCGGCCTCCAGGTAGTTAGACCCAAATCCCGGTACGTGCCGGAGCCCGCGGCTAAAATTGGAGGCCAGCGATTGACGTTATCGAAGATTTCGTGCGTTTGGAATCAACCACAAATTGCGGGAAATTACCGCGCAGCGGTTTCTCTACACAGCCACACTAATTTCTCTAAAGAAAGCCTGCACTTCATTCCTGCGTTCGCTGAGAAGTGGCCGGTGTTGCGGCGGGCCCTCGACAAACAGTGCCAGAAATCGTGCAGACCGGTGGATTTTTCCACGGCGTACTGGCGGCCGCCGGTCTCTGCCAAGGTGGGATTCGAATTGGAGAGCAAGCAGATTGAATGCGAGCTCAATTTGATGAGCCTGGTATCGCTTACCGATCATGACAGCATAGGGGCGCCGACCTCTTTGCGACAATTGCCCGATGCGATACAGATCCCGCTTGCGGTGGAGTGGAGTGTGCCGTTTGAAGATGCTTTGTTTCATCTGGGCGTTCACAACTTGCCGCCGAACCTGGCGCCGACTTTAATGGAAGACTTTGCAGAATATACTCGCAGCCCTTGTAGCTCCCGCTTAGTGGAAATAATGGCGGCCCTCCATGAAATACCGGATGTATTGATCGTGTTCAACCATCCGCTGTGGGACCAGTTGGGTCCTGGACAACTTTCATTCCAACTTGTTCTGGAACGATTTTTGGAACAGCACATCGAGTTTCTTCACGCTTTCGAGCTTAACGCCATGCGTTACTGGAGCGAAAACAAGAGGGTTGTGCAGTTGTCTGAGCTTTGGGAACGGCCGGTAATTTCGGGAGGAGACCGGCATGGATGCGAGCCGAGCGGCGCACTGAACTTGACACGCGCCACAAATTTTCATCAGTTCGTGCAGGAAATCAGGGACGAGCAGCTGAGTCATGTTCTGTTTATGCCGCAATATTCGGAGCCGCGCAGCTTGCGCTTTTGGCAAACGGTGATTGATGTGCTTCGCGAATATCCGGAATACCCGGTGGGTTCCCGGCGGTGGGATGAGCGAGTGTTTCATATTGATTGTTATACGGGCTGCGACAGTCCGCTGTCGGCGTTGTGGAAAGCGCCACCGCCATTTTTGGGGCGAATTTTTTCGATTATCCGCATGGCCGAAAAGAAGTCAGTGCGTCACGCGCTGAATTACACCTTTGGCGGAAATACGGAACTATCTTTGGCTACCGAGATTCCCTGCGATGCAAATGCGTGATTCCAAGTGTGATGGGCGGCGGATTGCGATGCCGAAGATCAGAAGGCCCGCGGGTCGAGAAGCGACAGCATCCGCGGCCCTACTTTGTCAGTGCCGCACGCTGATTATTGTATCTCTACTGATGTGGACTGCGACCGGCCTGGCGCAAACGGTCATTCTACAAACAGGTATCCGAGCGCGACCAACACTCGAGCAGGTGGTAGACAATCTCGTCGCAAAAAATGCGGAGCGAACGGCGGCGTTGCAGCGTTACCAGAGCAGGCGCTTTTATCGTCTGGATTACACGGGATTCCCCACGTCGCTAAAGGCCGAGATGGTTGTGGACATGGTTTACGAGTGGCCTGCGACGAAGAACTTTAAGATCGTTTCGCAAAGTGGCCCCAAATGGATGATTGAGCGGATTTTCAAAGGGCTGATGCAAGCTGAACAAGAAGCTTTAAATAGTAAGAATCGCGAGCGTGTGGTCCTGGATCGTCGCAATTACGAATTCACCGGGATGGAGTTTCAAGACACCGGTGACGGTTGCTCTTACGTGCTAACCGTTCAACCGAAAATACCGAACAAGCTTCTATATCGTGGACGGGTGTGGGTGAATAGCAAAGATTTCGCGGTATGCCGCATCGAGGCGGAGCCATCGAAGAATCCGTCGATGTGGATCAAGGGCACCGCAATTCATCATATCTATAAAAAATTGGGTGATTTTTGGTTTCCTTCGGAGAATGAATCCACGTCGACCATGCGCGTGGGCGGACACGCGATATTGTCGATCAAATACCGCAACTACGAAATCCTGGCGGCACGGCCGCTTGAGGAAATAGATTCGCGGCGATCAGACGCTCGGCCAGCATCCAGCGGTACGCTATCCAATCGAGTCGAATAAATATTTTTCAGGCTCCCTTTCGCAAATATTGCCAACAAACGATCTCGATATGCTCACCAAGCCGATTTGACAAGATAAAAGGCGTTTGTATAGTCTCAAACCGGTTAGAATGCGAAGCGAAAAAGTGAATCTCGCAGGGAAGTTCGCTGATGTGGAGGCGAAGTGAGTGAGCCTGTTTCTCTAGTCCATTCCCAGAGCTTGGCCGCGGAGCAATCGGGAGAACTTTTGCATCTCGACCGCGAACAGGCGGGGTGGAAATGGATGAGTATGTCAGTGCGGCGATTGCAGCCGGGCGACATTGTGCGAACGGCTGCACGAAAAGAGGAATGCGCATTTGTTTTGTTGGGTGGGAAGTGCATAGCCGACTGGGGTCAAGGACCGAAGCAAATTGGCAAGCGCGCAAATGTTTTTGACGGGTTTCCTTATGCGATTTATCTTCCTGCCGGTCATGAAATCACGTTTACAGCCGAAACGATCTGCGAGATTGCAGAATGCCGGGTTCCTTCCGAGGCCAAACTTGAACCGCGGCTGATCACTCCAGACGACGTAGCCACCAGTTTGCGCGGAGGCGGGAATGCTTCACGCCAGATTGTAGATATTATCAGACCTGATTTTTCCGCAGATAAGTTGGTGGTCATTGAGGTGTACACACCCGGAGGCAACTGGTCGAGCTATCCGCCGCACAAACATGACGTGCATGACCCACCTACCGAGGTTGATCTGGACGAAATTTACTACTACCGGATTGAGCATCCCAAAGAAGGATTCGCGCTGCAAAGACTGTACTCGCCGGATAGGTCGCGCGACTTCACAGTGAGGGCGCAGGACGGCGATGCCGTATTAGTTCATTCCGGTTTTCATCCAGTGGTCGCGGGACCAGGATACAACGTGTACTACTTGAATTTTCTTGCGGGGACCTCGCGGACCTTGTCGGTAACCGAAGATCCCAACCACGTGTGGATTAAATCGACGTGGAAAGAAACCGACCCTCGCCTTCCATTGATCCGATAGCGTTGCGATCATTCCTCGGTGTGACGAAATAAAGTTGAAAAGCGGGTGCGCGCCAAATCGAATAAGCGGTTAGCAAATTACTTTATTTTTAACTGGTGCCGCTGGAAGTTCTGCGGCATGCTATGGCCCAAAATTGACGAATCGCCATTGGGGAGCGCTCCTGCATGAATCGCCGCCTGACTGTTGCACAAGCCATCGTGGCATTTCTATCGAACCAGTATTCCAGCCGGGATAACCGGGAACGGAGATTCTTCCAGGGATGCTTCGGAATTTTTGGGCACGGTAACGTCGCGGGCATGGGACAGGCGCTCGAGCAAGACCGGAGGCTTCGCTATTACCTTTGCAGAAATGAACAAGCCATGGTTCATACTGCCGCGGCTTTCAGCAAAGCAAGTTTCCGGCTGCGAACTTTGGCCTGCACAACTTCTATAGGACCGGGCGCGACAAATATGATCACCGGGGCGGCGTTGGCAACGATCAACCGTCTACCAGTGCTGCTCTTGCCCGGGGATATTTTCGCGAGAAGAAATGTGTCGCCGGTTTTGCAGCAACTGGAATCCCCTGCATCGCAAGACGCTTCCGTGAATGATTGCTTCAAGCCAGTTTCACGGTATTGGGACCGCATCCAGCGTCCGGAACAGATTCTGACCGCTTTGCCCGAAGCCATGCGCGTGCTTACTTCGCCGGATAATACCGGGGCAGTAACGCTCAGCTTGCCGCAAGACGTACAAACCGAGGGCTTTGATTTTCCCGAGGAATTCCTGGAGAAGCGGGTGTGGACGATTCCGCGCAATCGTTGCGATCGCGCTTTTTTGATCACCGCTGCGGAATGGATTCGTTCCGCGAAAAAACCGCTGATCGTAGCGGGTGGAGGAGTGCTTTATTCGGAGGCCTGGGACGCGCTTGCGAAATTTGCGCAACAGACGGGCATTCCCGTATGCGAAACCCAAGCTGGAAAAGGGTCTTTACCTTACGATCACGCGCAGCAATTGGGAGCGATTGGAGTCACTGGAACTCCGGGCGCGAATATCATGGCGCGGGAAGCGGATCTGATTATCGGAATTGGAGCTCGCTACAGCGACTTTACTACCGCGTCGAAAACCGCGTTTCAAAATGCGGAGGTGCGATTCATAAATATTAATGTGGCGGAATTTGACAGCTACAAACATCGCGCGCTACCGCTGACAGGAGATGCGCGCGTGACGCTGGAAGAATTGAGCGAGGCGCTGGCCGGCGTGCGAGTGAATTCCAGTTATCAAGAGAGAATTTCCGAATTTCGCGATGAGTGGGAAAAGGAAGTTGATCGCATTTATGGCATACGAAAAGACCCACCTATCACGCAAGGCCAAGTCATCGGGGTGATAAACGAGATGAGCCATGCCGACGATGTGATGGTTTGTGCGGCGGGAAGCTTGCCTGGTGACTTGCACAAACTTTGGCGAACACGCGGGCCGGGCAATTACCACATGGAGTATGGCTATTCCTGCATGGGGTATGAAATCGCAGGCGGGTTGGGAATAAAAATGGCCAAGCCCCAGAGCGATGTGTATGTGATGGTGGGCGACGGATCTTATTTAATGATGGCGCAGGAAATTGTCACTTCGGTGCAGGAAGGCTACAAGCTAAATATCGTCCTGCTGGATAACCATGGATTTTCGAGTATCGGCGGATTGAGCCGTGGCTGCGGGAACGAAGGGATGGGGACGAACTATCGCTACCGACAAGGGGAACGCTATGACGGAGAGTTGCTGCCAGTGGATTTCCAGGCCAATGCGGCAAGCCTGGGAGCCTGGGCGGTTCGAACGCGCACTTCGGAAGAATTGAGAAATGCCTTACATGAGGGGAAAAAACAGACGCGAACTTCCGTGGTGGTGGTGGAAACCTCTTACGAAGACCGCGTGCCTGGATACGAATCGTGGTGGGACGTGCCTATCGCGGAGGTTTCCGAAAGCGACACGGTGAAGCGCGCGCGCACCGAGTACGAGAAAGCGCGCAAAAAGGAGCGGTTCCTTTTCTAAACGAACAGTGTGCGTATAAAGTGGCTGGACCATCACGTAGAAAATGTGGCTTCGCAGAAAGACGCTCGATAAATAAACCCGAGCAGCTCACGTTGGAACCTTCGACGAGGCCTCATCTGAGACCTTGCGAGGCATTACCATAAGCCGTGCGCGAAACATGGAGAGCGAAGCCGCAGGATTCGCGAATACGCAATTCAGGCTGCAATTTTCGTAGGGCCGGCTTGCTGCGATCTCCGGAGATACGCTTGATCAGCAATTCCGCCGCTTCACTGCCCAGCTGATGTTTAGGCAACTCGACCGTCGTTAATCGCGGACGAAAAACTCCAAGCCAGGGATAATCGTCGAAGCTGACCAAGCCGAAATCTTCCGGGCAGCGCAATCCCATTTCTTCAGCGGCCTTGAGAAGACCAACGGTCATCAAATGATTGGCCACATAAATTCCGTCCGGACGGTGCGAGAGCAACGCGTTCCCGGTCCGGTAGCCAGATTCAATGCGGTAATCTCCTTCGACAATCAGTTCCTTTTCAAAGGGTAAGCCCATGGCTTTCAACGAATCGTGAAAACCTTGCCATCGAGCTACGGCATTGCTCACTTTTAGCGGGCCGCTGATGAGCCCGATACGATGGCGCCCTGCTCGGGCCAAATGACACACGGCGTCGTAGGCGCCTTGATAATCATCGGAGATGACCGCGTCGGCGGTTAATTTGGAATAAGTGCGCATCACCAGCACAAACGGAGTTTTTGACTCTTTAATCATTTGACGCAGTGGCGGACGAAAATGTTCGGCTGCTTTCGTGAGTAGGATGCCATCGACGCGCTTGGAGAGGAGGAGTTCGATGGCGCGCTCTTCTTTGTCAAGGGAGTCGTCGCTATTGCAGAGCAAGAGATTGTAGCCATGTTTTTGGGCGGCGTCCTCCGCACCACGAACCACCATTGGAAAAAAAGGATTTGCGATATCCGGCACGATCATGCCGATGGTGTGAGTTTTTTGTTTGGCCAGGCTGCGCGCGATCAGGTTAGGACGATAATTCAATTTGCGGATGGTTTCTTCCACGCGATCGCGCAGCTTTTTGCTGACGTGGCTCTTTTTATTGACCACCTCGGATACAGTAAATACCGAGACGGCGGATTTCCGGGCCACGTCGTAGATGCTGGCCGCTTTGCCTTTATTGGTTCTGGATTTTCTCATGCGTACCTGATAGCCGATATTTACAATCTAGTGCTTGTTTCGCAAATTGCATCGAGAATGATCCAGTTACGTGGCCTTGCATACTATCCCGGTTCGGCTGAATGTACTTGCCCAGTCACCGCAAATCTTATGTCCGTTTTATTTTTCGCGATACGCGAGCAGTTAACCTTCGCGGTCCGGGCCGCCCAGCCGCTGATTACGCCGTTCATAGCTCGACTTTCTTCCATTCTCCGAGCGCCGGGCAGCTTATGGATTTACGGCGTGTCAGGATTCGGCAACATGACGTCTCGCACGATGGCGTTGAGATCACTGCATGCCGCGATGAATTGCCGTAATGTTCTTCGCGTGGGGCCGAAGCAATCAAACGCGGTAATCGAAAGCCCATCTTCCGTGTTGGCGCGCCGGAAGTCGGGAAAGTACTTCGTCAGGGCCTCGATAATTTGTGACGGGACTTCCTGATCGATGCGCGGAGTTACTTCAATCTGGCTGGCGTTGAAGCGCTTCTGCCATACGTGCGGAGGCGAAATAACCACCTCGCCTCCAATGAATTCGCTCCAGTGCATGTGATTGCGGAATGCGGCGGACAGTAAACGAATGCGGTAGCCGCGCTGGCGAAAAACGTTATAGGTCTTCTTGAAAACAGCCACGCCGGCCCATTCCAGGTAACCGGGGTCCACTGAAATATTTTCTCTTTCCAACAAAACTTTGAGCCAGTCATCCAGACGCCCAACCATAATGGTGCACACTGGGCCCATCGTTTTTATTTCTTTGCCCTCTAGGTCGCGGCGTTTCAATCCGCGCTCCACGGCTTCCGCAACTGCAACACACTGCGGCAAAGTAAAACAGACGGTGGCATTAATGCTGATGCCGCGATAGGTGGCCTCTTCAATAGCGGGAATGCCCTCTTTGGTGGCGGGGATTTTGACAATCATGTTGGGAGCAAGCTGGTTAAACTCGACGGCTTGTTCCACGATGGCACGCGCATCGCGATAAAGTCGCGGATCTGTTTGAATCGAGAGTCTTCCGTTGCGGCCGTGATGCGCATCGAAAATCGGCCTCAGCAGCGCGGCACTCTCGGCGGAAATTTCACGGACCAGTCGCCAGCCTAGCTGATCTTCGGTGGCGTGAGGCATTTCCTCGATCAATTGACGGATGCGCGGCGCCCAGCGGGCCATTTCTTTCTTTAAAACTCCGACGACGATCACTGGATTACATGTTGCTCCGACGGCGCCATGGTTGATGGAATAGGTCAGCTCCTCGAGCGAGGCCGAATCATTCCAGAGGCTTGTGGGGGTGGTCTGGGTCATCTTGTGCAGCGGGCTTTTGTAGGATGTCGCGGTTGTTTCTGTCATACATCCTCGCTACGGCCTTTGATTTTTGTCCTTCGAGTCACACTGCCGCATGTTGGACCTAATTCCCGCATCTGCAAAGCTCCCGAAATTCGATAGTGGTCATCGTCAGAGCAAATTAGTGAGCGGCTATTTTTGTTCCAAGGTCACTCACAACGCCGCGCAGGTATTTCAGACTCGCAGATACGCTTTCGACGGGAGGAATCGGTGTGGCGCCAAACTTTACGTCCTGCTCGACCACCGACCATCCTGAATAGCCATTTTTTACGAGTGTCCGGAAGAAGGCGGGGAAATCAATGTTTCCCTGGCCAATAATGGTAAAAACCTTATGCTCGATAGCTTCCTCAAATGTCCATTTCTTGCGGCGTGCTTCTTCCAAAACACGAGTGTCGCAATCCTTGATATGTACAAAGCGCAGCTTATGCTTGAATTTTTCGGCTTCCTTTACAGAGTCGCCGTAGCCGTATACACAGTGTCCGGTGTCCAAGCACAGCCCAACGTTAGTGTGAGAGGTAGCATCGAAAAACAGTTCGGATTCTTCAGGCGTCTCGACATAGGTCGCTACGTGGGGATGAAATACCAGATCAAGACCGAATTCATTGGCGACCTTTTCCGCATCCGCGACGATCTTGCCCACGTGCTTCCACTGTTCTGCACTTAGAGTGGGGCAATCTTTGTCGCGGGCCCTGCCGGAAAATAATTTGCGCTCCGGTGATTGGTCATCAGCCATTACCAGGAACGGGGCTCTCAAGGTAGCAAGCAAGCCGCCAACTTTGCGGATCCGTTCGATGCACGCCGCGCCCGCGGCCGGGTCGGTCATTTTAACGGGCACGAAGGAAGCCAGCAGCTTCAACTTCCTTTTGTCGAACTGAGGTTGCAGAATCTTTGCATCAGTGGGGAAGAATCCATAGGGACCTAATTCTGTGCCCGTGTATCCGGCGGACACCATCTCATCCAGTATTTTCTCGTACGATTGCTTCCACGACGGCCCAGGATAATCGAGGACACCCCAGCTGTCGGGAGCAGAGGCAAATAAGAATCTGTCTTTCAGACCGCTCATTCGTTCATTCCTTCCACAAATCGTTTACAACAAAAACTGCATGCGCTGGCCGTTAACTTCACAGTCTAAAACAGGCTTCGCAGAGCGACCTCAATTGATTTTCGCGGCGCCGCATGTACGTCACGCAACTGAATATCGATACGAAACAAATTCATCGAGCGACTTTCTGACAGCGAGCCACAGGCCAGCAGTTACAGCAGTAATTATTCTAACCGGTTATTTGGCCGAAATATATTTGCGTCGCTGCGGTTTATAGTGCAGGGCTCGAGCTTTTGTCAAACGCAAAATTCAAAGATTGCTCATCCGCCGACAGGCAGTTTTTTCCCTAAGCAGAACTCAGGCTGGGCACGGGAACAGATGGTGATAAAAATCGAACTTCGAGAATGATGTCACCGATTATAAAACGGCCAGACGAGGGGCATTCCAGCGTTGGGTTATTAGGCGGCGACGACCCGGACGGGGCAAATTGCGCGGTTGAAGATTTATCTAGCGGTCCAGCCGCCATCGATAAGCATGGTGTGTCCGGTAATGAGCGCAGCCGCCGGCGAGGCTAGAAAAATCACTGCTCCGGCTACGTCCATCGGCTGGCCGACACGATGCAACCCTGCGATGCGTTCGACCACATCGGCGCGAAAAGCCGGATCGGAGAGTGCTTCTTCCGTTCCGGGGGTGGCGATGAAGGTCGGGGCGACGGCGTTTACGGTGATGTTTTGTGGGCCCCACTCCACTGCCAAGCATTTCGTTAATTGAGAAATTGCGGCCTTGCTGGCGCAATACACCGATTCCGTGGGCAACGCCGCGAAAGCTGCTTGCGAACTCATATTGATGATTTTGCCGCCGCCGTGCCGAACCATAATTTTGGCGCCGGTCTGACTCGCAAAAAATGTCGATTTTAAATTCAGCGTAAGGGTGGTATCAAATTCGGACTCAGACACATCGGCAGCCAGATTCGTAAATCCACCGCCAGCATTGTTGACGAGGATATCCAATTTCCCGAAAAACGCTTCGGTGTGCTCCAGGGCGCGGAAGATTTCATCGAGGCGCATCACATCCATTTGCAAAGGAAGCGCACGCCGCCCCATCGATTCGATTTGTCGGGCCAGTTCAACTCCCGTGGCCTTATCGCGTAATCCCAAAGCGACGTCGGCGCCCGCGTGCGCAAGCGCCAGAGAAATTGCCCGCCCCAAGCCACGCGCCGCTCCGGTCACAAGCGCGACCTGGCCGGTCAAATCAAAACTAGGGTATTCAGTCATGTAATTCGCCATCCCAATCGGTATCGTTAAGAACGAGTTCGTTTCAGGCTAAGCACTCTTTAAGCTCCTGCCAAAACACTTCCACACTCTGCGGTCTTTGCTCCTCCAAAGGCGCAAAGGCGCGTACAAAAAACTCCTGCCATCTATCAGGAGCCCCCGGGACGAGCGCTGCGAGTTCTGGGAACGCCAGTCCTAAGATCGCGCCGCGCAGCGTCGAGTAGTCCGTTCCTACAAACGGCACGGTACCGCACAACGTTTCATACGCAATGACGCCCAACGCCCAAACGTCCCAGCAAGGAGAAATCGATTTGCCTTGAAGTTGTTCGGGCGACATATACCGCATCGTCCCGACCAGTACTCCCGTGGCCGTTGCACCGCTGTCATGAGTAAATTCGGCCAGGGTTTTCGCAATTCCAAAGTCAGTGATCTTTACGAGTTCGAGTGTGTTCGGTCTAGATAGAAATATATTCTCCGGTTTCAGGTCGCGATGGACCAGGCCCCGTGCGTGCGCAGCTCCAATTCCGGCACAGATGCCTTCAAACAATTCCAGCGTGCGCTCGGCGCTCAATCGTGTTTTCTGACGCAATTCCTCGCGCAGGGTAACCCCTTCCAATAGTTCCATGACCAGGAATACCCGCTGGTTCGCATCTACGCCAAAATCGTGAACTGTCACCACGTTCGGATGCGCAAGGCTGGCGGTCACACGTGATTCCTGACGAAACTTTTCCATAGCGCTTTGGTTCGCGAAAAGTTCATCGCGAATCATCTTTACCGCAACGGTGCGGTTCAAAGAAACATCCGTAGCGCAATAAACTTTGCCCATTCCTCCCTGGCCAAGCCGCTTTTCCAAACGGTAGCGTTGGCCAAGCATTCGCGGAGTTGGGACCAGCGTGAGTAACGAATCATCTTTTTCGCATGTGGTGGTTCCGGTGTCGTAACAAACCCCGCACACCGGACACTCCTCAAGGGAACGTCCGAGCATCGCCGAGGCACCGCGTATCAGCAAGAGCGCCACCGCACTCGCTACACTTTCCAGGAGGGTGGTGTCTTCAGTGCTGTAAGGTTCCTCGGATCGTTTTGCGCCGACCACAATTAGTGCCTCTGTGCTGCCTTCCGCCAGTGCCACTGGCACTAACAAATCGATGCGCGCGCTGTGCAGAAAGTCTTTATCCACTTGCGGCAACTGCTGTCCCAGCCAGCCGCTCTCGGCCAGCATGATCGGTACCGGGCGATCCAGCATGCGCACCAGTGGAACCAATTTGTTGGTGGCGGGCAAATCAGCGGTCAGCGAACCGGTGGGCGCCGCGGCCACGACGCGATACAACGATTCCGCAGGCTTGCGCACCAGCAACGCACAGAATTCCGCGTGGAGCGCCTCGGTTACGCGAGTCACAACACTGGGCGCCACCTCCTCGATATTCGCGGCGTGGCGAATGTCCTCCACAACTTGTCTAAACAGTTTTTGCGCATCATATTTGTCACGAAAAAATCTGCGGTCCAACCCGGATAGCCACGTTTGCCGTTGCCCGTATGCCAAACCGGCTACCGCACAAATAGCCACGTACACTGCCCCGTGCGATTTCAAAACTTCAAATAGCGGTTCGTTTCCATGAAGGATCAGATCCACCGCCAACAGTCCTGCGGCCATCACCGGCAGCGCCAGGAGAAAACGCCGGGCCATGGCGTACTGCAAGCCTCTTCGAATGATTACCCGTGCGTCGAACAATCGCTGCCGCAAAATCGCGTATGCAAAGGAAAACGGAAAAATCAGTGCCCCGAGATTGGACACTAAAGTGGCGGTCGGAGAGTCCCAGAATTGTGACAACATCGGATTCGTTTCAAGGGCCGCCGACTCAACCACTCTGGGCAGATAGAACACCATTCCCAGGAGCGCGCCGTAGGAGACCACGCGGAATCGGCGGCGGTCAGTCACTAATTCCAATCGCCAGTAATTCACCGGTATGACAACCACTGCAATTAACAGGTATAGGAGGCTCTGCAGTCCAAATGCGGTTAACACCCATCTGGGCGCCAAACCGCTCAAATGGCCCGGGTCGTAAACGGTTCGAGCCAACAGATACAGTGAGTACATCATCGCTACCAGCGGCCCTACAACGAAAAGCACCCAAATCCATTGTTTAGTAAATAAAGTTTTTGGAAATAGGCAGAAAAATCCCGCCAGGAGCGGCGTGCGAATCGCAGCGCTCACATGCACCAGCATTACCGCTATAGCCAGCACAGATGGCAGCGCACGCACGGAGGCCGCCAGTCCTTCCGGGAACGGTTCGTACACCGTAGCCATGGCCACCAGCACCCATCCGCCTAATCGCGACACCATGTCCTTCGGCCGGCTGAATACCACGAACAGGCCAATCACCAGCGTGATGAACTTGTTGGAGAGGAAAATAATCTGCGAGGTTTTCGCCGCGCGGTCGAGTTGATCCCAAACTCGCCCGTGAACGACCAGCTTCAGATCAACGGGCTGTCCCGCGCGCTGCACCCGAATTGCGATGGGCTTGTCGCGTTCGAAATTCATGCGTTGCGCGAACCAGTCGACTTCGGTCCCGATACGTTGCCCGTTGACTTCCGACAACACGTCGCCGACAAGCAGTCCGGGACGTTCTGCCGGCTGAGCCCAGATTGCGGTCACTATCACCCGCCCGGCTTTGCCTATTACGTCGACTCCGTCCCCTGCCAAGCCGGACAGGATGTAGTATCCGAGATAAAAATTTCCGACAACGGTGATGGCGGC
>Ga0210409_10001848_pt1 | contig 26600 bp, 27 predicted proteins | sample IncBWH17MmetaG_FD_161649 | JGI IMG/M metagenome (GOLD analysis project Ga0210409, IMG submission 161649) | Forest soil microbial communities from Barre Woods Harvard Forest LTER site, Petersham, Massachusetts, United States - Inc-BW-H-17-M | ecosystem: Environmental > Terrestrial > Soil >...
CGGCGGCATCGATCTCTCGGTCGGTTCGGTGATGGCGCTGGCGGCCTCGGTGCTGTCGATGGCGATGGTGCGCTGGGGCTGGCCTTTGTTTACGGCCGGGATCCTGGCCATGCTGGTGGCCAGCCTGTGCGGCATGGTGACCGGCCTGATCTCGGTCGGCTGGCGGATTCCCTCGTTCATCGTCTCGCTGGGCGTGCTGGAAATGGCGCGCGGCCTGGCATACCAGGTCACCAACTCGCGCACCGAATACATCGGCAGCGCGGTCGACAGCATCAGCTCGCCCATCTTGTTCGGCATGTCGCCGGCCTTCATCTCGGCCATCCTGATCGTCATCGTCGGCCACCTGGTGCTGACCAAGACCGTGCTCGGACGCCACTGGATCGGCATCGGCACCAATGAAGAAGCGGTGCGCCTGGCCGGCATCAACCCGCGTCCTCCCAAGGTGCTGGTGTTCGCCTTGATGGGTTTGCTGGCCGGCGTCGGCGCATTGTTCCAGGTCTCGCGCCTGGAAGCCGCCGATCCGAATGGCGGCGTCGGCATGGAGCTGCAAGTGATTGCGGCCGTGGTGATCGGCGGCACCAGCCTGATGGGTGGCCGCGGTTCCGTCATCAGCACCTTCATCGGCGTCCTGATCATCTCGGTGCTGGAAGCCGGCCTGGCACAAGTCGGCGTCAGCGAACCGATGAAACGCATCATCACCGGTCTGGTCATCGTCGCCGCGGTGGTGCTGGATACTTATCGGCGCCGCGGCGAGCGTTCTACACACTAATTTGCAAGCAAGCTACGGCTCTGTTTCTGGCATCGGGTAATTATTTATGGCAACCATCAAGGATGTAGCGCGCAAGGCGGGAGTGTCGTACACCACGGTGTCGCACGTCCTCAACCAGACGCGGCCGGTCAGCCACGACGCCAGCGCGCGCGTGCTGGCGGCCGCGGAGGCGCTGGCCTACGTGCCGAGCGCGCTGGCGCGCTCGCTGCGCAGCAAGACCACCGGCAGTATCGGCCTGATCATTCCGAACAACACCAATCCGTATTTTTCGGAAGTGGCGCGCGGGATTGAAGACAGCTGCTACGCGGCCGGCTACAGCGTCATCCTTTGCAATTCGGACGACGACCCGGCCAAGCAGCGCGATTACCTCAACGTGCTGCTGACCAAGCGCTGCGACGGCCTGATCGTGGCAACCCTGGCGCAGACCGACGGCGAGCTGTTGCGCAAGATGAAGGTGCCGACTGTGCTGCTGGACCGGGCGCCCAAGGATATGGGGATCGACCTGGTGGCGGTCGACAATGCCGCCGGCGGCGCCTTGGCGGCGCAACATCTGCTGAGCCTGGGTCGGCGCCGCATCGCCTGCATCGGTGGTCCGGCCGACATCGACATTTCGCGCGAGCGGATTGCCGGCCTGCGCCAGACCCTGTTTGTCGCAGGCGTCACGCTGCCGGACGATATGCTGGTGTATGCGGATTTCACCAGCGCCGGCGGCTACCTGGCGGCGCGCAGCTTGCTGGCGTCGCAGGTTCCGGATGCGATTTTCTGCTGTAATGACCTGATGGCGATAGGCGCCCTGCGTGCTGCCGCGGAGCGCGGCATTGCGGTGCCGCAGGCGCTGGCGGTGGTGGGTTTCGACGATATCGACCTGGCGCAGTTTGTCCATCCGACCTTGACCAGCGTCGCCCAGAATACGCGTCGCCTTGGCCAATTGACAGCACAATGCCTGCTGGACCGGATCGCCAGTCCGGAGCGGCCTTTGCAGCGGCAGACCATTGCGCCGGAACTGCACGTGCGCGGTTCGACCGTGGCGGTCTGAATGGATCTGAACTCCGCGGTATTTTTGTAAACCTTAATTTGAAGACACACATGATCGTCATCATTGGCAGTATCAATATGGACCTGGTGTTGCGCGTGCCGCGCATGCCGCACCCTGGGGAAACCTTGTCCGGCGGCCAGTTCCGCACCATCCCGGGCGGCAAGGGGGCGAACCAGGCGGTGGCGTGCGCACGCCTGAGCGCCGACAGCAGCAAGGTGGCGATGATTGCCTGCCTGGGCGACGACGCCTTCGGCGCGGAACTGCGCGCGGCCTTGCGCAGCGACGGCATCGACGACAGCCATGTCAGCACGGTCAGCGGCACAGCCTCCGGCGTGGCATCGATCCTGGTCGATGCCGGCGGCCAGAACAGCATCGTGCTGGCCGCCGGCGCCAACGACGCACTTAGCCCGGCGCATATCGACGCTGCCCGTGCCTTGATCGAACAGGCGCGCATTATCGTCTTGCAGCTGGAAACCCCGCTGCCGACTATCCGCCATGCCATCAAGCTGGCGCATCAGCTGGGCAAGACCGTGGTGCTGAATCCGGCGCCGGCGCAGGGCTTGCCGGCCGACCTGCTGGCGCAGGTCGAGTACCTGATCCCGAACGAAATCGAGGCCGCGATGCTGGCCGGCATGCCGGAAGCCAGCCTCGACACTGACGCCGCCATCGACGCCGCAGTCGCCAAACTGCGCGCCAACGGCAGCGCCAATGTGCTGGTGACGCTGGGTTCAAAAGGCGTCTACGCCGCGCTGTCGTCCGGCTCCGAGCATTTCGCCGCACAGCCGGTCAAGGCGGTCGATACCACCGCCGCCGGCGACACCTTCATCGGTGGCTTCGTCGCCGCGCTGGCGGAGGGTCGCAGCGAAGCCGACGCAATCGCCTTCGGCCAGCGCGCTGCCGCCCTGAGCGTGGCGCGCATCGGCGCACAGACTTCGATTCCTTACCGTCACGAACTGGAAGCTTGAGATGAAGAAGAGCCCATTGCTGAATATCGCCCTGTCGCAACTGATTGCATCGCTGGGCCACGGCGACAGCATCGTCATCGGCGATGCCGGCCTGCCGGTGCCGTCCGGCGTGCCGCTGATCGATCTGGCGCTGACCCGCGGCGTACCCGGTTTCATGACAACCCTGCAAACGGTATTGACCGAGATGCAGGTCGAGCACCATGTGCTGGCCGATGAACTGCCCTTGCACAGCCCGCAGCTGGCGCAGCAGATCGACGCCCTCGGCGTGGCTGACAAGCGGACCTTGTCGCATGCCGATTTCAAGCGCATGACGCACAACGCCAAGGCAGTGATCCGCACCGGCGAATTCACGCCTTACGCCAACATTATTCTGGTGGCCGGCGTGGTTTTTTGATAATGTTTTTCTAAGGTGGGCGATAAAATGCTTGTGGCAGGTACAATAAAGCCATGAATATCTCATTGCCCGAACTGGAACAAGCCATCAATTACTGGCGCCTGCAACGGCCTGCGATAGGGGAGGAATGCGCTTTATCGCCGGAGGTCAACGCCCTCGCCGACGTCTATGCCTTGATGATCATCAATCACAGCAGCAGCGTGGCGCTGGCCTCGATGGGCAGCATCGCGCAGCAGCTGATCGCCGCGTGGCGCCAGCACATGCTTGATCTCAGCGCCGCGGCCAGATCAGTGGGCTAGATGACGCGCCTGCCGTTTGGGCGCAACCAGGTTGTCTGCTTCTTTCTTCGCCACCAATTGCTGTACATCTGCCTGCTTGGCCGGCTTGCCCGCATAGTCTGTACTGAGCACGGCGTTCACTTCCGTTTCCGTCATTCCATGCAGACGTAGCCACTGCCCGACCAGTCCCGCCAGCCGGTCCAGTGCGATGCGGTGGGTGGCGTCGGTTTTTCCATACAGCCAGTCGGAAAATTGCATGAAGCTGGCAAACGGCGTCTCCCCCAACAGTATCGGCAAGGTATGGGCGAAGCGGCCCGAGTTGGCGACCAGGTCCCAGTAACGCGAAAAGCGCTGCAGGCGCTGCATGGTCGGGAAATCGATCAGATTGGTGGCGAGAATGGTGTAGGGCGGATGTGGATCGAAGATCAGGCCAAACGGTTCAGTATGGCGGATGATCGGCGTTCCGCGCAGGCGCTTCAGAATCCCGAACTGGATTTCGTGCGGCTGCAAGGCCACCAGCCGGTCGAAACCGCGCGCGAAACTTTCCACGTCTTCCCCCGGCAAACCGGCGATCAGGTCGACGTGCAGATGGGCTTGCGATTCTTGTATCAGCCAACGGATGTTTTCCGCGGCCTTCTCATTGTTTTGCTTGCGGCTGACCAGCGCCTGCACTTCCGGGTTGAAGCTCTGGATGCCGATTTCGAATTGCAGCGCGCCGGGCGGAAACTGCGCGATCGATTCCTTCAAGGCATCCGGCAGATGATCCGGCACCAGCTCGAAATGGGCAAACACCGGATCGTCGGGATTGGCTGCCAGCTTGTCGAGGAAGAACTGCAGGATCTTGAGGCTGGTCTTGACGTTCAGGTTGAAAGTGCGGTCGACGAACTTGAACAGGCGCGCACCGCGCGCATGCAGCGCGTCCATTTCCGCCAGAAAATCCTCCAGCGCGAACGGCCACGCAGTCTTGTCCAGCGCCGATAAACAGAATTCACACTTGAACGGACAGCCGCGCGACGCTTCCACATACAGCGTGCGGTGGGCGATGTCGTGGTCGCTGTATAAGCTGTAGGGCAGGGTGATGTCGGCCATCGGCGGCTGCACGCCGACACGGACTTTCATCAGCGGCTTCGGGCCGTGCAGGATCTGCCGGCACAGCTGCGGCAAGGTGACGTCGCCCCAGCCGGTCACCAGATAATCAGCCAACTGGACGATCTGCTGTTCCGCCGATTCATAGGAGACTTCGGGACCGCCCAGCACGATCACCATGTCCGGCGCCACCCGCTTCAGCATCGCCACCACCTTGGTGGTTTCCTCGATATTCCAGATATACACGCCGAAGCCGACGATGGTCGTGCCTTCGCTAGCTTTGTGCGCCAGCAGTTTCTCGACGATGTCGGTGGTCTTGGCGCCGATCACGAACTCATGCAATTGCGTGGCGTCGCGCAGGTCGCCCATGTTCGCCTGCAGGTAGCGCAGGCCGAGGGAGGCATGGGAGTAGCGGGCGTTGAGCGTGGACAACAGGATGGTCATGTGTGGCTAGCGGAAAGATGGACGGCAGAAACCTGCGGGATGCGCCATTTTACGCCTGCGTGACCGCCTGTCCTTGAAGCTTTTAGGGAATTTGCCAAATTGACAAATTCAATTGAGATTATCAAGATTGCAATAATCCATCACCAAGCATGCTTGCCCTGAAATCGCATTTGCAACTATTTTTCAGTTGCATTGCGGGGAGTTAGAGAGGATAATTAAATGACCAGAGCCGAAAAGCTGCGCAACCGGGCCGAATCGATTCCCGCTGATTTCACCTGGCAGGAGTTGGTTGTCCTGCTCAACGCCTATGGATTCATCGAATTTTCAGACAAGGGCGGCTCCTATCGCAGTTTTAAAACTGCGGCAGGCCTGAAGATTTTTGTGCACAAGCCGCATCCTGGAAATATCGTGAAGAAATATATGCTGCGAAAGGTGATCGGCCACCTTAGAGAGCATGGTTTGATGAGCGCCAACGAGGAATGACATGAGCGATAAAATACTGAGTCATAAAAATTATTCGGGATCGATCGAGGTCAGCCTGGAAGACGGCTGCCTGCACGGCGAGATCATGTTCATCAACGATTTGGTCAGCTATGAATCCGAGACTGTCGGAGGCTTGCAGGCTGCCTTTGAAAAAGCCGTGGATGTTTATCTGGATAAATGCCGGCGCGAAGGACTGGAGCCGGACAAGCCTTGTAGCGGCACGTTCAACGTGCGTCTATCGCCGGAATTGCATCGGAACGCCAGCGTGGCGGCTGCGAGGAAAGGGCAGTCCCTGAACGATTTCGTTAAAGACTGTGTGAGCAAAGGCGTATCGGACACGAGCAAAGGTCCCGGCGCTACTCCAGGCCGCAGTCATTTGCGCCCTGTGATTACCAAGTCCTAGCGCCGCGCAACATCAGGCGAATTCCCGGCGCCGGCTTAACGCAAAGATTCGGCCGCCAACATGACGGCCATTGCGATCATCAAGCCGCCGCCCACGATATTGATCACTTTCATCCCTTTCGCTGTGAAAAATGCATGCGAACTTACTGCGTGAGCGGCAGCGACCCACGCCGCATCAATGACCAATCCCAAGCCAATGGGTATTAATGAAAAGCCGAGCAGCGCGAAAACGGGACTGCCCGATTCTGCGCTGATAAAGCTCGGAACTATCGTGCCGAACATAATCAAGGCTTTCGGATTTGTTGCGCCAACGATGATTCCTGCGACCAGTGTTTTCCTGATTTTATCCGGGCTGGTTTTTTCTGCCGCTGGCAGAGGAGCAGAGCCAAACAGATATTGGCAACCAATACAGAGCAAGACGATGGCGCCGAGCAAACGAATAACCGTCAAGACGTGGCCGGAATGCATCAGCAGGGAGCCAATTCCCAGCGCAACGACCACGGCCACACAATAAGTACCGATCGCGTTGCCAATCACGCCACGCAACGCACTATTCCGTCCTGCCGACATGGCCTGCCCCACAAGAAACATGACACTTGGTCCGGGGATGGCGATCAGTACCGAGGACGTCAGCACGAGCCCTGCCAGGCCATTGAGTGCAGTTAAGTTTCCGGTCATGGAACAGTCCTCGCTATCGACTATGAATAAGTGCTAGATGCTAGATTATTGCAATAAACATTCGCGCTAGCTACATCGCGGCCTTTCGAATGTCGCCTCGGCTCAAGTTTCTTTCAACAATGTCACGCCGGCAAAATATTCCCCAGTAGCGCTGCATAAGTGTTGGCTTAAATGCGGATTTCTATTTTCGGCGAGCTGCGCGAGGTTAGCCCCGCCGCCTTGTCGCAAATCCGCCCGCACCGGAAGAGTAGTGTTTCGATATATTGTTGTGCTCTGGTGATATCGTGCATGATGGTGCTTCTCTGCCGAAGGCGCGGATTGTGTGTAAGTCGTTGTTTGCTGCGGAATTGCTGTACATGTTGCAACTGGCGGGCGGCCAGCAGCTATTGGTGCCGGTGCCGTCTCATTGGGTTCATGCGGTGGACGGGGGGATCGGCATTTGCCTGGATATTAGCCATATGCTGAAGTTTTCTTTATAAACTGATTATTTTTTAGGTAATGCATCATGGCGAAGTACATCGTGGTTGGCTTGGAGTTCGGGGTGGTACTGCTGGTCGGACTGGCGATCTATATGATCAGGAAGAAGTAGTTGCCTGAGCTTCTTGAATAGCAAAAAGGCTGGCGTATCGTGCGCCAGCCTTTTTACGTCCAGCTTGTGCCGGCCTATTTATGATCGTTTCATGACATATCGCGGCGTACCGCTGCCGTTTGCCGCAATGCGGTAATATGTTTACTCTTTCATACGTAAAGATCGGCTTCCGATGAGCAATAAAACCACTTCCAAGTCACCAATACGCACCACCAGCAAAGCCGATTCGACCACGCCGCGGGTGGCGCTGGTATTGCAGGGAGGCGGTGCGCTGGGTGCTTATCAGGCAGGCGTCTATCACGCAATGCATGAGAATGGCCTGACGCCGGATTGGGTAGTGGGCACCTCGATCGGCGCCATCAATGCCGCGATCATTGCCGGCAACGAACGCGAGCTGCGGCTGTCGCGCCTGAAGGAGTTCTGGGAACAGGTCGGCCACGGCGACTTGACGGACCTGAGCAAAGTGCCGGATGCCATGCGCCAGTTCAACACCTGGTGGACCACCACCGATGTCACCACGCGCGGCGTGCCGGGATTTTTCTCGCCGCGCTCGCTGAATCCTTTCATGGTGGGCATGCCGGTACAGCCGGAACAAGCCAGTTTCTACGACACCACGCCGCTGGCCGAGACGCTGGCGCGGCTGGTGGATTTCGACCACCTGAACAGCCCTGGCGGCATGCGCCTGACCGTCAGCGCCATGCGCGTGGCCTGCGGCAGCCTGGTCAATTTCGATTCCCGGGAACGGACCATCGGCGTCGAGCACATCATGGCCAGCGGCGCTTTGCCGCCCGGTTTTGCACCGGTGCGCATCGACGGCGACCTGTACTGGGACGGCGGTCTGTATTCGAATACGCCGCTGGAAGTGGTGCTGGACGATGAGTCGAAGACTGACGTCGACGGCAACACCCTATGCGTGATGGTGGATTTGTGGAGCGCCGATGGCCCCGAGCCGACCACCCTGGACCAGATTACCAATCGCCAGAAAGACGTGACCTTTGCTTCGCGCTCGGAACGCCATATTGAAAATTATCTGCGCATGTATCAGTTGCGGCGCGCTGCGCAGGCGCTGTACGACAAGCTGCCGCCGGCTTTGCGCAAGAAATCCGACCTTAAGGAATTCGAAGGCTTATCGGATAACAGCACGATTCATATCGTCAGGCTGCGCTACAGCGGCCACGACTGGAACATGCCGTCCAAGGACATCAATTTTTCGCGCGGCTCGATCGAATGGCGCTGGGAGCAAGGCTATGCCGACGCCATGCATGCCGCGGAACGGATCAAGGCCAATGGCGACACCTTCGGCAGTTCCGATGCCGGCCTGGTGGTGCATGAACTGGTCATGCCGCCGTTGAGCTGACGCATGAGATTGTCGACCTTGCGCTGGCTGCCGCTGCTGGTGTTGCTGGCTGGCCTGGTGCCGCCAGCGCATGCGCAGCTTGCCGGCACGGGCCTGGATAGCCGGCAGTGCGAGCTTGTCAAACAACGCGTCCTGCAGCCCGGCGCACCGGTTGATTGCGCGCAACTGCAGGTAGTACGCTTTACCTATGTCGACTTTGACAAGGTACGGCGTGACGACGGCGAAATCATGGTCATGGCGGCCGTCGCGCCGCAGGTAAAAGCGCTGTTCGACGAACTGCTTAAGCGCGGTTTCCCGCTTGCACAGGCGCGCCTGATGGAGCATTATCAAGGCAACGACGACGCATCGATGGCGGACAACAACACCTCCGCCTTCAACGACAGGCCGATCACCGGCAGCAAGGCGATCTCCTTGCACGCCTACGGTTTGGCGATCGATATCAATCCTTTGCAAAATCCGTATGTGCGGCGCGATGCGCAAGGCCGGCCGGTTTATAGTCCGCCGGACGGACAGGCTTTCGGCCAGCGCACGGCCAGCCGCGCCGGCAGCAGCGAACAAGTGGTGGAACTATTCGCCCAGCATGGCTTTCTGATCTGGGGCGGGGACTGGAAAAAGCCGATCGATTACCAGCATTTCCAGGTCAGCCGAAGCATGGCTGAACGGCTGGCAAAACTGCCGTTGCCGCAGGCGCGCCAGTTGTTTGAAAATTCTGTCGTGGCCTACCGCGCCTGCCGCAGCGGCCATGGCGGCAAGCCGAACGACAGGAAAGCCTGCGCTGCCGCCGCAGGGTGAATGCTGCGCTGTTAGATTTGGAAGGGGGCAGCTGCGTATTCTGCTTGTATAATATGCAACGTTGCCATATTCATAGCAATCGATGATTTGTTCACACAGGAGAAGGCCATGTTTTCGTTTCACGAACAGTTTGCCGCAGCAACCAAAGCCCATTTCGAAGCCCAGTTGGCATTGCTCAATACACTGACTGCAAAAACCTTCGAAGGCGTTGAAAAAGTTATCGAACTCAATTTGAGCGCGGCCAAGGCTTCGCTGGAAGAATCGGGCGGCGCCGCCAAGCAGCTGATGAGCGCCAAGGATCCGCAGGAATTCCTGTCCATCTCGGCGGCACAGGCCAAGCCTAGCGCCGAAAAGGCAGCGGCTTACGGCCGTCACCTGGCCGGCATCGCTTCCGGTACCCAGGCGGAATTCACCCGTGCGGCCGAAGCGCAGGTCGCGGAAACCAGCCGCAAGATCAACGCCTTGATCGAAGAAGTCAGCAAGAATGCGCCGGCGGGTTCGGAAAATGCCATCGCCATTCTGAAATCAGTGATCAGCAATGCCAATGCCGGTTACGAGCAACTGACCAAGAATGCCAAGCAGGCGGTGGAAACGCTGGAAGCCAACCTGAATACGGCGACCACGCAACTGACCAAGGCTGCCGCGCCGCGCGCCAAGAAATAAGCCGGAGTACAGGCTGAGCAAAGAAAAAGGGCCGCGGATGCGGCCTTTTTTCATAGGGGCAGGTCGCGGTCCCAGTCGGGCTCTTCGCCGAACTGCTGCGCCAGGAAATCGACAAAGGTGCGCACCTTGGCCGACAAATGCTGGCGGCTCGGGTAGACCGCGTGGATCGCCAGCTCGTCGCCGTGATAGCTGGTCAGCAACGGTAGCAGGCGGCCGTCGCGGATGGCGTCGCCGATGATGAAGGTCGGCTGGCGGATGATGCCCATGCCGGACAACGCTGCCGCCAGCAGCAGGTCGCCGTTATTGCAATGCAGGCCGCCATGGATACGTACGGTGTGGCTTTTGCCATCGCGCAGAAAGCGCCATTCGTTATCAGGCTGGGTGTAGGCGTAAGTCAAGCATTTGTGCCGTGCCAGGTCTTCAGGATGCAGCGGTACGCCATGCTGTTCCAGATAAGCGGGCGCGGCGCAGGTCAGCACGCGCGCCGCTACTAGCCGGCGCATGACCAGGCTGGAATTCTGCAGCTTGCCAATGCGGATCGCCAGGTCGAAGCCTTCCTCCACCAGGTCCACTACCCGGTCTGAGAGAGTCACATCTAGTTCGACATTGGGATAGCGTTCGGCATACAAGGGCAGCACGCGGCCCAGGTGGTGCACGGAAAACGATAGCGGCGCATTGATGCGCAAGACGCCGCTCGGATTGGCCGCGTGCATGCCGGCCACGAGCGTCGCCTGCTCCAGGTCAGCGAGTACTTGCTTGCAGCGTTCGAGATAGGCGCTGCCGGTGTCGGTCAAGCTGATGCGGCGGGTGCTGCGGTTCAGCAGGCGCGCGCCAAGGTAGGCTTCCAGGTCGGCGACATGCCGCGTCACCGATGGGTTCGACAGCTTGAGCATGCGGGCGGCGCCCGACAGACTGCCGGTTTCGGTGACTTTGACAAACACTTTCATGGCTTCAAACAGGTTCATCGCTGGATCCTATTATTCCGAAATACGGAAATCATATTTTAATGAAAGCGTATTTTTCTTTGTATTGCAAGAATATATAGTGAAACACGATTCGGCTGCCACCCTCGGCCGTTAACTATTCTTCTTCGAAAGCTCGCCATGAACACCAGCAATCCCGGCATGTATGCCGCCACCCTGCTCAGACTGACTCTCGGCATCGCCTTGCTGGCGCATGCCTATCTCAAGGTGTTCGTCTTCACCTTGCCTGGAGCCGCCGCCTTTTTCGCCAGCCAGGGCTTTCCGGCCTGGTCGGTGTATCCTGTGGTCGCGGTGGAAGTGCTGACCGGCCTGGCCATGGTGCTTGGCTTGCAGGCGCGCATCGCGGCGATCATTTCCCTGCCGGTGCTGCTCGGCGCGTTGTCGGTGCATGCGCCTAACGGCTGGGTGTTTACCAGCCCGAACGGCGGCTGGGAATATCCGGCATTCATGGTGGTGACGGCGCTATCTGTCGCATTGCTGGGCAATGGCGCGTTCGCCATCGGTAACGCCAAGGCCGGCGACTAACTTTACTGGATGAGATCATCATGAGCAGCAATGCCACCCGCATGCCGGCGATTTTCTTCGGCCACGGCAGCCCGATGAATGCGCTGGAAGATAACCGCTACACTGCGGCCTGGGCCCGCCTCGGCGCGCGCGCGGCGCAACTGCAGCCGAAAGCGATCCTGTCGGTGTCGGCGCACTGGTACACGCGCGGCATCGGCGTGACCGCCATGGCCGCGCCCAAAACGATCCACGACTTCGGCGGTTTTCCGCAGGCGCTGTTTGATGTGCGCTATCCGGCGCCGGGCGATCCGCAACTGGCGGCGCAAGTGCGCGACCTGCTGGCGCCGCTGGCGGTCGCCATGGACCACTCCTGGGGGCTGGATCACGGCACCTGGTCGGTGCTGGTCAAGGCCTTTCCCAAGGCCGACGTGCCGGTGATACAGCTGAGCATCGATGCCACCCAGCCGGCGCAGTTCCATTTCGACCTGGGCCGCAAGCTGGCGGTGCTGCGCGAGCAAGGCGTGCTGATCATCGGCAGCGGTGACGTGGTGCACAACCTGCGCCTGATGAATCGGCATCAGGATGCGCCGGCCCATGCCTGGGCAGAGCGCTTTAACGACCATATCCGCGCCAGCCTGCTGAGCGGCGACATGCAGGCCCTGATAGATTACGCCGACCAGGGCCAGGATGCGCAATTGTCGGTGCCTACGCCTGAGCACTATCTGCCGCTGCTGTACATTGCCGGCGCCAGGCAGGATGACGAAGCCATTTCGATTGCGGTGGATGGCATAGACATTGGCGCCATCAGTATGCTGACCGCGGTGGTCGGCACCGCCTGAGGCTGCGGTCCTGCCTGCCGGATTATTCCTTGCCCTTCACCGGCTTGGGGTAATCCTTCAGCACATCGATAGGCTGGGCGTAGGCCGAATCCCAGGTTTGCCGGTGCAGCTCGGCGATCCGCTGCGCCATCTTTTCGTTGCGCAGCACGATTTCCAGGTTGCGCGACAAATCCAGATAGCCGCCGCTCCAGTTACTGGTGCCTATCCATGCCACCTGGCCATCGATTTCCATGGTCTTGCTATGGATTACCCGGGCGAACGGAATGAAGCCGCTGCTGGCCTGGGGCAGCGTGACGATGCGGATCTCCATGCCGGGCAGCAGCGCCAGGCTTTGCAGGTAGGCGATCGCCGGCTTCTCGGTATTCCAGTTCGACACCATCAGCTTGACCTTGACGCCGCGCGCCAGCGCTGCACGGATCGCATTGTCGATCACGGCATAGTAAGGGCGGCTGCGATTCGGGCCGTAGCTCAACGGCGCGTAGTCCAGCAGCTGTATCCGTACTTCCGATTTGGCCGCCGCCAGCAGCTTGGGCAATTCAGTTTCAGAATCGCCTACGCCAGGTGGATTGAAAGCATTCGGGCTGGCCACCAGGAATGTCGTCTGCTGGTCGTTAGCTGCAACCACGGCCTGATTCAGCTTCGGCACTTCCTTGCCTTGCGCGATCAATGTCTGCGCCTGCCAGTCATGCTCGAAAATCTTTTGCAGCTGCGCGACCACCACCGGATCGGTAATCCGCAGACCTGTTTCATGGATATGGACAAAGGAACGCCAGTCGAAATTCTGGCTGCCGACATAGGCGGCGCTGCCGTCGATCACCATGTACTTGGCGTGGATGATGCCGTTGCCGGTCAGCTTGGAATAATCCAGGTAGCGGAATTCCAGGTTAGGGATCTTCTTCAGCCGTTCGACGGTCGCCATGTCTGAGGCGAATTTTCCCTTTTCTTCCATCAGGAAGCGGATCTTCACACCCCGCTCGCCGGCGGCGGCCAGCCGCGCGATCACCTGTTCGAAGGCGGCGCCGGGCTGGCTGGCGACGTAAAACTGGCCGAGCACGATCTCGCGTTTGGCGCCGTCGAACATCTCGCTCCAGACCTGCAACGGTTCGCGCAAATCGGGTGTTGCCAACGTGGTTTCCACTGGCGCGGTATGCACCAGCTCGTAACCGGGGATGCTGAATTCAGCCTGGGCCATGCCGATGTGGCCGAGCAGGATGGCGAGCGGGACGATCAATTTGCGCATGTGCTGCTTTCGGAATTAGGGTACGAAGATTAATGCAAACGCAGGATGCGGCCAGCGGCCTGGACGCTGCCGGCCGGATGTCCATCGCGTTCGCTGGCGATCAGGTATTGGCTCAGCGCGTCGAGATCGTTGATGCCGGTGTCGATCCGTTCGCTGCCCTGGGTCAGCAGGCTGAAGCCGTCGCCGCCCTGGGCGATGAAGCTGTTGACGCTGACCCGGTACTGTTTTTGCGGCTCCAGCGCGACGCCATCCAGCCTGACGCTGCCGCGCACGACGCGCTGCCCCAGCGACTGCCGGGCATCCCAGCGGTAACTGAAACCCTGCGATACCTGCAGCATGATGCGGCCGCCGGGACGGTCTTCTTCCAGCCAGCTTTGCTGCTCCAGCAAGGCAAGGATCTGCTTGCCGCTCAGGTTCATCAGCACCAGCGTATTGCCATATGGCGTAGTGGCAGCGACCTGAGCGTAGTTGCTGCCGCCGGCGCCGCTCTCCAGGTTTTCACGTAGGCTCTTGTGATTGATCAGCGCAATCCGGGCGCCGAGTTTACGGGTTGCCGCCAGCTGGGAATCGGCTATGACGTCACCCAGCGGCGATTCGCCGGCATCGTTGATCTGCTTGTCAACATGTGGCACGGCTATGCGTGCGATCGGCTGCGCCAGAACAACACCGCTGCGTTCCTTCAGTTTTTGCAAGAAGCTGGCCAGCGCTGGATCGGCCGTGAAGCGCTGCGGATCCATCAAGACGTTGCGCGCGTTGATGGCCGTGATTTTGCCGGCCATGTCGGCAACCCCGGGATCGACGGTCAGCGTGATCCGGGTCAGCATGTGGCCGAAGGAGTCGCCCTGGGTCACGGTGCGGCCGTCCACCAGGCAGGTATAGCCATTATGCGTGTGGGCGCTGATGACCAGCCTGATGGCAGGATCAAGCCGCTTGACGATGTCGACGATCGGGCCGCGCAGCTGTTGGCAGTTGGCTTTGTCGAACGGCTCCGGCGTTTCTCCACCTTGGTGGATCAGCACCACGATGGCGCTGACGCCTTGCGCCTTGAGGTCCGGCACCCAGCGGTTGATGGCGTCCGCCTCGTCGGTGAAGTGGACGCTGGCGATGCCGTCGGCCGACACCATTTTTTCGGTTTCCCTCACAACGCTGCAGATGAAGGCGATCTTGAGGCCGCGCACCTGCTCGATACGATAGGGTGGCAACAGCGGCGCGCCGTCGGCGTTGCCGATGACGTTAGCCGCCAGATAGGAAAATCCGGCGCCGCTGAAACTGGGGGAAAAATGACAGGCCTTCTCGGGCCGGTTGGAATTGCAGCCGCCATGCTGATCGCGCAGCAGTTCCGCCGTGCCCTGGTCGAATTCGTGGTTGCCGACGGAGCTGACGCGCAGTTGCAACTGATTGAGCGCAGTGATGGTCGGCTCGTCTGCCCAGATCGACGATAGCGCCGGGCTGGCGCCGATCAGGTCGCCGGCGCCGACCAGCAGCAGTTGCGGATCTTCGGCGCGCCAGGCATTGAGGGCGCCGCCGATAGTATCTATGCCACCGGCCGTGATCTTGTGCGGACTGGCGTCACCGACCCCGGCAAAGCTTTTGCTGGTCGCTTCCAGATGACCGTGCAAGTCATTGATGGCGACCAGATTGACCGTGACTGGCGCGCGTAGCTGCATGCCGCTGCACGCGCTCAGGAAAAAAGCTGCGCTGCACAGCGCCCACTTGGTCCGGCTGAAAGAGATTGCACGCATGTATTTCAACCAGTCCTTTACGATCAATGATTATCAGGCCAGATGCAGTTTTCCCGCCTCTGCCGCAGCCGCCGATTTGGCGATTTTTTCCGCATCGCGGCCAACGCAGGCACGCAGCATCAGGACCTTCAGGTGATCGTTGATGCGCTCGATGCGTTCCTGGAACATGTTGAAGAAGAACATGCCGACCACCGCAATGCCGATACCCAGCGCCGTTGCATACAAGGCGGTGCCGATGCCCTGCGATACCTGGCCCGGGTCGGACACGCCGGAGACTGCCAGCGCCTTGAAAGTATCGATAATACCCAAAATAGTGCCGAGCAGTCCAAGCAGCGGCGCCGCCGTCACGATCGTGTCGAGGATCCACAAGCGATGCTGTACCGCGCCGCGGTTAGCGATGTAGACCGACTCGCTGAAATCTTCCAGGTCCTTTTCGGTGGTCAGCTGATGCTTTTCGGCCAGGATATCCGACACCAGGGTCAGCGGCAGGCTGCCGCGCGCAGTCAGCTCGGCCGGCAGTTCCTGCACATGCTGCACTGCATGTGTCATGGCTTTTTCCAGGCCGATGGCCTGGCGCAGGGTGTAGTTGAAAAACAGTCCGCGTTCGACAATCACGAAAATCGCCAGCGCGGCGCAGGCGTACATAAGATAAAAAGCGAGCTCGTGGAATAATTGCATGTTCATGATGACCTCTTTGTTGTTGCAGCGGCGGACCGCGGTCCGCCGCCAGGGTTTGCTGCAACTGCTGTGATCAGAAATCCGCGACCAGCGTGACGCTGAAGGTGCGCGGAGGACTGACGTAGAACAATGGCGCCGATGCTGCGATATTGCCGACTGCTACTGCATTGGTCGTGAACTGGCTGCCGCTGCCCGAACTCAGGCTCAGGAACTGCTTGTCGAAGATATTGTTGACGTTGAAGCGGACCGTCGGTTTCTTCAGCCAGGTGGACGACGGGAAGGTATAGCCGGCGCCGGCGTTGAATACGGTGTAGCCGCCGATGCTGTCGTCATTGACCAGTGTGGAGTAGCGCTTGCCGGTGTACTTGCCCTGGCCGAATACATACCAGTTGTCCTGCTGGTACTGCAGGCTCAGGCCGCTCAGCCAGTTCGGCGTATCGGGAAATTCCTTGCCTCCGGTAGGCAGCGAGGTGGTAGCCGAGAACGGCATGTCGCTGTCCATCTTGCTCTTGATATACGAGAGCGATCCGTACAGGCTCAGGTTCTTGGTAAGCGAGTAGCCGGATTCCAGTTCGAAACCCTTGGAGGTGGAATCGCCGACGTTATAGTCGGTGTTGCTGTTGGTGAGCGGATTGTAGGAACTCGCTATGCGGTTCTTGAAGTCAACATAGAACAGGGAGCCTGAAAATGTCCATTTGTCAGCCGCGTAACGATAGCCGAGATCATAGTTCCACGAGGTTTCCTTGTCGACCAGCGGATTGCGCACTGTGCCGCCGGTATACACGCCATTGACGATGGTGCCGCCGGAGATCAGACCGAAGTAGGAGAAGTTGCCTGGCGCCTTGAAGTTCTTAGCCGCATTGAAAAACACCGAATCCGTGGTCGTCAACTGATAGCGCGCACCGAAGCTAGGCAGCAGGTCGGAATACGATTTTTGCAGCGTATAGAAGCCCGGCGAGCTCTGGCTCGGATTGTTGGTGAAGTCGCGGTCGATGCTCGAATAGCGGGCGCCGATCTGCAGGTTCAGCTTGTCTTGCATCAGGCTGATATTGTCCTGCAAAAAGGCCGATTTTCCGGTGCTGATGGTCATGGTGTCGCGGTACTGCACGTAAGAGCCGTTCTGGTTCTTCAGCCACAGGTCGGGATTGTTGAGCCAGATATCGGCGGCGTTGCCGTTGTTGTCGATTGGCGTGTAAGGACCGGTTTGCTGATGGCGCGCCCGTTCGTACCAGTAGCCGACCATCAGCTTGTGGTTGTCGATCTGCTGGTTGTACTTGATCGTTACGCCCGGACGATAGGTGCGGGTGCGGCTGCCTTCGTAGGCGAACACGGTGTCCTTGGTGTCGCCGTCGCCGTTGACATCGCGCACGCCGCCGCCCAGCAGGTTGCCGGCATTGCCTTCGGTGACGGTCTGCAGCTGGTTGCCGCCGGTGCCGAAGCCGTACCACATGTAGGGGCTGACATCGACGCTAGAAGCCGGCGCCAGCTGGAAGTGAGCGTTCATGGTGGCGAGCCAGTTCTTGAACGGGTTCAGGTTATAGCCGTAGTACAGATTCTTGTTGCCGGTGTTGATGCCCGCATTCGGTCCGTAGGTCGAATCGTTCTGCGCGCCTGGACCGCCTGGCTGGTGCACCGGCGGCACCGTGCCAAAATCCAGGTTCGGACCATACTGGGCGATTTGCGCCTTGGTCAGCGAACGATAGTTGTTGTTGAGCGCCGAGTTGTACATGAAGCCAGTGTCGATATAGCTGCCGCCGCCGAGATCGAAGTTGCTGTTGAAATCGGTATGTTCCTTGTCGGCGCGGCCTTCGCCCTTGAATTTATCGGCCTGGGTCTTCGAGTAAGAGATGAAGAATTTGAAGCGGTCGTTGAACAGCTTGCCGGAATCGAAGCGGACATAACCCTTTTGCAGATGGTTCGAACCGAATGTGTATTCGGTGCGGAAACGCTGCTGGTCTTCCGGCGTGCACATGGTCATGCCGATGTTGCCGCCGGAAGCGCCGACGTGCGGCGCTTCGGTATCGGTGGAGCCTTGCGTGACAAAGATGTTGCAGAGGTTTTCAGCGTCGGTGTATTCCTGCGGATAGACGGCGAAGCTGCCGGAATCGTTGACCGGCGCGCCATTGATGGTGAAGCCCAGCTGGTCGCTGTTGAAGCCGCGCACCCGGACATTGCCGCCGAACAGGCCGCTGCCGTCCTGGTCGTAAGAATTCACGCCAGGCAGCAGGTTGATCATCTGGTACGGGTTGCCGGTGCTGCTTTGCTTTTCAATATAGCCGCGGTCGACCGAGCTGCGCGCCTTGGCCGACTCTTCCTGCTGGATCAAGCCGGTGCTGGTGCCGCCGCCGGCATCGCCCTGCACCGTGACCTTGCCGACATCGGAGGTGTCGGCGGCATGGACTAGCGGACTGGCGGCGATGAATAGCCCGGAAATCAGCAATGACAGCCGGGTGACTTTGAATTGCATGGTTCTACTCCCTGTAGTTTTTTGGTGTGTGCCTGGACAAAGCGTTCAGGCGAAGTCTTCAACTCGGTTTGCAAACTGCTGCTTCATCCCGCTCCCGGGATGAACTCCAACTCGGCGCTGAATCTGTGGGTGGCTTCGCCGGCCCAGCTGGACTCTGGAAAAGCGGTAAACGTGGCGCGGTTGATGGTCTTGCGGGCGGCTTCGTCGAGCAGCATGGAATTCGACGATTCGTCGATGCCTTGCTCGACCAGCGTGCCGTCGCGGTTGAGCACGAACCACACTTTGACCTTGCCTTGCGGCCGCTGCTGGCTGGCTTCACGGCCGGTCGGATAGCGCTTGATGCTGTTCAGGTGAGCGCGCAGCTTGCTGATGTAGCTGGCCTCGATGCTGGCGTTGTTCGGCTTAGCCACCGGCGCCGGCGGCGGCGTTTCCTGCGGCGGCGCCGCCGGCGCGGCTATCGGTGCGGCGATAGCCTTAGGCGGCGTTGGCGCCGCAACTTCGGCGCTCGGTGTGCTGCTGACCGGTGTCGCCGTGACTGTCTGCGGCGGGGCTGGCCGTGGCGGCTGCTGCGACGTCGGTTTTGCCACCGGCTGCGGCTTTACTTCCTGTGGCGGTGCAGGTGTCGGCGGCGTTGGGGCAACTACCGGCGACTCCGGCTCCATCAATGCAATCTGCACCAGCGAATCGTCGGCATGCGACTGGATCTTCACCGCCTTCTGGATGCCGGCAAAAACCAGAATCGCCAGGATCAGTACTGAAGGCAAGGTTGCCAGCGCATCGCGGAAGCGATAAAAGAACGGCATGTTCATCGTCGCCTGCATCACGGCTTACGGGTTGCAATGGAGATGGATTCGAAGCCGTTCTGCTTCAGGTTGTCCATGACTTCCACCAGCCGCTGCACTTCGACGCCGCGATCGCTGTTGACGATCACGTTGAGTTTTTCACCGTTCTTTTTCACCAGGTTCAAACGGCTAGCCAGCTCGCCGATCTTGGTGTCGACGCCATCGACCTGCAAGGCATCGTTGAGGCCAATGGTGATCACCGCCTTGTTTTGCGGCTTCAAATCCTGCGAGCTGCTGGCGCTAGGCAGATGCGTTTTCAGGCCCAGGGCCGGAATCACATTGAGACTGATCAGCACGAAAAACACCAGGAGAAACATCATGACGTCGATCATTGGAATGATTTCGACACGGGCTTTCCGTTTTTTTGGTTCGTCCCAACTACGCATTGCACTACCCCGATGTAAGAGTTGCGGTGATAGCGGAGCCGGCGCAAAGCTCCGCCCATGGCGTAGCCTGGCGCTGGCTAACCGCTATAATTTCTATAACTGTGCGGCAGAATAGCGAGGAATTATTTCGGCAGTATTACAATCGGAAACAATGTGGCGGTCGCGCCACGTGGCATCGGCAGTGCGCGTTCAGCGGCGCGGCACAGGGAAGAAGGACAGCAGCATCTTGATCGCATACACTACGATCAGCGAACCGGTGAGATCGCCGATCGACATGACGATCAGGCCGGACCAGAAGTGATAAGAAATTCCGCGCATGACAAACCACATCAACTGCAATAGCGGATTGGTCAAGCCGTACAGCAGGATGCAGGCCAGCAAGCGGGTGGTGGTCAGGTTGCCGAGCGAAGGCTGCAGACGCATTTCCTGCAAGGTGAAACGGTAGGCAAGGTAGGGCGCCAGCGCCGAGATCGCGCTGTAGCCGATGGTGGTGACGGGATCGCCGGGAAAGATGGCGTACATGCTGGAGGTAAGCAGCGAGGCGATCAGGATGCCGAATACGCCGGCTTCGGCAAATAGCAAAGTACAGATAAGCCTTATCCCTGCCGGCAGATAGATCCAGGCAATCCCTTGGGTAAACTCGATGTGCTTGAACAGCCAGTCATTGGTCATGTACACCAGCATATAGGCCACCACCGTGATGGTGATGGTCAGCAGGTGCAGACGGAATTTCTCGGCAAGGGGCGGAGTTGAAGGCATAGCGCGCGTATCTTACCGAACTATCTGGATATGTGTGGCAAGATGCTTGCAGCGACTATAAATTGACGGGTATGATCGTTACAAGAAATTAACTGCGTCAACAATGTTAGCTTTTCATTTTTCCTGCAGTTTATAAAATAGCCATGGACAAAAACAACCGACCTGCAGACATCTACGTGCGTTTTCTACAGCTGGCGAATGCGCTGCGCGGATTGCCGTCCTTGCCGTCGCTGGATCCGCTGGAAGACCGCATCCTGGCCTTTGTCGCCCGCGCCGGGCAGGCGCGTGAACGCCTTTCAGTGCGTGACATGATGGCGCAGAGCGAGCTCGGTTCACCGGCAATGCTGCATGCGCGCCTGAAGTCGATGCGGGAAAAGGGCTGGATCGTCCTGGCGGATACCGACGACACGCGCCGCAAGCAGATCGAGCTGAGCCAGGCGGCGTGGCTGCATTTCGACAAATTATCCAAATGCCTGGTGCAGGCGACACGGGACGTCAGTAAATAAGGCAGATGTTTCTGCTGCTACGGCAGCACCTTCTCACAAAAAGCCGAGGGCATATGCCTTCGGTTTTTTTTTTGCCTGCCGAATGTATCGAATGTAACAAGCGTGTCACATTTTATTTTTATAATTTGCTAACTCAATATCACCTACCTTTTTGTGAGCATCATGGACGCCATCAAGCAAGCACAGCACCGCAAGCCATTTACCAAAGCGTTCGGGCTGGCTTCGAGCATGACCCTGAGTTTGCTGGTTGCTGCTTGTGGCGGCAGCGACAGCAACATCGATGCCAGCGTCAAGGCTGCTTGGGTGGCGGTCGGCAGCAACAATCAGGCCACCGTCAGAGTAATCACCAGCGACGCTACCTGCCCCGACGTGCGCGACGGCTCCAGCTATGCAGCGATGACGGTGCGCGCAGCAGCCGCGACCGTGGCGCAGCGGCCGACCGCCAGCGCGGCCACGGATTCCAAGCCGTCTGCCTTCCCGGTCACTGCCTGCGAATACCAGGTACCGGCTGGCAGCAGCGGGGTCTCGGTCGGTTCCCGCAGCTTACCGCTGCCGAAGCAAGCGCCGCAACGCATCGTAGTGCTGGCGGATACCGGCTGCCGCCTGAAAAAAGCCGACAATGCGTGGCAAGCCTGTGATGACAGCGACTCTTGGCCATTTCCCGAAATTGCCAAGACCGCTGCCGCCATGAAGCCGGATCTGGTGCTGCATATCGGCGACTATCATTATCGCGAGAATGCCTGTCCGGCGGATATCGCCGGTTGCAAGGACAGTCCATGGGGCTACGGCTGGGATGCCTGGCAGGCGGATCTGTTCAAGCCGGCGGCGCCCTTGCTGGCAGCAGCGCCGTGGGTCATGGTGCGCGGCAACCACGAAGAATGCGCGCGCGCCGGCCAGGGCTGGTTCCGCTTTCTCGATACGCAAGCGCTTGATCCCAAGCGTTCCTGCGACGATCCTGCCAATGACGCTGCCGGCAACCTGTCCGATCCGTATGCCGTTGCGGTGGGCGCCGACACCCAGGTGATCGTGTTCGATTCGGCCAAGGCGGGCAGGGCAGCGCTGGCCACCAATGATCCGCAATTCGTCGCTTACCAGGCGCAGTTCCAGGCGGTCAACCGGCTGGCTGCGAAAGCTGGGGTCAACAGCATTTTCACTAATCATCATCCGATCCTCGGTTTCGCGCCGATCGCCGGTGCACCGCCGGCCCCGGGAAACCTGGCGTTGCAATCGGTGATGCAAAGCGTTAATCCGACCGCGTTCTATCCATCTGGCGTGAAGACGGCGATCCATGGTCACGTGCATGATTTTCAGGCCATCAATTTCTCCTCCGCGCATCCAGCCACTTTCGTCTCCGGCAACGGCGGCGATAACCTCGATGTGAATTTTGCCGATCCCTTCCCTGCCAACACCAATCCCGCGCCAGGAGCCGTCGTCGACAAGATTTCCCATACCAGCAGCTTCGGCTTCATGGTGATGGACCGTCAGAGCAATGGCACGTGGGCGTACAAGGCCTATACGCGCAAAGGCGTGCTGCTTACTACCTGTCTGCAAAGCGGTAACAACATCAGCTGCGACAAGACCGGCTTCCTGGCGCCAAACTGATGCGCTTGCTGGCGCTCAAGCGTATCTTGGGGGCTTTGCTCCTGCTGACTGTTTTGCCGCCGGCCCTGGCGGCCACGCCGCTCTATCCGGAAATGCCGGCGCCGGCTGCGAAGCCGGATGATGCGCCGGCACTGGTCGCGCTCGGCCGCAAACTGTTTTTCGATGAGCACCTGTCGGAGCCGCGCGGCACCAGTTGCGCCAGCTGCCACGCGCCGGCCCAGGCTTTTTCGGGCAACCACGGCTCGCGCATCGGCGTTGCGCTCGGTAGCCGTCCGGCCAGCCTGGGTACGCGTAATACTCCCTCGGTGTTGTATCTGCGTTATACGCCGCCGCGCTTTTTCTATCAGGACGATGATGCGCTGGCGCCGATTCCATTCGGCGGATTTTTCTGGGACGGACGCGCGGATAGCTTGGCGGAGCAGGCGCAAGGTCCTTTGTTCAATCCGCTGGAAATGAATAACCGCAACCCGCGCCAGCTTGCGCGAAAACTGGCGCAAGCTTATGCATCCGAAATGCGCGCGCAGTTCGGCGTTGCGATCTTCGAACGGCCGGAGCAGGCCAGCCAGGCAGCAGGCCAGGCGCTGCAAGCCTTTTTGCGCAGCGACGAAATGACCCCGTTCAGTTCCAGGTACGACGACTATATCCGCGGCGCTGGCAAGCTGAACGAGATGGAATTGCGCGGACTGCGCTTGTTCAAGGATCCTGACAAGGGTAACTGCGCGTCCTGCCACAAGTTCAACGACAAGTCCGCCAATCCGGCGCGCTCGATGTTTACCGATTTCGGCTACGACGCCGCGGCCGTGCCGCGCAACCGCCGCATCGCCGAAAACCGCAATCCAACATTCTACGACGTTGGCCTGTGCAAAACCGCTGCCGATTTGAAGTGGCCGGACAGCGGCCAGTGGTGCGGCTACTTCAAGACCCCTGGCTTGCGTAATGTCGCCGTGCGAGAAAGCTATATGCACAACGGCGTGTTTACTTCATTGCGCGATGCCGTCGCGTTCTACGCAACACGCGCCACCAGGCCGGGCGACTGGTACAAGACCGGAATCAAGTTCGACGACGTGCCGCCTGCCTATCGGGAAAACGTCAATATCAACTCGGTACCGTATAACCGGCGCGAAGGCAGTACGCCAGCGTTGAGCGACAGTGATGTCGACGATCTGGTGGCATTCTTGAAAACATTGACCGATGCTCAGTTTGTCAAATCGTCTGCAGAGTCTGTGCGCAAATAGAGCGGTCTGTGATATGCCGGAGTGGCCATTTCTCCGTGATCGCCGGACGCTTTTTCAGGTAAAACTTATGCATATCCCTATGAACAGGGGATGAAAATTAAGCAATACTAGAATCTTTCGTTGTCCACATGCTCGCGGCTACCCGTCAGCTGGCTTTTATTGGAGTGCTATGAAAGATGCTATTATTGGTGCTATTAACAATACTTTAAAGAGTATTTCTATGGCACACCTTATTCTTGCTGAAACCACCGCTAGTGTTTCCGAGTTAAAAAAAGATCCAATGGGGACTGTCGCTGCCGGTGAAGGATTTCCTGTGGCGATCTTGAACCGGAACCAGCCTGCCTTTTATTGCGTTCCGGCAAAGGCGTATGAGGCGCTGATGAATAAGCTGGAAGATATGGAGCTGAATGCCATTGCGGATGCACGTAGCGGCCAGGCGGTCATCAAGGTCAAGCTGGATGAACTTTGAGCTCGCGTTTCTTGAAGAAGCATTGAAGGAATGGCGCAAGCTCGATCAGGGCATACGCGAGCAATTCAAGAAAAAGCTGGAAGAGCGGTTGCTCAGCCCGCACCTACCGTCGGCACAACTTTCGGGCTCGCGCAGTCGCTACAAAATCAAGCTGCGGCAAGCCGGCTATCGTCTAGTTTACGAGGTCCGTGACAAACAGTTGATCGTGCTGGTCGTGGCAGTGGGCAAGCGCGAGCGCAATGCCGTCTACAAGGCTGCAGAAAGACGTTAGGGGGGAGCATAAGAGCTCCGCGGCAGGGGCCTGTCCTAGTTTTTGCCAAGAATGCTCAAGGCAACCGCTTCCGCCACCCGGATGCCGTCAATCGCCGCCGACATGATGCCGCCGGCATAACCCGCGCCTTCGCCCGCCGGGAACAGACCGGTGGTATTCAAGCTTTGCAGGCTGTCGTCGTGGCGTTTGATGCGGATCGGCGACGAGGTGCGGGTTTCGACGCCGGTCAGCACGGCATCGTTCATGGCGAAGCCGCGTATCTGCTTGTCGAAAACCGGCAAGGCTTCGCGGATAGCTGCAATCGCATAATCGGGCAGTGAAGTACTGAGATCGCCCAGCAGCACGCCCGGCTTGTAGGACGGAATCACGGAACCGAGCGTAGTCGAAGCGCGGCCGGCGATAAAATCGCCTACCAGCTGGCCGGGCGCGTCGTAAGTGCCGCCACCTAGTTCAAAGGCCCGCGATTCCCATTGCTGCTGGAAGGCGATCCCGGCCAGCGGGTGGCCTGGATAATCGGCCGGCGTGATGCCGACCACGATGCCGCTGTTGGCATTGCGCTCATTGCGCGAGTATTGGCTCATGCCGTTGGTGACCACGCGGCCCGGCTCAGAGGTGGCAGCCACTACAGTGCCGCCCGGGCACATGCAGAAACTGTAGACCGCGCGGCCGCGGGCTTGATCCGATTCGCAATGATGGACCAGCTTGTAATCGGCCGCGCCGAGAATCGGATGGCCGGCGCTCGGGCCGAAACGGCAGCGGTCGATCAGCGACTGCGGATGCTCGATGCGGAAGCCGAGCGAGAAAGGCTTGGCTTCGATGTAGACGCCGCGCTCGTACAGCATCTGGAAAGTATCGCGCGCGCTGTGGCCGATCGCCAGCACCACATGGTCGGTGACGATGGTTTCGCCGCTAGCCAGCACCACGGCCTGCACCTGGCCCTGGCCGTTCTCCGACTTGATGGCGATGTCTTCAACCTTTTGCTGGAAACGGAATTCGCCGCCCAGCGCCTCGATGGTGGCGCGCATCTGCTCGACCATCTTGACCAGGCGGAAGGTGCCGATATGCGGCTTGCTGACATACATGATTTCTTCCGGCGCGTCGGCCTTGACGAATTCGGTCAATACCTTGCGGCCGTAGTGCTTGGGATCCTTGATCTGGGTCCACAGCTTGCCGTCGGAAAAAGTGCCGGCGCCGCCTTCGCCGAACTGCACATTCGATTCCGGCTGCAGTTCGCGTTTGCGCCACAGGCCCCAGGTGTCCTTGGTGCGTTCGCGGACTGCCTTGCCGCGTTCCAGGATGATCGGATTGAAGCCCATCTGGGCCAGGATCAATCCGGCAAACAGGCCGCACGGCCCGGTGCCGATGACCACCGGCCGCGATTTCAGCTGGCCCGGGGCTTGCGCCACGAAGCGATAATTGGTGTCCGGCGTCGCCATCACGTTGCGATCGCCGGCGCGCCGTTCAAGGACCGCGCTTTCATCCCTGAGCTCGACATCCACCGTATAAGTCAGGATGACCGCGGATTTTTTACGGGCATCGTAACTGCGCCGGAAAATTGTGTAACCGAGCATTTCCTCAGCGGCGATCCCGAGCCGTTCCAGGATCGCGGCGTGCAGGGCGTCTTCAGGATGGTCCAGGGGGAGTTGTACTTCGTTCAATCGCAACATGGGTAATCCGGGAAGTCAGGTGGGGACAGGTCGCAAGCTTAGCCTGGCAAGGCCAAGGCGCTATCCCGCACATATTTTATAAAACGACAATGCCGTCTGGCAGGCCGCCATTTTACCTTAGGGCACGGCGCTACGGCTGTCTGCGCGGTATTTCGACGTTTTCAAAATCTGTATCTTTTGGAAACACAAAATTACAAGTGTCCTGATATTTATGACCTATATTTCAATCGTTGTCTGATGTTTTCAAACGAATGAAGGAGGTCCCCAATGAAGATCAAATCGATGTTGTGTGTCAGTGCCCTGGCTTTGAGCGCCGGATTCATGCTGCCGATGAGCCAGGCCCAAGCCCAGGCCTATGTGAATGTCCAGATCGGACAACCGCCGCCGCCGCGCTATGAAGTGGTGCCGTCGCCGCGTCGCGGTTTTGTCTGGGCGCCTGGATACTGGCGCTGGAACGGCCGCCGCCATGAGTGG
>Ga0210409_10001849_pt1 | contig 26597 bp, 18 predicted proteins | sample IncBWH17MmetaG_FD_161649 | JGI IMG/M metagenome (GOLD analysis project Ga0210409, IMG submission 161649) | Forest soil microbial communities from Barre Woods Harvard Forest LTER site, Petersham, Massachusetts, United States - Inc-BW-H-17-M | ecosystem: Environmental > Terrestrial > Soil >...
GCCACACCCGCCGCCGCCTTTGTGTGGCCGATGTTAGCTTTAATTGACCCGATGGCGGCGGGCGGTGTTTTCCCGGTCGCCGCCTGCCGCATGGCGAAGAGTGTCTTTAGCTCGACCTCATCACCTATCGGCGTACCGGTGCCATGGCCCTCGATTAGCGCAACCGAGTGCAACCCATAGTTGGCGCGCTTGTAGGCCCGTTCTAATGCTAGCGTCTGCCCGCGTGTTTCAGGACGCGTGATGCCGCCGCCTCCATCCGATGATATGCCCCAGCCCCGGATGACTGCATAGACTCTCAGGCGCAGTGCGATCGCGTCCGTCGATCTCATGAGCACAATAAACCCACAACCTTCGCCCGGCAGAAATCCGGTCGACTCCTTGTCATAGACTCGCATCTCGCCACGCGCCAAGGCGCCTGCCTTCGCAAAGCCAACGAGTTCGAATGGATCCAGGCTCAGATCGACACCGCCGGCAAGCGCCGCATCGAGCTCGCCGGTCTCTAGCGCGGCGCAAGCCCTCGCTACTGCCAGTAGTGAAGATGAGCAAGCGCCATCGACTGTGTAACCGCCACCACCGAAATGGAAGTAGTTGCAGATGCGTCCGGCAATCGTGTTCGAGAGCGCGCCGGCGAGGCTTTCTTCGCCTACCGCCGGGAAGGGTGCCTTGTACTCGTCCTGAAGCTGATCCAGGAATTCTGAACGGCGCGATTGGTCCCAACCTTCGGCACCGAGTCGAGCCTCAACAACGCGGCGAACGTAGGGCCAACGCAAGCGCAGAGTGGCCGCACGCGAGAATTCGCCTGTCAAGGTATTGCCAACCAGCACTCCTGTGGTCTCCAGCGGCAATCCCTGGCCTTCGAGAAACCCTGCATCTTTCAGAGCTTGATCGGCGACGTCGAGCGCAAGCCAATGGGTCAAATCAACACTGCGGAAAATGGGCCCAGCGACCCGAAATCGCACGCGGTCGAACTCATACCCTTCAATAACTGCCGCTTCGGTCGCGTAGATTGCATCGGACACGTTGAAGTCATTCGAGAAATAGTCTTCCAACCTCAAACGCTCAGGCGGCAAGCGCCGGAAGGCGCGGCGCTGTGCGAGCACGTTTTCCCAGAGTTCGAGAGGGTTTCTGGCGTCCGGATAGCAACACCCTATTCCTATAATTGCAATTGAAGAAGTCATGTACTTCGTGCCTCAGTCACGATTTGGGAAGCCCGCGAATTCCCGCGTCGAGAGACGAACAGCGCTATAACAATTGGCACTGTCACAGACGAGTTGTAGAACAAGTGAAGTTCAATCGGTGGCCAGAGAAGTTGGAGCACGGACGTAGGTTCATTTGCGCCCCAAAGCGTGAAACGGCCCTGCGCCTGGACGAATAGGAGCGTGTGCTCGAACAAGTGCCATATCTGAATGATTAGAGCTGCATCCCACCAAGTCCGCGCGGATCCGGAAAACTCATGGCGCAAGAAGACAAGACCGAGCCAAGTTAGAACCGCATAGCCGAAGTGCATCCACTCGCTGTGCCCGAGCCAGGGATAAAGCTGACCGAGCATGCCCATCGCATGATGGCGTTCATATCCAATCACGTATACCTGGTAGGCCTGGAAGATATGCTCCAGCCAATGTGCCATCATGATAGCGACGAAGATTTTCAGCATCATCCCACGACAATCCGCGTGCGCCATTGTCAGGCTTCCGTTTGATCGGCGAGCGTCACCATACGCTCAGCATCGAGGACTGCGTCAAGCTGTAATTGTGTGCGAATCAGGTGCCTCCATGCTTCGTAGGTCGGTTGCGCATCCTCGGACACTTTGCGAAACATGTTTTCGGACAAGTTGGCAGCCTGTTGTGCGGATAGCCCACAAAGCAACTGGCAGCCCAGTTGTGTTTGCGGAGCCACGTTTCCCGCGCGATGCCGAGCACCTGCAGCAAATACCGCACCTTGCGCGAGGTGTGGCCAGTGTGGCCCGGAGGCAAGGCGGAGCCGGTGAATATCAACGCTGTCGATGCCACCCGCATAGGTGCAGGCTAGGCCGATGCCGCTCCACAGATCATCGCGGCGGGACTCAGGGAAGCGTGATATCGCCGAGGTTATGTACCCAAGGTCAGTCCCACCGACGAACCAGAGGCTTCGTCCTAGGCCCTGGTCGAAAGCCCGCAACCCGTATCCGCGAATGATTCTGAACCGCGGCGGTGTTCCGGCTGCGTAACGTGGCCAATGGAAGTACCCTTCGTGAAAACCGAAACCATCCAGCGATAGCCACTGCAGCAGGGAATTCAATTGAGCAAGCCGCCGTTCAATTCCTAAGCGCCAGCGTGCCATCGACCATCCAATGCCCACATGCACCATGTACACATGAGGTTTTCCCGGGCCGCGCAGGAGATTGTCAATGCGGCTAGTTTTCCGTGGCTGTAGCTGATCGAGGATGTCTAGCCCCATGGCGGTGCCTTCGAAGGCGTAACCCCGAAATTCCAAATCGATTACGTTCAAACGCTCTGCCAAAGATTCGATTCCGCGATCGGCGAGCGCTAAGTTATACCCTCGCAAAAACGTTTCTCCTACCGTCTCCAGCCGCTGGCGAGCCGCGTCTCGGAGAAAATGGAACCTACGGCGGGCAAAGCCCGCCTGTGCCGGGGAAATACTTAGCAGCTTTTGCAGGATGCCAGCCATATCACATCCTTATTCCGAGAAATGACTCTCCGGTTGAATCCCCTCAGACAGTCTTGCGGATGGCAGCGTTGATTGCACGGGAACTCTTGCTGGATACGGAGCCCGGCTGAGGTCCTCCATGTATACCGCCAAGCCCCGTAGTCCAGAAACTGTGGTCAGCGCGAAAAAAAGGCCGAAAACTACGTGCATGCAAACGAGCAAGCCATAAACCGCCGCCACCGACAGACCGAAAAGAATCTGACTTTTCTTGTCGAAGGGAGTCGTAGCCGGATCGGTCACCATATAGAAACTGAATAAAACAAAGGCGACGCCAGTCATCGGGTTAAGTGCCGCAATCAACGGTGTGCCAAACAACAGACTTCGCAAGGCCGCTTGCGCGACGAAGCCGCCCCACCATCCCGCGATGACAGGTATCCGCCCGGTGAAACGGTAGTTGATCATTGTGCCCGAAACACAAATGATCGCGGGTAGGATCCAATAACCGGCACCCCCGAGGTTCTCAGTAAAGTGATATGGTGGTGCGATACCAACCCACGGAAAGAGCAGTAGGGTGATGGTGATTCCAAAATTGGATGGGTTTAGAAAGTGCCGCATACGCCCGTCCACTTTCAATCGCAGTGTGTTCTTAGAGGCGATGGCAATTGCTGAGGCCAGCACTATGGGCAGAAGCCGGTCACTACTGTAAAGCAGCATCGCGACCGCCAGCCCGGTGATATGCGCGGGTAGCAGGAAGTCCACGAACTCTCGCCAGCTTCCAAGGAACCGTGGGCGCCGACCTTCCGCGCGCGCCTCCATCCACTCGCAAAACAACTCGCAGACGTAGGTAGCGGCTAACGAAACCAGAGGCTGGGCCCACGACTGCTCAAACCCGAATACAGTGTGGCCCAGAATGTTAAATACGGTGATGGCGAGAGCAAATCGGCGCAGCCCGCATATGCGCCGCGCTTGAATCCAGGCATCCATGTTGTTATTGCTGCTCATGCTCGAGACTCTCTAATAGAACTGTGTGCCAACCGGGCATCAGACTTGCGTCGTGATGCCGGACTCTGCCCTGCCGATCTCGCCAATCGAACGCAACGTGGAGAGGACGATCCACGTTGCCAAGGCCAAAGTGAACATCGGGACTGCTCTTCCCCGAGTGCCCGTTACCGCCATCAACCTCTTTGACTAGCTTTCGTCCGTCGGGCAGATAGACAGTGACCCGAGTTCCGAATGCGGGGTAGGCGCGAGTGCCAGCCAGCCCGTGACCATCGTGGATCATTGTGGGACCGGAAAGAACTTTTCTAAGAACATGCAGCCCCAGAAATGCCCCAGGGGATTCGCTGACGTTCCTAAAAAAGACCGAGTCCCCCCACTGGTTTGCCACCAGAAAATCCAGGCGCCCGTCCCCATCTACATCCCCAACGGCGATGCCACGCGTGAGTTGGGAATCGCCAAGACCCACTTCAGGGGCTAAATCGAAATACCTGCCAGATCCAGCACGCACGAAAAAACGGTCGTGGTCGTTGGCTCCGCTTAGGTCATCGCCCGCGGCGAACCGGGGCCAGTGTATTGGGTCGCGCAGCATTAAATCATTACCCATGGCCAGTTCCTGCAGTTCTGGCCAGCGGTCAACCGACCCTCTGGCAAATCCGGTGGCCTGCACCACCTCGGAAAAGCCGTTGTTATCGAAATCTCCAAAGCGCACGTCCCAAGACCACCCGCTCCTTGCCAGGCCCAAACTTTCAGACACTTCGCGATAGGGCGCTATCCCCGCCGACATCGCGCGCGTGTCTCCCGTGCTGACGTAGACCAGATTGCTTTCTTCCAATGCATGGGAATCGGTGATGTTGCTAACCATCAGGTCTGGGATTCCGTCCCCATTCAGATCGCCACAGTCGACACCCATTCCCTTGAAGGAATCTTGTCCGATCACCTTTGATTTTGGCGTCGTCCAGCCACGTCGACCGCGCAGGCGTCGAAACTCAAGATGTCCAGGACTGGATTCGTTGTGCAACAGCAAGTCCGGCCCGTAATCATTAGCAATGTAAAGTTCTGGAATAAGGTCGCCGTCGATGTCGCAAGCGGCCATGGCCAGCGTCCAGCCAGTGCCGAGGATGGGCTCAACCTGCCTTGCGCGCTGGTAGTCGACCTGCGGCGTCTCGCCCGTAGTAGCAGACTTCCACAGAAGGATCGTTTTGCTACCCCCGTTGTTCGCACGCGACATAGACGCTTGCATTTCTACCGGCCCATTGCCACCCAGTACTACAGAACCATCCGGAAAATAATTTCCGAACACGAGATCTACGTGACCGTCTCCGTCCATATCAGCGACTAACCCTGCATTGGTGTACCAACGTTCGCCACCGGGAACCAGTTCCTGGGTGAGAAAACTCGAGGGAGATAACCTTGAGCTCGTATGTTCCCGTCGCAGAAACGCAACGGGTGTTCGGCCCCAGTAATACACGACCACGTCCATCAAGCCGTCTTCGTTTAGGTCGGCCATCAAACACCCCATCGGCGCCATGGTTGCCGGGTCGTAGATTGAAGCGTCTGGCCGCAAAGTGAAAGTGGAGTATCGCTCGCCGGTTCCGGGCACCGGCGAGATAATTACGTCATCGGTTCTGGGATCGACAAGACAGACATCATTCGCCAGTCCATCGCCATCAAGATCTCCGAGGGCGGCGGCGGCACCGACCGCCGAAATCCAGGAAACGATTCCCTCCAGCCTCGGATTAACCTTTCTTTGATTCTGAACTGCAGGCCTCAGTGGTTTGAGATTCGCGCGTTGGAAATGAAAACGTTTAGCCATTGCCGCCGCCTCGTCCGGTGGTAACTGTGGCAACCTGGCATGCCACCAGATCAAGATTACCGCTCCCCACACCACCAGCACCTTGAGAAGGGATTTCGGAGACTGAGAGGCTATGCGCATCGTGTATCACTTTAGAGAGATAACCGCTTGGTTTCTGCGACCTTGCGTCCGCTGTGCGCCTTACTCAAAAGAACCGGAAGATTGACGAGGATGGGAGGATCTGTAGGCATTGCCGGTCGGAGGCAGAACTCCTCGCACTCCACCACGTCCTTGTCTACGCAGACTTGTTCGCCACCCCCGCGTAGGGCGAAATCGTGCCTGAAGAAGTCACTTACGCTGTCGGGCCAAGGTAAACCGACCGCAAAAAGGTAATAATGTCCTCTTGGTACGCGTGCAATTTGGAAAGACCCGGGCGAATACAGGATGGCACAGGCCAATGGCACGCCTTTCGGCATCGGAGTCGCAAACAACCCAATAAAAATTGGCCCCGAAAAAGACGCTGGCGCTCGAATCACTCCTGTGATTGAAGGATTAGACTTCGCAGGAGCTGGCTGCGTATTCGCCGCCCCGTGTTGGAGAAGATTTCCCGCCGCTGACTGCCTCATCTTCCGGAGTCTCATAGGAGAAACTCCCAGGACGCCGGCAAACCTACGGATAAATGTGCCCAGGCTGTTATAGCCGACATCAAGGCAAATCTCAGTGACGCTGTGGTCGGTATCCAACAACATCCGAGCGGCGGCCTGTACTCGCAACGCGCTCAGAAACCGTCGCGGCGGCAGGCCAGTAACCTCACGGAATGTCCGATTGAAATGGAAGCGGCTCATGTAAGCTACCGCAGCCATTTTCTCCAGTGAAATGCTTTCGTCTAAACGCTCTCGGATAGAGTTGATTACCCTTCGTACCGCCTGGGCATGGGACTCAGCGGTATCAGGCCGCTTTTGTCTGGAATGTTCTGCAATGAGCATGGCTGCGTCCTTCTGCTTCCAGCGGTCGAAAAGAGATACCCTCACCGCGGCGATGGGTCCAATAAAAGTCCCGGTGGTAAGAGCTGAATATCGCTGGGATTCAGCTCTTATCTCTCAATCAAACCAACACACATCGGAGAGTGCGTCACTCATATGCTCCTGGACAGCGGATGAAAATCGCCCGGCGTGTTCAAAAAAGGACTATGTCGATGGGCCGATATGGTCCGTATGCGTCTCGGTTCTAGTCTTAATAGCCTATTACCGCTGGCTTAACAACCGCGGTTGCATCCACTTTAAGAACCACGACCGAAACTGGCCAAAACTGAGAGACTCGAGCGTCTTGCGTCGCGTCTTGCTTCGGGGGTCGGTTAAGTGTAACGTTCAGCATGTACTAAGCACTACTCAACACGCTGATCGGAGGCCTTCATGGAGCCGGCGAAGTATGTGTCGGTCGCCTACGGTTGGAACCGCTTGTTGCGCGAAGTCGTGGCGGCGGCCTTGTCAAGCCGTGGTTGGCGGGTCACCGGTTCGCAAGCTAAGTCCCTGGAATCGACCGAAGTCGGCCTAGTGCTGGCCTACAGTGATCGCCCGACGGCCATCGTGATTGAGGAGGTTCGTCGGGCGCGGACTGAGTGCCCCACTGCCAAAATCGTTCTGGTGGGTGGCGCAATCACAGACGCTGAACTAGTGCAATTCATTGAAGCGGGCATGGGGGCGTACGTTGCTACTCATCAAGGGCTCCTAGAGTTGTTGGAAGTTATGCAGATGGTGCAAGAGAACCGCAACACGTCGCCGGGTCGCATCATTCAGCTAGTTCTAGATAATATCAGCAGACTATCGGGGCACCGTGACATACGCGGCGATGCGAAGCTTACCCTCAGGGAGCAGCAAGTCCTATATCTGATCACCACAGGTATCGGAAACAAGGAAATTGCTAGTTGTCTGTCCATATCTCCAAATACGGTTAAGAACCATGTCCACAATTTACTTCAAAAACTCAATGTCAGTAGCCGGCACGACGCAGCCAAGATGGAGGCAAGATCATGTGATCGCACTGACGATTTATCACTAGTCCGAAAAGCAACTCAGACGTGACCGTCTGATTAAACTTCGCTAGTAAATTGTTTTTGTAACATGGCGTGAAGAGCATCTTTGGACGCCTCGGCTATTTCCCGGGACAAGACCAGTCTGTACAGAATATGAGGACCGCTATCGATCGGGACCAGGACAACTACGAGGTTTGGATATTCCAATAGAAGATGGCTGCAGATGCCGGGCTCACCTCCGCCAACCGTTTGAGAAAGAACAACCACATCCGCGCTTATCCTTTTGGTCTGCAGTAAGATTTCGACGGGCCCCGCTGCTTCCCCAACTAATTGCAGTCGGTCATCATCTTGAGCGAGTTCCCGCAGAACCCGCCTCCATCCAGTGCTAACTTCGCCCAACAAGATTTTTAGAGGTGGCATTCAGTTTCTGGATTATCAACACCTCAGTTTTCTTGCTTCTCCAATCTTGCCATTACCAGCAGCACTGACCAAGCAGATCGCTTTTTAGCAATCGGGGAGAACTGAAGTTCCTTCTCTTCTTTCTGTCGAGGTGCTATATTGCGGAACTTCTCGTCCACTGCGATGAAATAAGTCAACTCCGGAGAACCTATGTCTACCACACACCGGGCCTCTATTGCAGTGCTTGCTAAGAACAGGTACCGTGCTGAAGCCTTAGCCCTATCGATATCCGCTCATTCAGAACACGAGACTTTTCCATTGACACGGGCGGAATCGTCTGTGCTTGCCCGGTATTCCAGAATTCTGGTGGAGCTCGATGCTAACTTAGAATCCGCTATGACGATAATCCGGAACACTGTGTCACAGTCTCCAGACGCTACAGTTATTGTAGTCGGATTGGTGGACTCGGCAGAGAGTATCGTGAAACTTGCAGAAGCTGGGGCCAGCGGGTACGTTCCCGCTAATGCTTCATTTCAAGAACTGCTTTTGATTACACAGACCGCACTCAAAGGGGAATTCGCCTGCCCGCCTGATGTAACTTTTGCCTTATTTTGTCGCTTGTCCGAGCTAGCTCAAAATCACGACGAGGATTCTCTCCAGGGTTCGGGGCTCACGACACGCGAGCGGCAGGTTATGCATTTACTGGCTTTAGATCTTAGCAATAAAGAGATTGCGAACCGTCTCTATGTTTCCGAGTGTACGGTCAAGAACCATGTCCATCATTTACTAAAAAAGTTGGGAGTCCGATCTCGCAGGGAAGCCGTTCGGGTGCCCGCACGCTTTTGTCAACGAAGCTGAGTATGCATAAGGGGCGCGTTGAAGCCTCGGGCCAGTGTCGTTTGGAGGATAACCTCCCGGGATTGTGCGCGTTTTTTGGCTAGCATTTCATGGTATTGAAACGCCCGAGCTTTCGCAGCTTGCCTGTGAAATCGCCATTCGAGAACTCCACTGGAGAACTGGAGACACTGCCGCGCTGTAGCGGTCGGACCTACGCCACCTCGAAGGAGAGCTTGTGCGTGGGACCTGCGATCGCGACGTTGAAATCGCAGAACACGGTCTTGCCTCAAGCGCTGCACGATAAGGAGTTGATGAAGAAACGCGCTTACGTTAAGGACAACCTCAGTCTGCAAGGCAGGGCATGAGCGGTGGCCGGCTCCGACTGCGAATAACACTTTGCTCAGAGAGCCACGATCACGATCTGAATGAGCAATTTAGGATAAGAATACTAAATCGAAAAAAGCATATTGTATTTTTTGTGATGCAGTAGACTCGCCGCTCGATGGCGTGGGCCATCTGCACGCAGGGTTAGCGTGTGCCAGGATGAAAATGACGGCATTAGGAGATGGGTGTAGTGAAGCCGCAGCGGCCAATGTCGGACGGTGACCGAACTAAGCTAGGCAGTTTCACAAAACCTGCGAAAATGTTTCGAAACAAAACCACAACTGAGTGTGTGCCGCAATCTGCGGATTGTGTTGAGGTTATCCCCGGGGCAACACTGGATGAAGTGTTGAATGAACGGCTTGCCGGTAAAACGCCGATCGCAGTCGTCTTGGAGGGCGTTTCGGAAAAATGGCAGATGAACGTGCTGCAGGTTCTCGCGACGCCCACCTCGGTGCGTGTGGCCATGGAAGGGCATGGCACAGTCTATCCAATTGGCTTTCTGATTTCCCAGGACCAGGCACGACAGCTCGCCACCCAGATAATTGAAATCCTCGGACGTGAGTGGCAATGATCAATAGACTCAAGCCTTTTACGTATTGGATGGGAAATCATGGTGCGCAATACGGCGGCAATTTCGGTGCCTGGTGACCAGCATCCGGCTCCCCTATCTTCATTGTCCGTGTGTGAGCATTCTGATGCCTGAGGTCGTGATGTACTGTTCGCGCCGGCCTAACGTCGCGTACAACGTAGAGGGCCAACTAGCGGCATAGATATCCAACACGCTTTGAAACAGTTGGCCATTTTGTTTACGAAGCATGTTTCGAGGTATGCTGAAGGCGCCAGCTAGTTCTTCCCCAGCCGATCGAAAAAACATGCTGACCACCGAAAGATGCGGCACGTGGTGTATTCGGCAGGTAAGCCGCGATAGGGTTCTGGCAGTTCGTCATCGGTCGGCGGAATTCGCAGTAACCTGCCATTGCGGATACGCAGAATCCATTTCTCAAATGACCACTCAGCCACAGCTCCCACTTCCGGACGAATAGCGACGTGCACGTTGTGCGGGTAATTGGCCTTCCTTGAATATCCTTGCTTGGAAACCCCGCAGACGTATATTGCCTGGTACGAACCCAATTGTTGTTCATCCATAACGATGACGGACGAGCTGGCGAATTTCGGGTTGTTCTTGCTGAACTTCCGTGAATAATGGCCACGGATGCTGTTGGTGCAGTGGTAGTTCTCGTTGAAACCTGTCACATATTTAGCCCAGAGCCACATGAACTGATCGGGATTGAAGTTATGAACCATTTCGATCATGACATTCTCCTTCGATCTGGTCCAAGCCCAACTCCTGAGCGAGATTGGGCATCTGCGCTTCATCGAGAATGCGGCGGAGTTCGAAGGTGCTTGGACCCGTAAAGGTCGAATCGGAAATCCCCAGTTGCCTAAGCGAATCCGAAATAGAAACAAGTCGCGTACGCTGCGGATCCTCCGCGTCGAGGAATCTCTCTTTGAAATAGAGTAGTTGGCCGTTCCCCGTATGGTCGAAGACATCGACCTGAACGGTTCGTAAGTTCACTCTCGTTCGCACCGCCAGCCTAGGAAGGAGCGCCGACTCAAAATCGGTATAGGTCAAAAATGTGACCTTTCCAGTCAATTTGTGGATCCTCAGAATGTCCGCCTCATGAACATCCCCGTACAGCAGTTCTGCGCAAGCAATGAAAGTTCGAAGCACGGTCGGAAGTCGGTCCACCAGAGGGGTCCGTAGGTACAAACTACGATTGTCCTGCCATCCAACGGCGGCCTCATCGCAGGCAAGTACGATCGTGTTAGGGTCAGCCGCAGAGTGGAGTAACTCGCGGCCTTGCGCCAAGCCTCGCTTATAACTCCCGAAGAAGACTGTAAGGTCCCGCCGCACAGTTTCGGGAAGATGTAAGAAGGGGATAACTTTCCGTAAGTTTGAGCTTGCAAGGTAAACGAGCATGTCAGACTTTCGGGCAGCTTGGGCTCGCTCGAAAACCTCCTGCCTACCACTGGTGAGGAGTCGACGCAGCGCTCGCTTTGCGGATCCAAAGGCGGCGCACAATTCAGAGTAGCGGGGACATTCCTGGGGAATTGGTAGCCGTCCTAAGGGCAGAACGACGGACCAGAACTCCTCCAGCAACGGCAGATACTCGGCGAACCGATCAGGACGAGCAGGCCGATCTGCGCGCGGTTCCCGCGGCGACCTATCAGGTTTACCGAGTTTGAGACTAATCGAGTTCCAATCCACATTTCGTCGGGACCGGGACTGCAGAAAGACTTGTTGTTCTTTGGGATCGCGAAATACGTAGAAAATGCCGAGGGCAACAGGGACGGGAGAGGTCTCAACGGCATCCTCGATATAGGACTGCAGTTCCTGTTGTCCGAAATAGCGTTGAAACGTGTTGCGCCGCGTTAGGATGCCATCATTAAGTGTGACGCCGCGATATAGGTCAGCGCTTGTGCTGCCGATCAGAGCGGACACGACCAGCAGACGCTTCGTGAGTCGCCAGGCTGAGGCGAGGGTCTCCAGCCGCTCGGCCGGATCCTCAATTACATTGAGCACGTAGCCGAGATTCACAACATCTGCTTCCGTGCACCTGCCATCCGGCGCGTGGACGGGATCCCACCCGAACGCATCAAAGCCCAGTTCGCAGAGGCCGCGGATATCCGCACCGAGACCGCAACCGAAATCGAGAAAAGAAGAGCCAGAAGGCAACTGACCATACTCGATGATGGTCTTGACAGGTCTTGATAGCTGATAGCGTGTGAGGGCAGTCTTGTGTCGATGGACGGCGACTGCAGCTGTACGATCAAACTGTGATGGAGCCGCGCCACATACGGTGCCATCTCTGAGCAAGCGATGCCCCTCCACCGCTAGGCCGCGGACATTGAGGAGCCGCTCCCAGTTGACCCGGAATCCAATGACGGCCGTATTCGTGTAGAGGCCGGCTTGTTCCTCAGCTGCTGAGAGCTGGGCGAACTCTTGAAATCGGGAGTGATCGGGCGGCAGCAGCAATTCCTTCCGGTGAAGGATCGGAGGATTGAGACTGTCTCTATAGGTAGTCCGGAACGACCTACCAGAACAAAGGTCAATAGCAACGGCCTCTTCGAGCGACGGATGGGCGCATTCAAAGAAACTGGGGTAATGCAAGAAAGAAAGGCGGGGGGCATCTGTTCGGAACTTAACTACGTTGAACTGCTGGCCGACAGCGTGCCGCTCTGCAAGAAGGGCGAGCAACTGTCGAAACGGGCCACTTCGGCAGGCATCTGTATCGCGATGGACATAGATGGCACTGGGCAGAACTTTGCCGTAGGGCAGGCTCCCCAGCAACTGCCTGTGTAGGCTCCAATCGAGGATGGGGGTGGCGGCCATCTCAAAATCTTAACCGCACACACTCAGGGAGTCACGGTTGCTAGCGTGTGCCTCGATTAGAATCTCACGAATCTGCAGATCTCCACTCCCCGCATACATTGCGTTCCATGAGCAGGTCATTTGATCGTCGCGAAGTACAGGTTCGAGGGTCGTACTCAAACCATAGATCAAATTAGTGCCGACACAGGGGTTAGCCGTGAATGGATTGAACGGCTTTTAAATTTGCCGCCCGACCTGGTTTCGCCCAGGCCGAAACTCCGGTTGGTAGAATTTGAGCGCATTCCTTAGCACTAGCACCCTCCCACGCAGATACCGCAAACAGGCGGTTCGTGATTTCAGCAGCCAGACCGAATTATTCAGGAGAGAGCAGCTACCACCTCAATGGCTCCCTGATCTTTTGGCGACACCCAGGATCGCGATTTGTACTCAGCTGAACCTCTGGGCCATTCGAAGGACCCGATCCTTCGAAGCGATTGAGGATTGATTCGAAAGCGTCACGACATTGACCGACCAATCGCAGACTGCTGCTGCGATATGCGGCTTATAGTTTCGCTGATCAACGATGTCTCCGCGAAAGGCACCTGCGCGTAGCAGAGAGGCATGCCTTCAAGTCTGGCAACCAGGTGCCCCTTACCCAAGAGACGTTCAGCGCCTTTGTCGCCAAGTGCGATTTCTGAAGTACCCTCCGAATCCACCCGAAGAATCAGTCGATTCCCCAGATTCGCTCGTAGTTGCATCGGCATCACATTAGCGTCCGGACGCTGCGCTGCGAAGATCAAATGTATGCCCGCAGCGCGCGCCTTCACGCCGAGTCGGCTCACCAGAGCTGTGACTTCTTCCTTGTATTCCTCCACGAGCATCCATTCTGCGAACTCGTCATGGATCACCCAGATTACTGGTAGTCGTTCTTCAGCCGGCACCGCTTGATTGTATGCAGGTAGAGAATTTGTCCGTGATGCCCTGAGCCTGCCATAGCGGCGGTCCATTTCGACGACCAATCCGCGCAAGCGTTCTAACGCCGCATCCTGCTGATCGATAATGCCGCCATCGAGATGTGGTAGATTCTCAAACTGCATGTAGTCCACGCCCTGTTTAGGGTCGATCAGCACAATCCGCGCATACGATGGCGTATTCGTGGCAGCGATTCCCAAAATTAGATCTTGCATCAGCACCGACTTACCACTTCCTGTGGAACCGGCAATGAGCGTATGCGGCGCGTGCAACCGTCCGGGCGACATAATTAGAAGCTCGCCGTTGTCCTCTCGAACGCCTACTATCAATTCTTGGTTACCCCTGCTGCTTTCGGGCGCCCAGCGACTCCACACATCTTGAAGGCGCACGACCTGGCGATGCGGTCGCTCAACGGCAATTGAAACTAATCCTGGCTCCGGTAATACGGAGATGATGTTTATGCCGTGGGTAGTGAGAAATTCTGATCGACGCCGCAAGACCTGCTCGACCGTGAGACTGGCACTCCCGACAAATTTGAGCAAAGCTGCGTTTGGCGTCAGGATACTCTGAGCCAGCTTCGACTGTAATTGGAACTGCTGAAGTGCGCCTTTGGTTCTGTTTTCTGTCTCCTTCAACCAGCCCTTGTCGACCGACGCTTCTGTGTCGTCCCTCTGCGGCATGCTTTCGGCCAGAATGTCGGAGATCGCTGGATAGGCCCACCGAACCAGGTCTGTATTTTCAGTGGAAGAGGTCGAGACCGAAGAAACACTAGCATCGTGAACAGGGATCTCGGATTCCTTAGCCCCAGACTGCACTGGCTCCAGAGGTTCACCCTGGTTATCACGAGTCGTCACAGTCGGCGTGACCTTACGCACTTCAGATGGACTCTCGTATTTCTGCATAAGCCAAGCGCGCCCCCCGGCAACTTCCTCCCGAATAGATGTCGGATCTTCGTTTCGCAAGTAACTGAGGATAAGCTGCCGGACGTGGCGCCGACCAAACACTTCCTGATAAGCATTTTCCAAGCCTGCTACAGCGACAAACTCCGATGACGTAGCTGCATCGGTGGGACCCGAGACAAATATGTGCGAGTATCCGCGCAGCAAGATCTGACAGTGCCCGTCCCGGACTGCCCTTCGCCAATCCGATAGGTTGAGTTGCGAACGTGAGGGAAGTTGAACGCCATCTAAAATCAAATCAGACAGGCGCGACAACCACAGCGCTCGATCTAGTCGTTCCGGATTGCCAAACACAGCATCATTAATTCGTTTTACAGTGTCGCGTAGTTGCTTCTGCGACTCTTTGCGTTTTTGCCCAAGGTTCGGGGCATCAATGTATTTGGCTTCAGTAACGATAACCGCCAACTGTAACTTGCCTTCGGCATCGTATTGCGGATTGAGAGCCAAGACATCGGCAATTTGCTCCTCCCTTTGCCCTAGCCAATCCGAATAATCGTCCAAGAAGTACCAACCGAAGAGCTGGTCGTTACCCAATTCGTATCGGACTAAGTAACGACTGAGAACAACACCCAATAACTCGCTAGCATTTCGCCCGTGTTTTGCGGCGCGGAGAATAATGTCTCCCGAGATTTCCTTAGCATCCTCCAGAAATCTATCGGCAAGGGACTCGTATTCAGAATCCTGCAGCTCTAAGGTAAGAGATTTGAGCCTGCTTAACACCATTGCTCGAAGCAGTCCCAATGGTGCCTTAGACGAAATCACGACATTTCGTCCCTGCGTAACAGACTGCTTATAGCGGATTACGCGAACGTTCTGGTTGAGAAGCTGACGCCGGTCTAGCAGCTCATCATAGTTAATGACCCAGTTTGCCAAATTGTGCGTTTCTTCGAATATTCGGGCGGTCGTTATATCGCGGAAGTCCAATTGCCGAGCGGGTAGCCAGCGCGTTCGCTGGTGACCATCCCAGTTGCCCTTGAAGAAACTTGCCACGGCAGAGAGGTATGTCCAACCTTGGCTGGTCTGAGCGGGACAACAAAGATATACGACCGATTTCAGGTCATCCACGGCGGCTGGTCGCCGCCTGGACCAGTGAGGTGGCACCAAGGAGGAGATTTCAACCGGATCCGCCGTCTCTGGATACCATTCGAGTCGGGCATGTCGCGCGATTACGTCTTGAGAGAAGACCATATCCGCTGGTCGAACGTCATCATTGGCGGGTATAGGCGCTTGATCCGCCATGATGCCAATGCGGAGCCGGGCCATGAAGTCTCTAGTGGCCTCGCTCGCGCTAAAGGCGTCAGGGTCGCCGTCGGATGCCGCAATGATCTTTTCGTACAGCCACCGGAGTCGTTTTGCGTCACGATGCCTTAGTACGATCTGGCATCGCACTTCCTCCTCGCCATCATCCATCGATGCAATCTTCTCCACAACCGCCTGTGGAAGGCGAGAGGAATCGCAGTTGTACAAGACAACAGAAAGGTTTGCGTGCTCGTGAGGCTGGAGAGTGAGGTAGCGATCTACTAAATCCGCCACACAGGCGGCGCCGTCGGCAGGATTCTCATTCGTATCGTCGAGGCCATCGTGGTTGGCGAGCGCCTCCTCGTGCAATGTGTAATCGCCGACGACATCCGTACTACAGAGCAATGCTGGCTGATTCTCCTGCCAACCGAGAGCGATCTCCGGATAAAACGGGTGGGTAAGAGTGTCGCGAAGGTCCCTAAAATAAAGCCGCGAATCACCAAACTCTACTTGCTCCGCACTGAGCAACTGTTTAGTCAAATCGCAGACGAGCTGTGCCTTGATGGCGGCTGCCGCCATCCTAAACGGGTTCCAAGGGGCGACGATCACCGACGAATGTCCACCACTGATCTCGATTACACCGACCTGCAGCAGCGGCCGAAGAAGCAGCTCACGATTGCGATCACCCTTTGCTTCCCGAATAACAGCTTCGAGCAAGGCGGAGTAGTGCTCCAACTGGGACAACATCGCGCGCGACGAGAGTCCGATGTCAGAAAAAGCAACGATCGCGGCTGAGTAGCTCGCTTGGAATGCTAAAAAATGCCGCTCGAGCCGGTTACGAATCTCTTCGGAAATGTAGTTCTGTCTGCGCGCGTCATCGAGATGTTGAGTCCAACAGATTCCGATGTCACCGATTCGCTTGTAAACACTAACGAATGAACCTCGCTCCTTTCCAAAGGCGGGAACAAACGTCAAGATGTTCGAGAGATCAACCGTCTGGAACTGGCCCTTTGCATTGAGTGGCTTTCTATGGGCGCTACAAAAGACCAGGGGATGTTCCTTTAGTCGTACCCAGTCTTGCTGGAAACCTGCAACCACAGAATTAGGGTTGAACTTCCAAACCATCTGGGCGGAAGAGGTCTCGGATTGGCCTCTCTCCATATGAAGCTCTAGCTCCATAACAAATTTCAGTTGCAGAGCCGGGCGCGCCGTCGAGTAATTAACGGTCTTTCTTGACGCGCGCCAAGTCTCCACCAGTTCGGCAAACTCAAAAAGGTGTCCTACCTCCCAACGTACTTTGTTCCCCAAGAGAGTTTTAAACCCCTTGTACCGAGAAGCAAAAAAGAGACCGGCCTCAACATTCAAATCCCGCAATTCCTTCTTGGTGCCGCGTTCACATCGAACGCGCAGGATGCGCTCGACTGCCGGTGTTTGTTGGCTGAACAATCGTTCCAGACAGAGGACAATGCCGGAAAGGAAATCTTCCGTCTCGAAGGGTTTGCCAAAGATAAATCGGTCCCAGGTTAGCTTCAGCTTCCGATCCTCTTTGAGCTCCTGGCGATGATTCTCGTAGAATGTCCGATCCTCATCGTCATCAGACGAGGTTGTTTTTCGTCTGATCAGACGGGTCAGATAATCCCGCTCCGCGCCCTCCAATAAGTCTGGCTGCCGTTCGTCATAAAAATCGAGAGTCGCCTGTCCAAGGTTGAATGGCTCTCGCTTGAAACCATCGAAAAGCGGCGCAACTGCTTCCCATTCACTTTCGGAAAGACGCGCGCTTTCCGGATTCCACCCGGCCGGAGCATGGATAAACGTTCGCACGACATCATGCGCGGCTTCTGGAATGCTGCCTTTGACCTTCTCGAACGTAACAAGAAGATCGTCGGTAGTGAGAGGCGCTTGCGATGGCGTCTGCTTAAGGAGAAAGCAACTACGCTTTTTCAGAGCCGTGTCATAAAGCTTTTTCCACCGGGAGGTGTGATTGCGGGTTTTCTCGTTGAGACTATTGAAATATGCCGAATCCTTCGGAATGCGCAATGCTGGTAACGCTGCTCCCAACGCGGCAATTACTGGTAACCCGTCGTGTTCTATGCCTGTACGCGTCCGCAACACGTATTCAGCGAGACGATCCAGAGACAGAATTCGCAATTCGCGCAAAGAACCGAGCGCGCGTTCCCACCAGTTACGATGCTCCGCGGTTAATGGGAGTCCTTCCGCCGCTACTTGTACCCAAAGGTCCGGACGATCCTGCAGTTGTGCCGCGCCGATAGGAACCAATTCCTTGAGAGACTGTTGTTCGTCATCTCCTGTGTTTGCTACCAAGAGAACAGGCTTGTCGCAGGCGGCGTTCCGGAAGTGTGTGGCCCGTTGCTCGGTAAGGATCGCGCCAGGCAATTCCTGGCTCACCAAAAAGTGTTTCGGAAGTTTTATTTCAACTTGCTGGGAAAGGACTACATCGTCCAATATTGCCCTCGCGACTGCGGCAGTTTGGTCCGCGGTAAGGCAGTCGAGAATAAAACGAGCCGTGCCGCCGGCATCTTCAGCTATCGCTTCAAGCTGATCGTGCAAATAGCAAGCGGCGACTTTCCCAACTAAGTTCGACGTATTCATGATGAAGGCCGCTGATATGGATTTGCGACGTACGCACATCCGTCCGATAGGCGCTTTAGTAGTCCGAGGCTGCCGAGGCGCTCCTCTAAGCGTCTCGCGTTGGCTTGAAACGCCTTCTTGTCAAACGACTCCTTCGATAAAACATCCTCGGCTTGGCGATCACCGATCACCAGACCATATCTATCGAACAGGCGCTGAAGAAATTCGCCTAGCTCCATGCGCTCGGGAACATTGGCAAGTAGCAGCGCTTTCAGCAACGCATCAGTTGGCGCATAGCGGAGCTTGTTAGTGCCCCGCTTGGAGACGAGTCCGACGTCGCGCCCGTACGAGCGGTGAATATTAGCGACGTGCTGCTTATGTCCAGAGAGAGCAACTGCGCGAAGCTCGCTCAACAAAGCATTTGGATCACTTGGACCGTCATAGTCTTCGTGGTTTTGTCCCCACCGAACTCGGTCTTGCAGAATCTGGCGGCAATGCACAAAACCCGATCTGTCGTTTGCAGCGGTGCGCCATTCGTTTGAGTCCGCAATCTGATCAATGTAGGCGGTGACTGCCTCCATGGGTAATAAATTATTCTCAAGATAGCTTTCAAAGGACAGCTCACGAACCAAGGATTTCTTTGGAGCTACGATTTCGCACACCATGTGAAGCGGTCTTGCGCGACCTCGCCATTCAATTGAAAGACCCAGCTGGTAGAGCACGATGTGAAGCGCTCCTAGCGTCACCAAATAAGTGAGGACATCGTATCTAGGGAGACGTAAGTTCAAGACACTGATCCAGTCATCAGAAAGCCGGTCGAACGTGGCGTGCCTTTTATAAGGAAGATAGCTGTTGCCTCGTGTTGAACGCTCCTCATCGTTGTTCGACGGTTGTAGCAACCCCACTAGCTGATTCCACGGGCCCCCAGGCTCCAAAATGCGCGTCAAGTGTCGCCTGAGTTCGTCCTTCGCGTTTGATCGGCAAAGCATTAGGTACAGAAGTTCACCGGTGCGACCGAAATTGACATAGTCACGGCTCACGGTTCCAGCCGCAGGATTGGCGATGAGGTCTTCATATAACGCATTTGGTCCGAAAGGGAACAGGAATCGGGACGTCCAACGCTTATTGGCCGCACCCTCGACATCCGATCCCCGGATCATCGCAACGATCGCTACAAACTGATGAAATGAGTGGAATCGTTTCTTCAAAAATGAAAAATCCCGCGGCGCGGGAATGCCGAATGCTTTCTCTTCAGTCGATTGCAACCAGGCTGCCCAAGCCGAGGCACTGTCTGGATGTCGTTCCGCAATTCGCATCATTTCTTCATTGTTAAAGAGAATGTTTCGCAGATGCATTCGTTTGTAAGGCTTGAATGCAAGAGGTCTGAATCGTTCATCTTCGCGTAGAAGATTCCCATCCCGATGGCATGCTTCCGCTACGGAAAGAAACTCCAGGAAAAGCAACCATGGTGATTCCGAGTCCCACAGGCGGTGGCCCCATATTTGCTCATCGACCCACGGCGAAATCCTGTGATCGTCCGGATGGGGAGGAGCAACAATTGAGGCAAGATCAATCATTCAATATCTCGATAATCTCCTCGATGGGATTACCAGCATCGTCGAGATTAAGCAGCCGCACTGTCAGAGAATGGTCGGTCCCCAAATCTTTATGTAACTGCTGTCGTTCTGCCAGTGCCGCAAGCAGCTGTCCCTTAAAAGCCAGGATATCTTCATAGCATTCGCGCGAGAAGCTGCTGGGTAGAGCACCTTCTGCGACACGGCTCAGAAATTCATAGCGGACAAGATGCAAATCCAGCGAACGCGAGATCCCTTCAGCTAAGCAAACGGTCAGCTTCGGGATCATACCGTCAAAGGTAATCTCAACCTTCTCATGCAGCCTCGGGCGGACTGAAACACGATCTTCCAGCAGTCGACTGATTTTCGCATTCGAAAACGACAAGCTTGTTGCGAGCAGCAGTTCCCGATCAGTCGCCACCAACATTCCAGCAAAGATGCGATTTAACCCTTTCACCAGTCGTGCAACGATGGGCTGGTCTACTGGGCGCTTAGCTCTGAGCGGTGCGACAAGCCGCGATAAATATTCTCCCGCATATTTAAAAACAGTTAGCTCCCACAGCCCCAGTTCATCTTCAAGGCTCTCGGGGATAACGAAGAAGAGGCCCCGTCTTTTGGTGACTATTAGCTGGAGAAATGGCTTGTGCTTGCTCGTGTCGTCCGCTCCTTCCAGATACTCCAATTGGGCCGCTCGGTACTGATCATCGGCTCCGTAAAACTTATCGCTTCCGACCAGCAGGTCAAAGTGAGCACGGAACTTCTCATCCGCCTCTCCAAAAATCAAGATGTTGTCGATGCGATTCGTAGTCTCGTTGCCTATCCGAAAACGGTCAAGATAATCGAATACGGTGATCGCTTCCCGGCGGTTTTCTGGGAGATTTCCCCCAAACACATTGTTGTAGAGGCTCGCCTTCGAAACATTGCCCCGCTGAATCAGCGCGGGGACGTCCTCAGGTCGCATGAGGCAATCCTTAGTGTCTGGATGACCCAAGATCGCGTTTGAGAGCAACAGGAGAATCTGTCGAATGGGCACATGTAGGTCGTTGAAATCGCACAGTTCCAGAAGTGCCCGTAGCCGTTTGCGGACAAGCTCTTTTTGGAGCAACTCATAATTATGGCGAACTGGACAGTTAACGCCGAAGAATGCCTGCTCACCTGCACTTGTTTTACGACACTCCTCCCAACCTTCATGAGTCAGAAATGCGTTGAGCGCCCGGTCAAATAGTTCGGCGGAACTTCCTCGGCTCAGGTTGAAGAACGAGAGGTGGATCCCTGGAATTTCCTGTTTGTCTTCTACTAGGAGCGTTTCGAAAACCTTGCGAGCCCTGGCGACGTAAGGATCATCGGCCAAGCGGCGCCACGATTCGATTAGCTGCCCGTCATTGGCAGCAACAAGGAATATTTCCGAAGGGCTCGGATCAAAAATGGATCGGCAGAACCGCTGAAGGAGTTGTTCCTTTTCTGGGGCCCACTCCGCCCCGCCCTGAGGCGCCCATTCACTCAGGTCCTTGATTATGTGAACTGAGATCTCCCGACCACCTGCATATGTGCAACTCGCTCGTACAAGGGGCTCATTCAGGCCACCGCTTTCGCCAGTGAGCTTCTGCCAAACCTCTCTGCACAAGTGCGTCTTGCCATCGCCAGCGGTGCCAGTCAGAATTACAGACGTTGGTTCTCGTCCAGCCTCGAACATGGACAAGACGCTACGATGCGATGGGTGCTCAAAAATTATTGGCCGGACGCCGCGCCGACGAGCCGCTCGTTGGATCGACTCGTCATACATATTGTCATTACGTGGTATAGGCCCATACTGCCGTACGAATTTGATCCAGTTCATTGAGCTCCTGGGGACCTAGATTTGACAGATAAGGCAGCCCTCGCGCTCTTCATCATCGGGGTCCGCTCCGCCCAATATCTGTACCAATCTTCCGGAATTCTTGCGCGAGCGCTCTCTCGTAGCCTCCCACTTCTCCTTAATCTCTGCGACTCGTGCCGGCCTTTCGAGTTCCTCAAGCGGCTCATCTCCGCTCCAGTAGAATGCGTTTCCATTGATCCGATTCGCATATTCATACTGTTTTGCTTGCTCGAACAAGTCTGGGTGGGTTTCTTTCAGCCGTACCCATTCAATCTTTTGTTGATAAAAGCAAAAGTAACAACCAGATCTGGTCCGACCCCACTTTGTAAACGTCGGCATTCCAAGACCTGATTCCTCCAGAATACGAACGATGTCCTCAAGGCCAAGGCCGGCTTCGCGGAAAGGAAAAACCGTTTGGATATTGTCCTTCTTGCTGACGAACCCTTCGCGCGGCTCATCTGCACGAAGGCCAACGTAGTTAATTACTGGATCGTCTCCAACATAACTTTCAAAGGGCTTTAACTTCAGAAGCTTGGTGCACCAGCGACGATGGTTGGATGGAATCATTCCTCCGAATACCTCGAGCCATTTGTCAAAGCTGTAGTCAGGGCGGGTACGAAAAATGCGTTTGCCCAAATGCGCCTCAAGCCTACTGAGATATTCGTATGTTTCGGGTAATTCCTTTTCTGTATCGTGGAAGATGTATTCCATCTCATCGACGCGATCGCGCATGAAAACGGCCAGTGCCGCACTATCTTTGCCCCCGGAGAGGCTGAGAATGTGGCGAAGAGGTTTGCTATTCATTTTTGCTCTCCTGCGAAAGCGCCTTCCACAAAACCCGCGCGGTTGCGACGAACGCAAGCTGGGGAGAGTCCTTCAATACGTCTGCGAGGCGACTCTCGATTTCAGCAATGCTCGACTCTTGGTCCCTTGAAACGTACACAATCCGGTCTGCTTCTGTACCATCAAGCTGGGTGATCGACAGACGCATTGCCGAATTGACGTAGCGATCCTTATGAGCCTCGAAACACATGGTTTCAACTCGCCCCAGTCTCGTGCATAAACTGGGCAGCTCTTGACTGTACCGTTCCAGATCGACATCTGCCCACCGAGCAGGCGGAATCGAACAAACGAGACTGCCAAGCGATTCGAGCCACTCAGGTTCTGGTAGCTCAGTATCGAGCAGGCGATTACAAAAGGCCTTCAGTTTCGGTTCCGTTACCGCGAGTGACAGCTGCTGCGCTCGCAGAGAAAGAATGACACGGAAATCATCCCCGCTTGGTAGTCCAAACGCATCGATCAGGGCCGCTTTCATGTTTTCATGTAGAACCGGGTATGCCATCCTGAGTTCTGAAATTGCATTCTTCAGAGACGCAACAAACAGGTCGACGTCTTTCTTGCTGCCTGAATGTTTGTCGCTGGTGAACTCCCCGAAGCCACAGGCAGCGGGTAGATCCCGGAACAGCAATAAGGCCGGCTCCCGCGCTGATAGCAATGCGGATCGCACCGCGACGGCGTTCGGCGACAGACGCTTGGTCTTTTGCGTAAAGGGCGGTAACTCAGCGGCAAAAACGCACAACGGCCGCACTACATCCAACAATTCCAAATCGCGTGTCTTTCCTCGCTTCAAATCGAGGATCTTCAATAGTCGTTCGAACAATTCAGTCCGAACACCCGCCACTTTGCAGTATTGAATTTCGAATGCCTCCGGAACTTTCGTGAGGCGCATTGCATCGAGCCCTACAATCTCTCGCATAAAAACGCCGTTGTTGTAAAAGGCGGCATGTTGCTCGTTCATTGCCGCATAAAGAGCGACCAACACTGGCGCAAGACCATCCCGAATCCCAAATGGTGGACGCTTCAATTCGCTCAGAATCTCAGAAACTCTGACCCGTTGCGTGTTGCGAGCATCGAAAATACTCTGAATGTGTCGCAAAGCTGGACCCACATTGCAGGTATCGTGATTGGTGGATGGTACCGCCAACCGCCAGTCATCTTTATCTTTGTCCTGTTTCTTATGCAATCCCCCACGTTTTAATATCGAGAGATAGAGCGACATCTCTGGGCGTTTCTTGGCTGAATCCATGCCCAGATAGGGTTTTGACGAAGCGGAAAAGATTCCCTCGATCAATCGCATCCTTGCTGCAGCAGCCGCAGAGCTTAACGTCCGTCGGTTCACGAGCTCGTTTGCGACCCGAGGTGCACTGGGATAGATCTCGTCGCACACATTCGAGAGATACGACAGAAGCTCCCGTCCTCGCTTAAGTTTCACTTCTTGCCCTTTACGAAACCAAGTAAGCTCGGTTCTTCCAGTGAAGTGGTGCACACCGATGAAACAATTGAGCCGCTGTTGCAATGCATCCCGCGCAGCCGCCAACTGTCGCGAGACCTCTTCGGTCGCGAAACTATCGTTCACTAACTCAGGTGTGTTAGCGACCACCCATTCCCAACGTTGTACTTGTTGAACCAGCTTCGCGAGCACGCGCAGTGGGCTCGGGATTGCACAGAGAATGCTTCCTTTTGTCTGGACGACATCCGATCGTGCGAACTGAAGCGCTATCCCACGCTCCTCCTCTGTCTCGCACAGAGCAATCAGTATTCTTCCATCGGTCTTTTCAACGTCATATGCGAGTTCCGTCGACAAGGTTTCCACTGGGCAAAAGCACACGTCAAAGTGCCGGAGATTGCCGGTCTCAATATAGTGTCGGCGAGCAACAAGCGGTCTGGTTTCCAAATACGGGTCAATGAGCGGGGTCACGCGATGAGGTACACGCCCCAGCGCCCGCACCGCGTCATCGTAAGCTTTCTCGAGGTTTACGCTGGTGTGTGGCCACAGGCAGTAGCCTCCCGCAACACCTCGGTAATAGACAACCCGCTTTTCCTTCAAGCGTCTAATTGATGCTTTTACTTCCGCTTCTTCACCCGAGATAGAAATCAAAAGAACGTCTTCAGACGGCAACAGATTGGCACTGTCCAAGAGATTCAATAGCCCTACCGTTTTCAGCAACTGGAGATCGCGCTCATGTTCAACTGGGAAACTCTCGACCAGAGAATCAATGTGATTCCAATGACTCCGAAAACCCTCCCTTCCCAGACGGTGTCCGAATGAATAACGCGCGTAGTCGTATAAATTGTGAATTCGATAGAAACGATCCGCACCTACGCTTTGCAGCGCAAATTCCTTGAGGCCGAATGGTTCATTTGAAAGCAGGAAGCTGAACAGGGAACGCTCGTTTTGGCCAAACCTGCTAAAGAGCTTTACCAAGACAGGCACCACGGTGGGATGGAGAGGATACAAGCGGCTTGACGTATCCATGAGAGTGGATTTTGTCGCCGCGGCTCCGTACCAACCCAGATCGACGATTGCACCCATGTCATGCCGCGACCGCGCGATTACGCTTCTCTGCAGCTCTGCGAGACGGATGTTGAGCGCATCCGCCACTAGGATTGCCGTTTGCTCCAGTGGTTGATTGAAAACCACCTCATCAAAGCGGCCGGCCACCTTCTCCCATTCCTTTTGAGCCGACTGAGATAGGTGTTCGGCGTACGCACTGAAACCTTGATGGAGGAGTCCCACTATGAACAAAGGAGCCTGCGTGCTGCGACACGCAGCCTCAGCCAGGGCCTGCAGCAGAAAAACATCCTGACGTTCAGGGTGTAATGCTCCATATTCCAAAAACTTGCCAAGTTCGTCTAACAGCAAAAGGACACCCGAACCCTTGCCGCTTCCAACTACATGCGAACAGGCCTCACTCAAAAGTTGCACCACTGCTTGATCGGGTACAGGCCGCGTAAGGCTTCCCTTCAATTGAACATCGATTTGTTCAATCACTACGGGTGGGCGTCCCCGACCGCAGGTTGTTAGGAGGTCTCGACGAAGTGCTCTAAGAAGACCCACGGCCAGTGGCTCGTGAGACCCTGTGACGAGCACCGGTAGCAAATGTGGGCGTGAAACACCTAGTTTCCTGAAATTTATTGCTTGGCGCAGGTGCTCCGGCAAGCGTGCGTGCTGCTCTCCGAATAAGTGCGCCAGCAGCAAGGCAAAAGACGACTTGCCTGATCCGTAATCGCCAGTAATGCGCCATGCGCGTTGTCCGGAATTCAAGCGAAGGCCGGTTGCAAGTCTTTCGATGTACTCCCTCGTCTGAGGAGTCAGCACATAGCCGTGGAGCGCTTTCGGATCCGCAAAGTCCCTCTCTAGATGCGCTGACCTCAAAAACCGACCTTGAACTCGAAACAGATCCGAGATTTGAACGCTATGCATCGGCATCCTCACAATCAAAAATGGCCCGGAACATCGATATGGGAGCGGAAACCCGTTTCCTGATTACCCTTTGTAACGCCGCTGTTTCTTCAAAATGAAACATTCCATCCGTATCACTTTGAATCGTATCTAGCCGCATGCGAATATCCGATTCTGGCAATTTGAAGATTTGACCCGGACTGCCCTGCCCGATTGCCACATCGCGGAAAGTCAAAGTGCTTTCATTGGGCCGACGTTTTCGCCAGAAATCATCGAGGCAGAACGCAAAGAGCCGAGGAGAAATGTCATTCTTGGAATCTCGACGGAACGCATATATCGGTTCGCGCCGCCCTTTACCTCCGGATTCTCGATCACCCAGACGAAGGATGAGTTCCAGCTCGACCAGAGGACAGTCGAGATTGTCCTCCTGAATGTCGCCTTTCTTGCTTCGGGTTGGCACATAGGTGTGTAAAAAAGTATCGTAGTGTTGTTCGAGCGTGACACTCGACAGCTTCCGCTCCAACCTCTTGGCTTGCTCACTAAATTCGCGCAGCACACTACTTCGGGTAATTTCTGGATGTGGCCACTGGTTGAGCAGATAGTCCCACGCGAACAACGGCTCCTGCACCTGAGTCGAAAGCTGCCAATGCAGCAGCCAAAGAGTCTTGCGGTCCTCCAGAAATGCATCCGCTCCCTTTTCGGGA